>Ga0247778_1000017_pt1 | contig 302971 bp, 328 predicted proteins | sample UWRJL049202B5_FD_179939 | JGI IMG/M metagenome (GOLD analysis project Ga0247778, IMG submission 179939) | Plant litter microbial communities from Arlington Agricultural Research Station in Wisconsin, United States - UWRJ-L049-202B-5 | ecosystem: Environmental > Terrestrial > Plant litter >...
TATCCATTCCCCACTCTAAATTTCCAAAAAAAAAAAAACGGCAAGCTATCTCCCCAAAAAAAAGTCCGTTACAGAAAGGGAAACGTTACGTCGGCAAAACCTCGGCACGCACCCCATGCCATTTCGTCAATTCCCGATTCCCCAGACTCCAGAAAGTGGGAGGCGGTGAACATACAATCCATCAATCACGACTCTACCACCAACAATGAGTGCTTGGAATCAGTGCTCTTCAATTGCAGCAGTGGTTTACCATGGCGCAATTTAGAGTACAGGACTATGCAGGCACGCCGAGATTTCAGGGTTTTGAGGCTGTGCCTCCGTTGGTGAGTGTGGGGGATGATAATGGTGGGATTGGTTGTGGAAGGGTTTGGGTATGTTTTTGAGATTCACAAATATTTGTTTTCTGAAAAGAGAAAGAAAGTACTGATAAGGTTTCAGGATCCGGTAAATGCACGTTTCGAACCTTGTGTTCTGCCCTTCATTTCTGTCATTCCTGCTGTGGTCACGATATGCATCCTCCTTGGCTTAGCGCTGCGGCTCTTGCCAATGCGCAAGGTGATACCGAAATGGCTCAGGACGTTCATCCATGAGATTCCAGAGGAACAGGATGAATTCCTTGCCTTGAAAAGGAGGAAATATACTACTCTTTCTGGGACGTTGTTGGCTGTGTCTTTGCTTGGACTCATCCTGCAAACGATCTCTGTATTTCATCCCAAGCTGAGATTAGGGATGATTTTCCCCGCGGCATCATGGGGAATCTCATCTCTGATGATAGCTTTTGGCCGGCCGGCTAGTACGCCGAAAGCTTTGCTTGTGCTATATACCAGCATTTTTGCTACACAAGCCATCGTTCTGATCGATCAGTTCTTTGAAACAACGCGAGATGATATTCCTGCGATCCTGGCATTCGTCGCTTCATTCGGAGCCATAATGACAATCCTGCACATGCCGCTACGAGATCCAAATTTACCAAATGAAAGGATAGCTCCGGCATTTGGCCCACCCACCAAAGAACTCCGGAGTCCGGAAGATAATCTGACATTGTGGCAATTCATGACTATTTCATGGATGAAGCCGTTGATTTATTTGGGGAATTCCAGACAGCTTAATGATGAAGATGTCTGGATGTTGAGCTATGAGTTTCAGCATAGGATACTGCATGATCGATTCAGGGAGCTAAAAGGCTCGGTATTGAGACGGCTTATTGAGGCTAATGGGGTGGATCTTTTTATTATTTCTGTTCTGGCTATTATAGAGCTTTTTGCAAGTCTGTCCCTCTTCTTCCTCCACCCTCACGAGAATCTTATTGACACATGTTTGCAGACTTTTCGGCACCGGTACTTCTGCAGAAGATTCTTCAGAGTATGGAAGATCACAGGGCACCGAAACGTGCAGCGCTCACATACGCTGTGCTTTCGCTTGTCGTGAGGTTGATTGCGAGCCAATCTGCTGTTTTTAGTTTTTGGTATGGCAGACGGGCGTATGAGCGATCTAGGGGGGAGATGATTACTATGTTGTATGAGAAGACGCTGTCGCGAAAGGTGGTTAGTGTGAGTAGCAAACCTGAAGAAGATGGAAATACGACGAATGGGGCGAAACATGGCCCTTTGTCAAGATGGCAGCAAGTGGTTAATTTTTTCAAAACTTGGTTTCGGTCGAAGAAAGAGGTGGTTGTGGTGGAAAGCGCGCCCGAGAAGTCACCAGAATTGGCCTCGATGGGGAAGATTATGAATCTCATGCGGTAGGTATGCATCTTCTCGTTTGAAAGGTGGATTGCTGACATTGTTCCCTCAAGTTTTGACGCATACGAAGTCTCTCAGCGATTCTGGGAATTCTCATCCCTAGTATCCCAGCCACTGGCCCTAATCTTCTCCATTGTTCTCATCTGGAGATTGATAGGCTGGCCTTGCCTGATCGGTGTGGTGACGGTATTCGTAGCTCAAGCCATAAACGCCGTGATTGCTCGCGTTCTCTTGAGCTGGGAGAGAAAACGCAGAGTAGCTACCGACATTAAGCTCCACAAAATTGCCCAGCTTGTTGAAGCTATTCGCCATCTACGTTACTACGGCTGGCAAGATGTCTGGTTGGCGCGGATCATGAAAGCTAGACAGCATGAGTTGACGTTAAGGATTATCACAGCATTATGGAGCATTCTGATCGCTTTCACGAATTCCTTTGCTAGTGGCATGTTCCCCGTGGTTGCATTTTACGCCTATACCGTCTGGGCAGGAAAGCCATTACGGGTTGATGTTGCATTCCCAGCGCTGCAACTTTTCAGCATGCTAGAAACCAGTCTTCGTGAAGTACCAAACCTGATCACGGTATTACTGAATGCGAAGGTCTCTGTTGGTCGACTCGAAGAATTTATGAGCGAGCCAGAGAAAGCAGATGCAACGACGAAGCAGGGATTGAGCACGAAGCTGGAAATGACGAATGCTTCGTTTGCGTGGCCTGGTGCCACTGAACCTGTTCTTCGCGATATCACGCTCTCCTTCCCTGCCGGCTTGACTGTTATATATGGAGAGGTTGGTGTGGGTAAAACTGCTTTGCTTCAAGCATTACTGGGCGAACTTGACCGACTGAGCGGGGAATACGATCGAGCCAATGATCCAGTCGGATACTGTGCTCAAACTCCATGGCTGCAATCCATGAGTATCAGAGAAAACATCCTTTTCTCCTCGCCATATGAAGAGACACGATATAAGCAGGTTCTCGAAGCCTGCGCTTTGATTCCAGATATGGCGAACTTTAAGCACGGTGACCTTTCCATGGTGGGAGAGAATGGAGTTGGCCTTTCAGGAGGGCAAAAAGCTCGTCTCTCACTTGCTAGAGCAGTCTACTCGAGAGCGCATATACTGCTCCTTGATGATCCTCTCTCAGCTTTAGATCATCAAACGGCGGAGTCGATAGTGAAGAAATGTCTATCTGGTCCATTGTTGAAAGATAGAACCGCTATACTTGTCACGCATCGTACCGAGCTCTGTCTTGGGCTGGCAGACCAGATCGTTCACGTAGTGGACGGTCAAGCTCGAGTAGTTGACTCCGAATCAATTGCTTCAGAGGACCTGCATCGAGTCGATTCAGAGTCTATACATGAAGAGGATCATGTAGATGAAGACCAAAAGCTGGCTGCAGTGCCCGAGAAGTTCATGGAAGATGAGCATCGGGCACACGGTGGCGTGAAAGCCGCGATTTATTGGGAATATGTCAAGGCCGGAAAGCTCAAGTGGTGGTCCGTACTTATCATTGTTCTCGCCTTGTACCGAGTCATCGATGTTGGAGAGACTTGGTTCCTCAAACAGTGGGGTGAAGCATACGGCGATCGCGAGGAAAGAGCTACCTCGGGCCCATTTGGAGACCTTCCTAACCCAGAAACGAACATCCGGCCATGGCTCATTGGATTCTTCCTCATTGCTGCCGCTCAATCCATTACATATTTGATCTCTCAAGGTTTTATGTTGGTCATCATCTACCAAGCGGGAAAGAATCTGTTTGAACAAGTCATGACTCGAGTCACCCACGCTACTTTCCGCTTCTACGATGTCACGCCCGTTGGCCGTCTGATGAATCGTCTTACTTCTGATATCAATACCGTTGATGGTAACATCAGCAATCAGTTTCAGAATGTTGCCATTTTATCGATAGGCTGGGTGTCATCTATCGTTGTTATTGGTTCAGTGACCCCACTGTTCCTTATATTTGCCATTGCGCTCACCATAGCATTTGTGGTCATATTTATGCACTTCCTCCCTACCTCTCAAAGTCTCCGCCGCTTGGAAATGGTATCTTTGAGTCCGTTAATATCTAATTTCGGAGAACTTGCTACCGGCCTGACTAGCATTCGAGCGTTCAAAGTCTCGCATCTTTTCCAGGCTAGGGTAATCCACGTTACGGACAACTTTCAAAAGATGGACCATTTTTACTGGAGTCTCCAAGCATGGTTGATGTACCGCTTCGACAATCTCTCAGCTTGCTCAACGTTCCTCATGACTACCATGGCACTTTATACCGGAGTATCTCCTGGTCTCACGGCTTTCCTTCTAACGGCAGCTAGCAAATTCGTCCTTGGAACGCATTTGCTCTGCAAGCAATACGGCCAACTTCAAATGGATTTCGTTTCCGTAGAGAGGGTTGTCGAACTACTGCATCTCAATCAAGAACCACCCGGAAAAGTCGACCCACCAGCCTATTGGCCGCGCCTCGACGGTGACATCATCTTCGAAAACGTCACAATTCACTATGCACCTCACCTGGACCCCGCTCTCTCAGATGTCTCCCTCAAAATCAAAGGAGGTAGCACCACCGCCCTCATCGGCAGAACTGGCTCCGGCAAAAGCACACTCGCGCTTTCCCTCCTCGCAACAACCCTCCCCACAACCGGCCGCATCCTAATAGACAACATCGACATCTCCACCGTCAACACCCAAAGCCTACGCAAACGCGTCACCTTTCTGGCGCAAGAACCTGTTCTCTTCCCCGGAACCATGCGCGCCAACCTCGACCCACTAGATGAATACTCTGACGAAGAGTGCGCCTCCGTGCTATCAAAAATAGCATCAAAGCACCAATGGACGCTCAAAACACATATTGATACCGGTGGTCGTAATCTGAGCCAGGGACAGAGACAGCTGGTTGGACTTGCGAGAGCACTGTTGAGAAGGAGCGCGATTGTGGTTATGGATGAGGCGACGGCGAGTATTGATATGGAGACTGCGATGCGGATACAGGAGATTTTGAGGGAGGAGATGAGGGAGAGTACGGTGATTACGATTGCGCATCGGGTGGAGGCTGTGAGGGGGGCGGATAATTGTGTTGTGCTGGGCAAGGGGAGGATTTTGGAGTCAGGGAAACCCGGGGAGATGATGGGGTTTATGGAGTAAGCTGGTGAAATAGATGATGGTCATGAATTATGAAATGAAAGGGGGATAAGATGCTCTTTCATTCATTCCAAAACCTAAGGACTTCCCCATTTATGGAAGTAAAATATCCTTCAAGCAAGGGTCGTAATGAACGAGTTTTTGCTGAAAAGGTACCCCGTGGAAGCGATTTATCAACTTCAGTACCAACGAAACAAATAAGTATGATTACCCAAAGAAACCTAGATAAATGTGATACAAGAAAGAAGGGAATAAGAAAGCCAACAAGCAGAATAGAACCAATTTAGGGCAATCCTGGATTCCCGTTCGCCGAGCCCGGACGAGAATATAAAGTGCATCGGCACACTTGCTTGAACCTCGCCCGAAACAGCAAGTTTCCCGAGTTTGTTCTCCACATGCAAGCCCCGCGCTCACCTTCAGTTGAGAACATCCGGAGAATCAGACTACCATCTAGAAATCAATGAGATTTAGAGTATCAATCGGGATAGTAGATAAACCATTCACAAGCCGTAGAACTTAGAATTCATTTAAGGACAATTGTACTCCGTTCCCAGCGGGGAAACTCTGTCGACCGGCATTCGTAATACGCCCGTGGGACGGCCCGAATAGTGAGACTGTCATGATCCGTTGAAATCATCACCTCGAGATACTTCGAACATCTAGACCTCAAACATCATCTTCAACATCAAAACGACTATCGCAGAAATAAACATACCGATCCTCGGGGAAAATGGCACACAGAGAACCCTTCCCCACCATGGCGAGATCAAGCATGGGCGGCATCACAGCCCCGCAGCACCCACCCGTGAAATATTCCGAAAATACTCTAATCCACATCACCGTCCGCGTAAAGCCTGATACCAAAGCCTCATCCTCATCGTAAAGTTTCCCCTCTTCCCCTATCTCAAAACGACCACTAACCGGAAACCCAGCAGCAAATCCAAGCCCTTCCGCACCCTAAAATCCAAACTCGGCATCCCACCATCCTGTCCCGAAGACGTGAGAGTGATAAGACTTCCGCGTTCCGAGTACGTGCGCTACTTTGCGCGGAATGATAGGAACGAGTACATAGGGACGGAGCCGGAGAGGGAGTGGAGTGATGGGGAGTTGGAGAGGGAGTTTGGGAGGTACAGGGATTGGGAGGCGCCGAGGTGGGGGGTGGGGGTTGATGGGAATGGGAGGGGGGTTATGGTTGAGGAGAGTGCTGAGAAGGGTTATGCGTGGAAGGATTGAGAGAAGGTTTGGATGATCGTTTGAAATGGACGATATTTGTTTGGGATTTTGGTTTTATCCTATTTTTATTAAGGTTTGTGCTTATTCTGGGCTGGGATCTGGTTTGGGGACCTTGTGCGGGGTTTGGGGTGAGCGACAGCCCCTGAAAATTAGCGCTGATGGGCCTGAGAAACCTAGACGAAATGCGAATTAACTTACGAATTACGGCATCATTGTGACTTTAGAATTAGTGAACGAATCTCGTGTCGAAACTAGGCTAGCTGAGTATACAGGACCAAAAATTATATCGAAAAAGCACAGGCCACATTCAGTGCTGGCTACAATCTTCGCAGTAGGTGGGGTCCAACGAGGGGTAAAAGGCACCTGGCCTACCGCCCACTGTCGGTGAAAATTGATCTGATGTGTAAGATTTCTGCTCCTTTAAACGCTGAACATGAAAACTCATGGTTAGAAAATCAAGTGTGCATAATAAGCTAATTGGGCTCCTGGCTTCTCTTTACTTCATTTGGTCGATTTGGGGGTTCGGATATCAACCATCTTCGGCAGAAGATCCTCCAACAATTTTGAAACCCCCGTAATAGATCGGAAGGTCTATTTGGGTCTGATGGTCATACAGGAGCCTTTTGAAAGAGCTGCAACTTAGAAATTTGGATGAAACCTTTGACTTCTTTTTCTTACTATAGTGATAAAATTTATTGACGAGATTCCTTTCTAGAACCGTAAACTTGACCTTCTAAATTATGAACGGCTGCTTTTCTAAATTTTGAAATGCACCAAAGACCGTGTCAGAGGAGTGGTGCCGTGGAAACGGGAAGGCGCGTGGACTCCTATGCCGTCCCAGTTTCGTGGAGTATGTGGTATTGTTTCATATATTTACAGAATTCAATCACAATGATTTGTCTGGCATGACTAAAAGCCACAAGTATGTATGGCGTCGATCAGCTGAAGTTTACCCACGCAGATTCTGTCGGCATACGAGTCAGTCTGCTTCCCTTTTTGATGCTGACTGCGTTTGAAAAACGTGGTGCGGGTACACCCGAGGTCTTGAACAGGGGAAATCGGAACGAAATCTGCATCTTCATCACTGTAGCATTGAAAATGTGGGTAGCACACAAATGCAAAGTCCTGTCGGTAGTGACTCGGAAAAATTGGGTGCATGCATTTGACACCTAATTGGTCGGCTCCAGAGCTAGAGGCTGATCAATAATTGTCTCAGCAAGTGGAGTGCATATTGCAGTCAGCCATGTAAGCAGCCATTTGTGGTGGATAGCCCGTGGTACGCATCAATCGGCGGCCTGCTGGATGACCCCGTGCCAGACCAATGGCCCGCAGTGTCTCAATATTAGCATCGTAAATCATTGAGTGAGTTTTATGGCACGCAAAATCGTCTGTATTATGATTTTAATCCTTTCTATAGACTTGTGACACTGGCATCTCTGCGGTCTAATACAAAAAAAGTGTAGACATTAAACTTTAGATTATAGAGCCATCCTGTCTAATCTCTTGAATATCCTCCCAAGAACGCCTAAACCTTCCATTCATGATCTCGCACAACTTTCTTCACTACACCATATTCGTCTGCCATTCTTTTTGCACTGTGATACCCATCTCTCCTTTGGGTAATATTCTCGTCTCGCTGTCGTTGTCTAAGAAGGTAGTATTCCTGGTTGATTCCTTTTTGAACCCGGGTTTACCCGCTGGACTGGAAGTGGAGATTGTTGTAGTCACTTTTGGGTGAAATTCCTTTAACTCGTGCTGAGGAGGGTCTTTCATCCTCTCGAATGTTGAGCCACTGTGGTAGTCACGGCTCTTTGACTTTCCACTTTGAGAGAAAAACTTTCCAAAACGGCTGACCTTTACCAAAGGCCCCAAAAGTGGTCCGCAAGCAACCGTAATTCCGATCGCTGGCTCCAAGAAACTCCAAAGTAGTGGGTAAGATGCTGTATAAGTAATGTCCGTCAAATCCAATGTGACGAGAGCTTGGATACGAAGTATACTCAGAGCCATAGTACTGCCGCCCGAAATTAGCTAAGATTTGCAGTATCACAAGAACAAACTTGCCTAATGCCTAGTCCGAAGATTCCAAAAAGAGCCGTTTTTTTGCCCGTAGAGACTTGCAAGTTCCAGATCATGGGTAACGGCAGAGCAAAAACCATACAATCTATAATCAGGTCCAAGACGCCTACAGTAATGAAAGAGACTGTTTGGCTACCGCATTTGCCACCCTTGATGGTGTGGTCCCAGTTGAAAGCAATGGGCTGGCAGATGAAGAGCGCAACAAAAAAGGTCATCACTGACCAAGCGATGATACAACCAATAACACACCAAGAAGCTATGCGGAATCTCCGAGTAAAAAATATACGGTTGTAGAATAGACAGATTGATGTTTTGATAAGCCCAAGTATCACACCGTATATGATCTGCAGCGGGAGCAGAAGCTGTTGGAAGTCAGAATCTGGGCTTCAACATTGAAACCTGGAAGAGCCATAAACCACTTACTTTGAAAAAGTTTGCCGAATGAGATGGCGGTACGGTATCAGCATGATGTCCTATGGAGGCCGTAAAAAGTGCTTTTTACAGGTAAGTACCCATTCAATTTCAAAATACTGCCGTTAAAACCTACCTAGCATCACTAAAACTACATGTACGAAGTTTACCGCCTTTCTTAAGTTAGCTCAGGCTGCTTGCAGTAGAGACTTCTGCAGTGAATTACTTACCAGAGCAACTATTATTACATAATCTTCTACTCCGAGTTGAGCCCTGCTAATTCTCTTCGCAGCCAGGCGAAGGAAAACAGATCCAGTAGAGGTAAGAGTGAAGATGATCGCCACAACAAAGACTACTTGAGCTCTATAAGCAGCTAATTCGGCAGCCGAGCGGCTGTATATCCCATGGAGTGTGTCCATAGTGAGAGTAAGGAGTACTGGTGACGCCCGCAGGGAAGACTAACTTCAGTTCGCCAGAAACTCTCAGAGCGAGTGATGCTGCTGATATTGATATAGATAAATTTCGTGAAACGATTGTGACGCCATTGAGACCAAATACTCGTGGAGTTTCAGAGATGCTGGTGGACGAAGCTTACAGCAGATAGATCCGCGCCGCTACCCTGCAGCATCAATATGCGAGTGATCCCTCGTTTACAAGCTCGCAAAATGCTTCCCCTTTACGGTCAACGACCCCAGCGATCTTCTATGCAGAGAATCCTTCCACGTTCCACGCAAAAGCAAACATTGTACCGCCTCAGGAATTTACCACATCATTACGATTTCTCACCGAGATTGCATCCCGCATGTACCGAGAATGTTACAGCAGCATACAATTCCAACGAATTTTCGCCCCGATCGCGACGGCTCTTTCCACAGTGCAGCATTGGATGGCCACCAAATTGTGTACGGGAAGGAACGATTGATCATATTATAAGTCGTGGCCCGTCTCGAGGGAAAAGAACTCTTCAGCCACTCCCCTATTCAGGAACAAGCACACGAGATTTTGCGGCACCTGATTTAGTGATTATTGATTGAATCAGCACTTACGAGATGATTTTTAATTTTCTACCAATTCATCCCTCCGGTTTCTGTTTCACTCTTTTCGGAGGACGTATTTCTCCTTGCAGATGTCTGTCTATTTTTTACCCACCGAGTTAGGAAGGCGAGCTTGGGAGTCCCTGGAATTTCGCGATACCGAGGCACTGACGCGTCTTGGACACCCCGCCAATCCAGCGCTCGAGCCCCTCAACCGCGGGGTATTTCCCTATCTATCAGCACTGATGTCCGAGGAATTTACATATCACATCGCATCGTACATTCAGAATTCGGAGTCTGTACTCCGGCGGGTTCATATCTACGAATATATTCATGGATTCAGTTATGAATGGATTTATGAATGGCAGTGGCGACCCGCAATACTTCTCGTGCGAGCCGTCTGAATGCCGTTAGACAATTACCGCTTTAGGCCACCTCGCACGAGACGCTCTTCGGAGTAACTTGATGTCGAGGACGGCTTTGCGCGAAGTCGCGAGGGCCGTTGCTAGAATATTTAAAGGATGATGTACTCAATGTAGACTATGAATGTCCAATTCTAGCACTTTTTTCAGTCCAGAGTCTATCGAAAAGGGCGGGTTCGAGATTTCAAGAGACCAAGTGAAGCAACGAACCGTCACTCCCGACCTAGCGACAAAAACACGCAATTATCAGAATCATTTGCTTCACCATATTGGCCCCTCCAAGGAAGAAATGAAGATCGAGCGTATTACTTCGCCGAATCTCTCAGATATCGAGACACAAAAAGCCCCCGCAGAATCACTACCAGAGGGTGTTGGCTGGGATGGACCCGCAGATAAATTGAACCCAATGAACTGGGAATCGGGAAAAAAGTGGAAGATGGTTGCAATTGTTTCCATCATGACCTTCATCACGTAAGATCTCCAAGTCTCTCAATACGGATTGAAGTCAGCGGCTGACCATTTGCTCTACCAAGTCCACTCGCCTCCTCTATGTTTGCACCCACCGTCCCACAAGTAATGAGAGAATTCGATTCTTCGAGCGTGATTCTCAGCGAGATTGTAGTATCGATATACGTGCTAGGATTTTCTATTGGGCCCCTCTTAATCGCGCCTCTGTCAGAAGTATACGGCAGAAGATGGGTGTACCTGATATCTTGTGGTTTCTTTCTCATCTTCACGATAGCTTGCCCTGTTAGCTCTAGTCTGAGTATGCTGATAGTCTTTCGGTTCTTAGCTGGTTGTGCTGGTTCTACACCCGTAACACTTGGTGGGGCATCAATAGGCGACATGTTTCCAAAAGAAAAGCGAAGTGCGGCAATGGCATTGTGGGGTATGACGCCCCAGCTTGCACCTGCCATTGGCCCTATTATTGGTGGTTTCTTAGAAGAGGTTGAGGGGTGGCGATGGATATTTTGGCTCCAAGCCATCACTGCTGGGCTGGTGTTGGTCTTTGGCATTGTCATACTTCGAGAGACCTATGCTCCCACGATTCTTCGGCGTAAGACCAACGCATTGATTCTCGAGACCGGAGACACAACTTTGAGATCCATTCTCCACGACCCAACTCCACCATCCGATATTTTCATACACGCGATATTTCGTCCCTTGAAGCTCCTCGTGCTATCGCCAATTGTTCTATTATTATCACTCTACACTACTGTACTTTTTGGCTACCTTTACCTCTTCATAACCACTCTCCCAGAAGTCTTCCAGGGGCAATACGACTTCAGTGTTGGAGATAGTGGTCTCACATATCTCGGACTTGGAGTTGGTTCTATTCTCGGGTTGATCATTGCAGGTAAAACGGGCGACACAATGTATCAAATTTTGGCAGCTAAAAACAAGGGGATTGAGGCTCCAGAATATCGACTGCCTCCTTTGATGCTTACAAGTCCACTTGTCAGTATTGCCTTTTTCAGCTATGGATGGTCAGTGGAAATGAAGACTCACTGGATTGTACCATTGATTGCCACCGCCGTATTCTCTTTAGGAATGATGCCTGCTTTTGTGAGTTTAGACTTTCCGCCCCCTTATTCACAGTTTATGATACAAAGAGGTACTTACATTCTCATTAGATTTCCGTCAATATGTATCTCGTTGATACATTTGGAAGGTACGCCGCGTCTGCTCTTGCAGCAAGTAAAGTTTTGCAGTCGCTTGTCGGCGCTTTTCTTCCTCTTGCTGGAAAGCCACTCTTCAATAAATTGGGCTTAGGATGGGGAAATTCGGTGCTTGGATTCATCGCATTCAGCTTTTCCCCTGTTCCGTGGCTTTTCTTCCGATACGGAGAGAAGCTAAGGGCAAAATTCGTTCTCGAACCCTGAGGTTGGTGGTAGTTGGAGATTGGCGATTGAGCTGCCGCAGTTCGATCTGGAGACCAGCATGTATGTTATGAATGTGTAAAGGAAAAATGTATGGATATAGAGTATAAAACATCCGAATGAACATCTCTTCTCACCATGTTCGCCATCTATTCTAAGCAAACATCTCTCGAGTCACAAAGCAGGATCCGGGACCAAAGTCTACCCAATTCAAGGTGAGCCGAGGCTACGACTTACCTATTTCTATTTATGGTTCAACTACGGAATATGGATGCCGGAGAACAGATATACAAGGATGCTTGTAAGCATTTGAAGTTTAAGATGAGTTTCGCGCAACTACTGCCGGTTTCGTCCGAAAGGATCAAAAGAAATCCTGGATGAGGTGATGTAAATTTAGAAATTTAACCTTTCAGGATTATCATCATATGAAATGATATTGCGTATTCCTGGGCTGTGAAGTGAATCTTGGATTTGACGTAAAACTTACGAGAAAGGCCCGATGAGGAAGCGAAAGCGAAACCCCTGAATTTGGGCTGTAGGCGCTATGGCCAGCAGCACTGCGGGGTACAAGCCCCTGATTACCCCGCTATACCTTCCTGAGGCTGTTTCTCGTTACTCGTTACTCGTAAAGCCACGACAACTGAAAACAACATGAGGCGCATGCGTGCAGCGCTATAATTCTACACTCTGTACCCCTCGGGCAAATTCCATCAAATCGTGCTTCAATGCCTCCAGCTCGCCCGTCTGCCAGGGTTAACGTTAGCGAAGAAGGTCGCCGGCGACGGCAAGCTACGGCGTGCACCACTTGTCGCAGTCGTCAGGTGGGACCAGTCATCGTGCATATGGGACAAAGCAATAATGACTTGTTATAGGTGAAATGCGACCGTAAGCACCCAAGATGTCTGCAGTGCCAGAAGGGAGATCGAAGCTGCGAATATATCAGTACCTCAGCGCGGGGCATAGTGTTTGTGCCGGAACTTCAAAGCCTCGACGTGGACACGGACGGACAGCCGCCACTCTCATCTGAGACGTGGAAATCTGTTATTGGGCAACAGATAGTTCTCGTAAACAGGAAGGAACTGGGGAGCTTTCTTCCAGGATGGTTGCCTTTTTGGAAATTCGCAGAAGATTCAGATTCAAGCGCAAGCAATAATTCTTCACTGAGATGGGTGATAATCATGAAGCTAGATACAGCCGGTGCTCAACTAATCATACTGTTATGGGCTAGAAATGTTCTTGAAGGGCGAGATAATGGATCCGAACTAGCTCTTCTCCAACAGTCTGCATCAACAAGTGATATTGCCTCTTTAGGAGAAGCGTTCACGACGTCGCTTTGCAAAAAGCTTCCTCCACCGGACATATGCACGTTGTTCTTCGAAGACTACGTCAATAACATTCATCCTATCGTTCCTATATGCCATATTCCAACTTTGAAGGAGATGTACTCCGGCTTCTGGCTGAATTTGTCAAGCCACACCCCGATAGAGCTACTGGTTCTGATTTTGGCAGTCTTGTATACTGGTGGTGCAAGCAGTGAGTCTCTGAGATATGACGAGAATGTGCAATCGCTTCTTGAATTATATGATGAGCTCATTCGGGTGTTTGATATTTCTGCGTACTATTTTACGCAATGTCCATCTTCGGTTCAGCTTCTGCAAGGGTATGTCATTATGAGCACATTTCAAGCAAGCAAATTCGCGCCCTTTGCGGCTTTTGGATTTCTACCATTTGCTATAAGATCTGCACAAAGCTTGCGACTTCATACCAACGTACGGGTGGAAGATCCGACAGAGTTGGAAATTCGTCATCGGCTGTGGTGGCATTTAGTATACCTGGACATGGAATCTACGATTGCTACTGGCCTCCAGGCAGTAATACACCCAAGCAGCTATGATATCTCATTGCCATCTACTGTCCCACCATGTATTACACCCTTCGATACGACGTTGCCCATGGCGGTTGCAATGCAAGGCCATTGGGAATTGGCACATCGAATGCATATTTGGTTTGAGAAGATGCCAGAGCGACACGAAATAATCCACTTCAGTAGAATAATTGGGCAACTGCAAGACCTAGTCGGTAGAGGTGAAGAAACTGAATGGGCTCGCATTTATTTGGAACTTCAAGTTGATCGAGCGTATTGCATGCTCGGTCTCAGATTCTGGCAGTTGGGTCAATTCAAAGGAACCAGTTGCCATAGCGAAGTTATGAAGTAAGCCCATTCCTTGATGAGAAACCGAAAACATTCTAATTGTCAAATTGAAGAACAGCTCGATCGTTCTTACATACTTTTCTACGACTTTCGGGATTGAAACGAGGAGCAAACCTGTCCTGGTTCGTTCCGGGCGTCGTTCAACCTATTCATGCACTGATGATACTGCTTTTACACTTGAGCACATGCGAGAAACGGGACGAAGAAAGCCATCTGAGCAGGGAATTGATAGACCAGATCTTTGGCCTGCGAAGGAATCACATTTTGGCCGGGAACATACTTCCTCTGTCCGCCCACATGGGGAATCTGCGTGCTCGCCCACACTCCAATTCGAGATATAGTGCCTTATTCATGTTGAGGGCACGCGTTTGGCAGCAATTTGGATGGCCAATACCAGGCAGTCCAGTTCCACCTGGCCCGGCAGCATTCTCAGAAATTCGCAGCGTGGGGCTCGGAATACCTACACAAGCTCCTGCTGAAGCCGATCTTCAGCTGGACCTTGGAGCAGATGACATGTCAATCTTTGACGCTTGGAGTGACTTTTCCGCCGGGCCTCCATTAGACACAGAAGATAATGGTTGGGAAGATTGGCTGTCGCTTTCAGCAAACCTTGCTGCGGACACGTCTATGTGAGACGAAAGTGCTGGAGGGTTGAGAGAATGCTATCTTGATCACGATAGGGCCTTTCCAATTACATCTTCGAGCCCCTATGAATGAGCTTCTAAACGAGCAGAAACAGATATACCGCTATATGCCAAGTTTCCCCCGTGCCAAGAGAGGGAGGTAGCAGCCTTGTGGAATTTGCTATATGATTTGAATTATGAGAAAGGCTGGCACATACGACCATAGCTTGGAAAACATAGGGCATCCCGTCCGCTCTGCCGTACTCAAGATCCAAAGCGGTAGATTAGTAGTTGGGTGGGTGACCACCAGCGAATACCTACTGTTGTATGTTTTTGAACTTTTTTTTTTTTGGCTGGATTTATGTTTATATTGACCCTTCGCTTTCGGTATAAGACCAATGTGGAAGAAGTTAAATACCGAGACATCAAGCGCTATGACTGAAGCAGGTCCTTTTGTTGGAGCCTTGGATAGTAATGTCTGCTTCTTGGCGCCAACCCTGTTGGTGGGGTTCTTTTTGTGGGTTAGCACATAACTTTCACCACTTCTCAATCAGTGCTCAGCTGTGCTTATATTTGACTTCTGCTTCTCGAATTAAAATTCTCTTCTAATTATAGCTAAATTACTAGCGTAGTGTTCAGCCTTAAGTCTCTGCTACTTGCACCTACGGAGACGTTGTAGCACGCGCTTTGCAGCTTCCACTGTTGCGCGACAACGTCCCACACACTCAAATCTCTTCGGGTGAGGGAGAAGCTGACTTGAGCAGATTCATTCGGTTGAATAGCAACCTTGTCAAAGCCTCTCAATTGACGGATTGGCGCAGTAGGAATTCCAAGATACAGCTGGGCGACTTCCGCGCCTGCCACCTCTCCAACATTCTTGATGACTGCGGTGACGTTGAACAAAACGTCCCAAAGTTGAGGGTGACCACCTTGAATGATGGAGACATCGGCTGATGGGTACTCAGCCGTATTCGCAGTCGATTGAATGATGCTGATGTTGGAATATTCGAATTCGGTGTAGGATAAGCCATATCCAAATTCGAAACGTGGCTCAATACCATCGCGATCGAAAGCGCGGTAGTCGATGTATACGCCCTCTGAAAAATCATCCTGGGGGAAATGAGATGCATCAATTGTAGAGTTCAAAAGGTTGCCATAATCCCCGTCTTTCTTCGCAATGGTGTGGACCAATTTTCCGCTCGGTGTCACATCACCGTAAAGTATATCTACCAGCGCGTTCCCTGATTCTTGGCCTGGAAGACCTCCAAAGATGACGGCTGTGACATTCTCGTGTTCGATCCATGCGTCGACCACTCGTACCCCAGCTGAATGCAAGACTACTACTGTGTTTGAGCAGTTCGCTGCGACGTTTTTGACGAGATTGTCGGAGAACGTATCCTCAAGAGTGACGCGATCGAAGCTCTCCGAGGCATAAGCGTTAATGAAAACAAGACACACATCTGTGGATGCCTCTGGAATCGGGTTCTCGGAGAAGAAATCCCAGCGCACAATGCCTCTATCCGCAATGACTCGGTCTTGGATAGCTTTGAATGGCGAGATTACATAGGGAGGGGTGTTGCCGCCTGAGCCGCCGGCTACAATTAGAGTTCCGTTGAAAGTATTCCAACCGAAGTTTGCCTCGTAGCCACCGCCATACCGAAGAGGATTTGTCCATGGAACAGCTTTGACTTCCGCATCATATCCAAAGATGCTGACGTAGCGTGGCTTTCGAAGAGGGAGTGTCTTGTTCACGTTCTTGACAAGTGCATGTCCGGCAGCACCGGCCTCCCGAATAATTTTGGCATGGTCGCCTTGGACATCAAGGACGGGATGCTGGACGGCAGGTGAGAAAATGTTCGTCTGAGGGAAGCTGTCATTTTGACCGAGGTAATAGAATGAAGCCATCGTGCGGGTCACCATATCATCTACCCTGCCGATTGTGACAGATCCATTTCCAACGGCTTGACTCAGGTTCTTGCCCCACCATCCGTTGTCAGGCATTACGATGTCGAGCCCGGCGTTGGCGGAGGCGGTTCCGCTTTGTTGTCCTCCCCAATCGCTGACAACAAAGCCTTCGAAACCAAGTTCGGTCTTCAGAATACCATTGAGAAGCTTCGAGTTCTGGCAAGCATAGGAATTGTTGGCTCGCTGGTATGAGCACATGACAGCAGCAGAACCGGCCTTCAACGCGTTCATGAATGGCCAGGCGTAGAGTTCATGGAGCGTTAGATCATCGACATTTGAAGACAGAGATTCTCCCAAAGCACTTGGCAAACGTCGATACTCTTGCTCATTGAACAGAAAATGCTGTACGAAGTTAGAACCACAAAAACAGCAGGTACTTAAGACAACAAACTCATACCTTGGAACAAGCAATAACACCGGCGTCCTGCATTCCTTTCACGAGTTCCCCCATCTGGATACCGGTGACATACGGATCCGGACCTGGGCCTTCCCAGTTTCGACCGGCTCTGGCGATCCTCCCGAGAGGTCCTCCGACAGGTCCAAGAGCAACATTGACACCTTTACCATGGTATTCTTGGCCAAGGGCTTTCCCATATGCATACATATAGTCCTTGTCCCAGGTCTGGGCAAGATGAGAACCGGCTGGGAAGGCAGAAACGAAATCAGGACCGCGAATCCCGGCTGGTGCATCTTCAAGGCAGAGGCCATGGAATCCAAGTCGTGGAACTGTACCCGTATGTCCCACACATACACCGTCTTGGTAACCCATCGTGAGATTCAACTTCTCAGCCAGATCAAGCTGAGAGACGAAGGCTCGGGCTTTCTCATATGCCGCTGCCCATGCTGGCGACGTTGAACCTGCACCTCCCGCTATACGAAGTATAAGCCAATGACCTTGGGACAGCCGATTAATACATACGAGAAGGATATACAGGAGGACTGAGGCCATAAAATGGTACCTCAGTGATATTTGCGTCGGCAGCGTTGGTGAACTTGCTGAGTAAGGTCACGGCGGCCGCGACGCATGATGAAGCTTTCATCCTGAAATTTGATCCTGCTGAAGCAACTTAGGGAAGCCGTAGGTCGACAGCAAACTGCCAGAGTATTTATTCTCCACCCATTTCTCTTCGGTCTGCATCACGCCAGCCCTCGGGCAAAGCCATCGGCATATGACAAATTTTTGGGCGGAGAAAAGCAGAGAAAAATTATGATTTGTAGGTCATATGCGTAGGCCAAGGAAAGTTAATGCAGAAAATGATGCTGTACCTGAATTCGCAAGGGCAACTGGCCGCCGAGGATGGGGTGTCGTTGCCCGGGAGAACTTCGGATCGCCCCAGCCCCCATCATTTCGCAGACCAGGACCAACTCTCCGCATCGTGCCATCGTCCGATGCACTACAGATTGTACTCTCTTACGTTCTCATTATCAGTTATCATATGCCCCATCCACCATTAGATATTTTCAACGCCTCTATCCACAGAAGTTGTTGTCTTGATCCATCTGAGCGTTTGCAGGGACTTCGCAATTGAGGTTGCGGTGATTTCAACGACGTTATATCTTCGTATTGGATCCCAGCATGTATCTGTACTCGCAGGATCAGATCGCATTCCAAACCTGAGATGTAAAATGAATGCGACAAGGAACATTTCTCTGATTCAGCTCTCGAATTTTCTATCAAGAAGAGTGGGAGAATGCGGGGCTGCCAGGCAACCCCGACCACGTTCAATGACTCGAGTGAGTTGCGGGGTGCTAAGTCGAAACTCTGCGGCGACTTGCAAGTAGAAAGTTCTCTGGAGACCCTATCGGGCCTATTGCTAATTCATAGGCACGCTCTTCTCATCGTAGCCCTGCGAAGTCTCTATATTGCTTCTTCCACAGGAAGGATTGGTTACCCTTCGTATCCTTGGCAGAGGGCGAATACACAGGGAAGGCACTCCCTACTCTCAATCCTGTCAGAAGGCTTATTACTATCAGACTCAAGCTCATGGGAAGAAAGAAAAAGGTAGACTCACCTTGTCAGGTAGTCTCAGACACTTGCTGCTTGCTTCAATGCTAGCTACCATTTGCACATTCCATCCACCTATACCTCTCATGAAATTGGCAATATTATCTATGTATGTAAATGCGATATAACCGGCGCTTCAAATACATCAGATGGAAATGATCAAGTATTCATAATTGACATGTTAGTTGCGAGGCACAAGGTTATCGTTCTGCAAATTAGCTTTCCCTAGTGCATGATGTCATTGGCCATTCCTCTGCCTTCCCAAACTCTTCATTTTCTCTGGTGCATCAACATCCTGTCTCAATATTTCTTTTCAATATGCTCCAATCAAGGAGTATCTTGGTGTATCTAGCCTTGTCACAATTATCAACCCAAGCCCAGATTCCCTTGCTCCCTGCATCCCATACGGAAGGCTACAAATTTGACCCTTTACTTCATCTCCCCGGAATCAGTCCCTATTTTGATGCTGTAGGATCCGGCCTGGACCATGGCCCTCCTCGATTCTGCGAGGTAACTGCAGCTTCATATCTCATTCGACATGCCGCCATCTACGCGAATGACGACGATTACGAGGACTACATTGAGCCCTTCATCAAAAAGTTAGACAGCACTTTCTCTACGACCTCAGGAAAGAAAAGGAAAGGATGGAAAGGACCTCTTTCCTTCTTCGAGAAGTGGAAGAATCCAATTGCCGACCCAGAAAACCAAATGGAGCAAATCACACCACAAGGAATCAAGGATTCGAAGAAGGTGGGAAAGCATCTCTTGTCCCGATACCAAAAATTGGTCCCCACGACCAAGAGGATATATGCGGACAAGAAGTCGAGGACCCAAGATACTGCGAAAGCCTTTGTGAAGGTATTTCCACAGGACGTGGAAATCGTGGAGATGCACCTGAATCGGACATCATTCCATTCGCAGGTCCCACACAAAGCGTGCAAAGCATTTTCGAAGAAGCCAGGGACTGAGGAGCAAGGAAAATTCATGGCAAGGTATACCAAGCCTATCGTGGAACGTTTGCAGCCCTTTTCGCCAGTCGAGTTGGACGAGACGGACATAATGGGCCTTCAGCAGCTCTGTGGGTACGACTCTGCGATCAATGGCAAGCAAAGTGACATTTGCGATGTGTTTACAGACAACGAATGGATGTCTTACGGTAAGCAACTCTGGGTCTTTGTTCATATACTCCACAATCCTTTTTTGAGTCATCTTATATACTCCGTTCTACTCCATTTTTCTGCCCACAGAGGAAATAGTACTCCTGAAACCTTCTCGATTAGGATAAAACTAACTCTCCAAGAATACGCCTGGGACTTGAAATACTCATATATGGTCGGGCATGGCAATCCGCTATCTCCTTACCTCGGATTCCCGTGGCTCAATACAACTGCCCAGCTGATGTCAAAATTCCATGGTCCAAGGCACACCGGCAAATCTGGTGATGATGTTCCCGATGACGATGGCCAACGATTCTTTCTAGCATTTACGCACCGAGAGGTGCCTCCTTTCATTACTACCGCCTTAGGGCTTTTCAATTCATCAAATTCAGAGGCCGAGGAGTTTCCAACGGATCGAATCAATTGGTCCAGGTCCTGGAAGATGGCCGAGCTAATTCCTTTTCTCGGCCACGTCGGTATCGAGAAACTCACTTGCAATGCTGTGTCAGTGGATCCAGGCGATGATCAAGAATACATTCGGATTATTGCCAATAGTGCCCCTAGGCCGATACCCAAATGTCAGGATGGGCCAGGTGCCAGTTGTCCTTTTGATCAGTTCGTCGAACTTGTTGGTAAAGGAATGGAGTTATATGGAGACTTTGACGGTATCTGCCAAAATCAGGACGATGATGCTGAGAAGGTAGAGCTTTAGATGGAGTTTGGTTTGCGTTAGATTATTTGTATAATGATGCTAATGGTTTACGAGGAAGTACTCGTCGAGCCAAATGTATGTAATTCATATTATTCTTCTGCCCGTGAGTATGCGCACACTTATCGAAATGTGAAGAATTTTTATTCGTACGCTGGAAATTTCTCCATCTCCTTCTCGGCCTGTATCCTGTCGGACCCAAGTACCGCCTTATGTCTTTCACTCCGGACCCGAATCAGGCATCTGAACGGCTTTGGTCGAATGTTGAATCCATCCGTGTAATCGAATGCGTCGTATGTCTGAGTAGGCAGGATATCAAAAGACCAAATTAGTTTGGAAAGAGCGATGAACAACGAATTCACAGCGAGGTCCGCTCCAGGGCAGATTCTTCGACCCCACCCAAATGAAGAATGGCCTGCTTTCGCAGGGTGTGATTTAACTCCCTTAAGCTCGGGAAGATATCTAGGATCCTTGTCGTCGAGAAATCGCGCAGGGTTAAAGAAGTGAGAGTTGGGATAGTACTCTTCATTATGGTTGATCGCCCACGTATTCCCTAGAATCGTAGCTCCCGTGGGAATATATTTCCCTTGATACTTATCATCTTCTGAAGATGCATGAGGCGTCCCACCAAGTACTGCGACCGGCCTCCATCTCAAGACTTCTTTCACGAGCGCTCGCATATATGGAAGATTTTCCTCATCCGCGAAGGTTGGCATGCGATCTGCACCAACCACAGAATCCAACTCCGCATGCGCTGCTTCCAAGGCAAATGGATGTGTCACCAAAGCCAACACTGCCGAACACATTGTCGAAGCGGTCGTGTCAGATCCAGCACCAAACAAACTGGCAGGCACATACGAGAAGTCCTTGTCCGAAAGGGGGATTCCTTCCTCATCTCTCACCGCGAGCAAATTCCGCGTCATGGAAGGCGCCACCTCTACCCCTTTTTCCTTCCCAGCCCGAATATCCTTCTTCACGCCTTCCACAAGTTCCATATTTGCAGCACCTTCCAATTTCGCATGATCGTGGATATTCCTCTTCCACGGTGCCAGGAAATCCGGTATGTATTTCAGTATTGGAAATGATTCGGCTTTGTACGCACCAGGCACGTTCAATGAAGCCATGAAATGCATGAACTCCAATCTCTGTCTGATGACTGGAGAGTTTAGAGAGTCAATACGATGGCCGTAGGAGATGGAAAAGACCACGCTGGCGGTAAATCTGTCGAATGCTCTTTCCCAATTGTCTGGGTTCTGCAGAAGTCCGAACGCAAGTCGTGTGGCTTCCGCTTCTTGCCTCGCTTTATACGTCTTCAGCACTGCCGGGGTGAGCGCCCGATGTAGGAGCTTCCTTCGAATAGACCATTCCTTCCCGTAAGGTTGGACCAGAATCGTGCCCGTATTATATATTTCTCCCATCACCACAAATCGCGGCCTGGATGAATATTTATTGCTCCGCTTTTCCATCAATTCGACCGCTACCTCAGGGTCAGATATAATGATTGTTGGGCGACGGCCAACCCATATTGTGAAGATAGGACCATAGGTTTTGGCCCATTCTTGGAATTGTAGCCACGGTTTCGAAGTTGGGAGCTTGGTTCCGATGAAAGGGAGCGATGGCGGACCGGGGGGCATGCGATACTTCGTTATTGTGTCGCTGATGAGAACAATGACCGGAATCAGAAGAATGCCCGAAAGCGAGTACCATGAGAAAAGAGCTGAAAGGAGAGACATCGTGAAGTGTTGGCAGCAAGGTGACACTCGCGCTTGGCGTCGAGTCACTTCAAATATGCTTTCTTCAACGCCGCGTTCAGAAATAAAGCTTCTTGCCCGCAGAGAAAGATGAGAGCTCGATTTAATCTGCCGATATTATTCACGACTGACAGATACGGGAAGTGGGGCAGATCCTGCGTGGGGTTGGACTGGCACTGCGGGGTAGTTCAGGGATCTTGCGGGCTGATCGTTCCGACTCAAGCCCTAATCTCTCAACCTCCTCCCCGATAGTGACTATCGTGATTCCAAACTAATCTTAGAGCATTGTCAGCTACAATCTCATCAACACGCGAGGGCTGAGGGCGGCAAGCGTAGAGGTCTTGCGAAGTGACCCGGAAAAGCAGATCCGAAGCTTCACTGACTTGCTATTTTGCCTGAATTGAATATTCACTGCTGGCCGCTGAATTTGATATTGATATGTATGATATTGCCACTCTATATCTCCAATTTCGAAGTGTAAGATGCTAATGAAAGCTCCTGATCTATGCAGAAGTCGTAATCTGAGTCATATTGGGTACATTGAACTCCCTTCCTGCAGCAGTATCGTTGTTCAGCGCCACCGTAGCAGCATAGTTCTTCTCCGCGTATTCTTCAGCGTCAAAGTTCAAAAGCCACTCTTCGCGCTTCAGCTTCATGCTATCAGGGTTCTTCTTGACTGCGTCCCAGTCTGCTTTGTGCCATGTATCGCGGGTTGTTTCTCCCGTCTTCTGAGCTGCGCGCACCCGCTCGTACCGCAAGGCTTCAAATGCAGCAATCCCTTCTTGTACATGAGCCTTCCCAGAACGGGTCAAGCAGACAGCAAGGGTGACACCGTCCTCCATTGCTTGGCTTGCGCCTTGAATTGAGGTTGGGAGAAAGGGGTGAGCCGCATCCCCAATGAGAGCAATTCTGCGTTTTGGAGAAATCCAGGTCGGCAATGGTTCTCGATACACGAGCTTCCAATCGATCAATGGATCAGGAGTAACATCAAGGATTTTCTGAACCATTGGATCCCATCCTTCCAATACCTTTTTGGCGTCGGATAGAGGGGCATGGGCTTGCCAGCTTTCTTTGACGTCTGCTTCGTCCTAGAGTATCCTTAGAATCCAGATCTCGGATCAGAAAGCAAAAACCTACTTTATGCGTGCAAACCCAACTGAAATCTTTACCATTTTTGACTGATGCTGCAATAAAATGAATATCCGGACCTATGTTCTTATTAATCACCGCTTTCATAGATGTCGAAAAGAGGAACTTACCAAACCATGCGCAGTGTTTGTCCCCATTCGTGACCAGCCAACTAATATCTGGATCTTCAGCCACCTTTGCAGAATCAAACCAAGTTCGATAAATAGCATAACCTGAAGACTTTGGCTTATCTTCGTAACCAAGAACTATAGTTCTGCCTTTTGAGCGGACCCCATCTGCGGCAAGAACCACGTCCCCAACAAATTTCTCACCATTTGCGATAACTCCGGCTTCCATGTCTGTCTCGAAGTAATCTTCAACACTATGACCAAGTCGAATGTCAATTCCGACATCCAAAGCATGCTGATAAACAATCTCATGTATTTCTCCTCGGTGTCCATTGTACGCCTTTCCATATTGTCTTTCTTCGTGCGTCCAAGTTTGCTTCAAAAGGGTGTCTCCCTTCCACGTCTTCATCAACAGACCGTCACTCTTATGAATAATAGGATCAAGTTTCTCATCTACCCCTGGCCACCGTTGAAATATGCGTCCCGAATTGGGCGCGAAACTGATAATGTCGCCCAGAATCTTCAATTCGGGGAATGATTCCAGAAGCAAAACTGAATGACCTTTTCGGTGGCACTCAATGGCGGCAGTAAGTCCCGCGAAACCTGAGCCGACCACAATGACACGGATACCGGATTCAGGAAGTCTTTCGGTGGAAGCCATAATGAGTAATGTGTAGAAAATATTACTTAAAAATAGGAAAGGAGCTCAGGTACCCGAACGCAATTTCAAGTTCGCAGAAATCGTTTTGAGTCGTGACCAGGTGCTCAGGATGATAGCAAGAATGCAGCAATTAATAAGACTCCATAATTGTCCTTCCACTTCCACATCGAGAGAAGTGCAGGTGCAACGCTCTGACTGATAGTGAGATGCTGGGAACCGACTCGCGAGTCCACTTAGACTTCACTGATGGTAACGCTGATCCAATGTAGAGCTTTTGCCCCCCTCCCTGCGAGAACCTGATCCCGTAACCTTACCCCACCCCCGCACTTGCAGCGCTTGTGGCACAGGCGCGGCGTTGAAGCTTTTCTGTTCGACCACGTACATGCGGCCCTGTGCAAACGATTGTTCCGGTGCTTAGTCAAATTACAACCAGTGCGTTGCAACGCTCTGCTTATGTGAGATATATTCATTGAATACAGGTAGGTAGTAGAGTAGTCGTACCCAAAATACAAGAAAGTGAAGGCATCTCGTAGCCCCTATAAGTTTAGCGAGCCGGGTATGAAAATATAGCGTGATGCAGCTAAGGAGTTAATGGCCGCCTCGGATAGGTGGGGCTTGAACAGGCTGGGGGTTTCCCGAAGGGAGGAAAGGCTTCTGGACGGAGTTTTGAAGCTGAATCAACACAAGCCAGATGTTCTGAGTATCGGAAAATTCAATTATACCGAATCCAAAGACCTGTCACTCCTCGTTATGCTTCAGCAACAGCTCATGGTTATGCTAAGAGGTCAAGATGATTCATGTGAAGTTTGTCCTCTTTTGCTCCTAGGCTCAAAATCCAGCATGATCTCTTAAAAACCAATATATCCTATCAGTGGCATTGTCAGAAGCAGAATTATTGTACTCTAACTCAATTGCGAAATCACAGCAATGGCTGGGAGTTCTTTCTGCCTATAGCAGGCTAGCTTGCAAATCATGGCGAGAGGAAGCCCATGAACCCAGACACGATCGAGAACTTGAAATCGGACTTGATGAGAGTTCAACATATACTCTGACTCCTGAAGAATAACTCAATTCTGCTAAGCTAATTTTTTCTTGGCCGTTTAGCACCAAAGTCTGAAAGAGGTGCTAGTTCTGCGAGCAACTTCACAAGCGCCAAACTTTAGGAAACTAACTCATTTGAGTCACATAATTGGCATACAATGCCCAAACAGCTTTCGAAAATCAAATTACTCTATCTAGAACCCATATGATGAAAGATTGAAAACGAGATCGAACCCTCGCTGGGTTGTGAAGAATTCAAGTGATCATCACGTGGTTGATATTCAGGGGGGTACGTCATTCTCACCATCATCAAGTTTCAACTGTGCAACCACGGTGAGCCAAATTGCACCAATAGCAAGCCCTCGAGACACTCAATGCATGAATCAAAAGAACAGGATTTCGGATCGTAAACAGGTTTTCAGAGTTTCTGGGAAGATATGTGGGAATTACGAAAGCTATATCAGCAATGTAACATCACTATCTAAAGTAGTATTCTTTTCAACAACTCCATTACCAAAATTTGACAAGGCTGAACTACTAGCACATACCAACCAAACTCTCTCAACCAAATCATCAATATCAGAATGGCAGGACTTCTTGGAGGCGGCGGCAACAGCAACAACAACGGTGGTGGTGGCGGCCTTCTTGGAGGGTGAGATACCCCTCATTCTAACCCCACGATGTCAACTTTGATCACCTTTAGCTAACTCTTCCTCTTACAGTCTCCTAAATACGGTTGATGATACAACTAAGGGCCTTCCCATTGTCGGTGGAGTGACCTCACCTCTTCTCAAGACAGTCGGAGGAGTGACCGACGGCTTGCCAATTGTAAGTCTCATACAACCCCACCAAACTCTCTTTCATAACACTACACATGCTGATGCTTCCTACCATAGGTCGGATCAGGCGGCGCTCCAGCACAGCAGCAGTCTATGCAAGCTCAACCAAAAGCAGCGAAACCAAAACGAGTCTTGACGGAAGCGGAGCAGAAACAAAAGGCTTTGGAGAAGAAGAAGAAAATGATTGCGCTGAAGAAGCAGCAGTTGGAGCTTGAGGCAGCGGAGCTCGAGATGGATGATTAAGTGAAAGTCCTTGTACGAGTAACGAACTGTAATGATGGGAACGGCGTCGATGAAATATTGAGCCAGGCTGTGCTACTAGCTCAGGGAGGAGCTCCCGTGTAATATAAATTGGAAAAATTTCAAGCATTGAAAGCCCTGCCAGCTTCTGGTTTGTTCATCAGCGACAGCGAGCTTTCTAAGATTCTGTATTCTCTCAAGACTGACGCAAAAAGCAGTGCACTGCATCACTGAATACAAACCGCTACTAGACACAAAAAACGGAAAAAGGGAAAAGCGAGGTTTTCGTATGACCGTGATCGGGGCCACTTCCTACGCTCTGTCTAGACTACTTCATTTTATTTGGGAGAGAAACTGACTTCGGTTCGAGGACATCATCATATGATAGAAACCAAAAGGTCTCAGCGCGAGGCTTGAATCCAAACTGCTCAAGATGTCTCGCCTAGGCGCGTGGGGCCCCTGAATGCTTCTCACTACGGCACCCCACAGCAACCCGCAAATTTCGCCCCAACAGCCTCGCTAGCACTATCGCTGACAGCGCCGCAAATTCTTCAGGCTATTCTTCTCTCGGTGCGAAAGCTTACACCCCTTGTCATAATTCCACCCACTTGGATGAAAGCACCATGGTGCCCTGGTACCCTTAATCTGGTGGCTGTTCGGCCGTTCTGCCGGTCTCGACGCGTTTATAAATATTTCCTTCTGTCCTTCCGCTTTGCTAGTGGAGTCTTTAGACAGCTTTGATCCGCGGCACATCTTTCGGAAGGGTTTGATACCAATCCTACATTCGCCTACAAGCGCGAGAAGATGGCGTTCGGAATACTTGAAGATAGGCACATGGAGCTGGTCCCAGGGACAGGTAAGTCTCTTAAAGTGATGAAAGTCATCCAGTGCTGATAAAAATGTAGCTGCCATGAACGAGCAATCGGATTTGCCTCGCGAGTATGAGCAAGCCCCTCGAGAGTACCTGAAACATGGGACTGGACGACTGTCGCATGTCATCTTAGTACCACAACCATCAGACTCCCCAAACGATCCCTTAAACGTAATGTTTCCTCATCTAAATTTCAAAATCCCACAAAAGCTGATTGATGGTGTTGGCAGTGGTCGATTTGGAAAAAAGATGCCATCTTGCTCATCGTCGGGTTCTCCGCCGCAGTGGTCGGAGCGTTTGGACCCATGCTTTCCCCTGGCTTTGTGGAAATTGCTCATGAGCTTAACATAAGTGTTAATACGTTGTCTCAAGCAACTGCTTGGCTGATTCTCACGATTGGCCTTTCACTCTTCCTTAGCAACCCTGTCGCCAAGGTTTGGGGTCGAAGACCCGTGTTCATTGTCGCGATAATGATAATGTTCGCTTCAAGCGTCTGGGGAGCCCTTGCCAAAGATTATAATTCCTTTCTTGCAAGTAGGATTGTAGGTGGCTTTGGAATGGCGCCATATGAAGTGTTGGTTCAGTGCACAATTGGTGATTTGTATTTCGTGCATCAGAGAGCGACGAGAATTGCGGCTTGGAATATGTTTCTCCTTTGTGGCATTACCGGAGGGAGTCTGGTCAGTGGTTATATCATCGAAGCAAGTCGAAACTATTCTGCAAAATTTGAAAATTGCTAACAGGAAATCAGGACATTGGTTGGAAATGGACCTTCGGAATCTGCGCCATTCTTTTCGGTGTCTTCATGTTCCTCGTTATCTTCTTCGTCCCCGAAACGGCCTACATTCGCGCACCACTACAGGAGAGATTTCCAATTGCCGTCGCTCAGGGGTCTGACAGCGAGAAAAAGGAACTTGATGTCGGACAGCAAGAAGTAGCCGCCTCCCCTCCTCCGACAGCAATGAATGAGAAGAAAGATCCTTACCTGCGAACACTCCGCTTCACAACCGGGAAACGTTACAGCGAAGCTCCTTTCTGGAAAATCCTCATTCGTCCTGTCGTCGTATTCTTCTACCCAGCTGTTCTCTGGGCATTCCTAATTTATGGCGTAACTCTGACCTGGATCGTGGTCTTCAGCGTTGTCAACGCATCTATCTTCACTCTCCCTCCATACAACTTTTCGGTCTCGGAGACTGGTCTGATCTCTCTGTCACCTTTCGTCATGACTATTATAGGAGAAGCTATAGCGGGTCCCCTCAATGACTGGATATGTATTGCACTAGCAAAGAAGAACCGCGGGATTTATGAACCGGAGTTCAGGCTTGTACTGATGGTCCCGGTCTTGATCCTTGGAGTTGTTGGCTTTTTCGGATTTGGAGCCAGCGTCCACTACCAAACACACTGGATTGGGCCGGTACTAACATTCGGTCTTGCGAATATGAGCATGGCATTTGCAAATGGATGTGTGTTTGGTTATGTTATTGATTCTTATGAAGATCTGAGTGAAGAAGGTTTGTGGCCCTCGACAACACTAAACTCCGGATGATTGCTAACCGAGTAAAAGCTTTTGTTGCTATAAATGCGCGAAATCTCCTAACTTTCGGTCTAACATATTTCGTCAATGATTGGTTGGAGAAGGATGGTGCATTGGCCGTCTTCAACGTTCTCGGAGGGACCTTCATTGCAGTGACAATGTTGACTGTCCCACTGTGGATTTATGGAAAGAGGATCCGGAGCGCCGTCGCGCGTAATGCCCCCCTAAGCAAGTTCATGAAGGATTGATAATGTTCTTCATAAGCATTCCGATAATAGATTTGCTCTATCCAATATTGTTTAGTCCCAGTATCACAAATTAGTCGTGATCAGAGGGAAGCAGTGAGCATGCATGCCTCAGATCACCATCCTGAAAGAGGCACCAGTTCGCGACGGGTCTGCAGTCATCAGTCCCACAGAAGAGGGGTGAGATACGTCTGACACTTCGTAGTGGGCCCATAGCTGAAGAAAGGGGGGAACCCCGAGCACCTCCAGAATCCCACTCTGGAACGACTGACAAATTGCAAGAAACAACGCTGACGAGTGAAAGAACTGCCGAAAACGCCCCAATGGCAGGCTCGCGTAGGGGCGTCAAGGGTGTGCGGGGGCGGGGAAATGTTTTCCAGTGATGCGGGGCTCGAGACGGCATGCATGTCAAGTGATGCTTGTTCTGCACAGACGACCTGCATCGAGGTGAAGGTTACATTGCTTACTATATTTGGTGGGATTGTCTGGTGTACCACTCTTCCGTTAATTGAGGCTGACAAGAACGACGCCTGGATTACTTTCACATTCCTGTCTTTTGTGACCACTGATCGACAACGAACAAACAGCCGAAAGAAAATGGGCGAAGAAACCGAAAAGATAACTGAGCATCGGAAGGGTGACGATGGAACGACAGTTACCCCAGTAGAAGATGTTACAGCGGGCCCGATTGTGAAGGTGGATTCGTTTAGAGACGACCACCATGTTAACTTGACATGGAGATCTTGGGTGGTTGTATTGTGAGTTGAAATGAGTTCTCTATAAGTTGACCAAGCTAACTCTAATACCAGCGTCACTTGTTTTGCGTATGTGATCAAGTCATCTTGCTGTGAGAGGCACGGCTAATGGATGGCCCCAGCATTATGGCTCAAGTGTACGTCGTAGTGGCTGCTGGGTCTGTCATAGGATTCATTATTAGAGATCTTGGTGATGCCGCAATCGCAGGCTGGATCATCCAGGTAAGTTGGCCCGACTTCCATGGGCAGGAATCTGGATGTTGAGTTTCCACCATAGGGACCGCTCTTGATGCAGAGCGTTTTATCGCCAATTGTAGGGCGTCTTTCCGATGTCCTAGACAGAAAATATCTGGCGATTGTTCCCACAGTCATCTCCTTCGTCGGCGCGGTAGTGTCTGCCAAGGCGAAAAGTATGTCTGTACTTATCGGTGGGGGAATTCTTGTTGGGTGCACTCTTTCAACGATCTCGATTGTACAGGCTATTCCATCTGAAGTGTTGCCTCTGAAATACCGTGCGATTGCTAACGGCTTTGCATTTCTTGGAGGAGCATTTGGCGGCTTGTGAGACCCAGACACTGCCCCGCTTCAGACGATGCTAACTCCACAACCAGAATTGGCAGTCTAGGCGCAGGCGCTGCGACAAACGCAAGTACCTCGGGCTGGAGAAACATCTTTTGGATCCAGGCGGGGTTCTTCGCCCTTACTATCATAGGACTGTTGGTATTTTATCATCCGAAGAGAGAGTCTGATTTCCCAAAGATGTCACTGAAAAAGCTGACCTGGGCGTGTGATCCTATCGGGTCTTTACTGTTCATTATCAGCGCTACTTTAATGCTCCTTGCACTAGACTGGGCAGGCGGGGTGTATCCGTGGCATGATAAACACGTTGTAGCGCCACTTACAGTTGGACTTGTAACCTTGGTAGCTTTTGCAGTTTATGGTGAGCCCAGATATTGAACACTGCGCTACTTCTGTTTTGCTTACCTTTAACTTAGAATGGAAGGGACGAGACGATGGACTTGTCGCCCACGTATTCTTCAGAAGTGGTCCAAACTTTGCTCTTTCCGTGTTTGCTTTCGCAGTTGAAGGGGAAGTAGCGATTGACTAAATTCATCAAAATACTAATTTTGAAGCAGATGGATATTTTACAGCGCTGTGAATAGTGTGACACCACTTGTAGTCCTAAATCTTGGATTCGAAACTTCGGCATGGCGAATCTCTGTCCGCCAGCTTTCGTTCACACTGGTGAACCTCACCACCTCCATTCCTATCACGTACGTTTCTTCCGTCTAGCGGCAGTCTGTAGCTAACGCGCGCAAGTCTTTACGCAACATGGAAGAAGGATCTCAAGTCTCCGCTAATTGTGACATTTGCCTGCTTTCTGATTGTGTGAGTACTGTCATCAATTTTCAAAACTCGCGCTCACATCGGTAGTACTATCTGCTACGCTTGCATCAAGCCCACAATGAATCACGCCCAAATTGGGTTCAATGTTTTGTGTAAGATTTCGGCCTTGGTAGAGCTCCAATAATCAAATTTCTGACCTCAATCAGCGGGCATTGGACAAGCAGGACCTCTCACTTTGTTGGTCGCGCTGGTCCAATTCACCGCACCACACGCGTATCTCTCCACCGCGACAGGCCTTGCGTTCTCAGCTCGAGCTCTCGGCGGCGCGTTTGGATCGGCAGTATTGAATACAATTATCAACGGCAAAATATCATCGGCCTATGCTCCGGCCGTTGGATCTGCTGCAACCAAGGCTGGACTTCCAACCTCTTCTGTTCCGGCACTCCTTGAAGCTTTTGAGACTGGCGAGGGATTTCCAAAGGTCCCTGGTATCAATCCTACGATCCTCGGAGCTACTATGCATGCCAGCCAAGAGATCTATGCCGCCGCATACAGATTGGCTTGGTCAAGTATCATCCCTTTCGTCGTACTTGCGTTACTGGCGATCGTGTTCTTGAAAGGCGTGAAGGAATTGATGACAGAACATGTCGAGGCAACTGTTGAGCGTGATGAGGTGCAGGAGAAGAATAAAGTGTGAGAAATCAGCTAGAATTTGGATCTCTGCATAAGATTCGATGGATTGTGAAAGGAGGAAAAGGGTTGTAAAACCGGATGGCTGATCCCTAGAACATCGTTTACGAGGGTTACTCGTTACGAGCCCGGCCTCAAAAGTCCGTGTTTTTAGGCCATTTTCAGGGCTTACGAGCCTAATCGCGTAAGTCTGTGGAATTCGGGGCATTTCGCACCAAAACCAAAAATGAGAATAATTAATTTTTAAAATTTTTAGTGATAGGAAATAACTTTATTTTGTATTCTTTGTATTGACCAATTAAATAAGACTCCTCTTTTGTTATTGTTTAATATTGTCTTATAATCATAATAATTCTTGGTTTTCAGGAGCCTGAAGCGGGGTTCGGTAAGCACTGAAAATGCCCTGAATTCCACAGACTTACGCAATTAGGCTCGTTAGCGAGCCTCCCCAAGCCAGCCACAGGCTCCAACAATATCAATCATTTCTAAATAATTTGATAATAACAAATAAAAAATAATTTTTATCTGATAATTGCGACAGAATTCGTATAATATTTGTTTTGGTTATTGAGATCTAAGGATTATAATTATTATGAGTTTTGATTTATATACTGGAGACCCTACAAACACGGACTTTTGAGGCCGGGCTCGTTAAGCAACTAGCCGGCATCGTGATTCTAGCGACCTTCGTCCTGAGACTTCCCCCTATTTTTCGGCCACTTCTTTTCTCCTTACTTCTACAACATGCGGCTTTTCGACTTTTTCCAATCAAGATGAACATACTTTCAAGTTCTTACAAGTGCACAAGTGAGAGTATATTGTTGGCGCCATCAATAAACACTTTCAAGTTTGGGCAATTTCTTTTCCTACCCCCACTTCTGAGCTCTGATTTGACGCGCCCCTCGTCCAACGGATAAGCTTGTTCAATGATGACGACGACCTTTTTGAGGTCTTTGGATGTCAATAAAGCCCATTATTAGGCATCACTTTTCCCGCCTTGCAAGTGCATAATATCTCCGGGCAAAATGCGGATAGTCTACCCTCCAAAGGCAGGCGCGATGGCCCGCGTTTGAGCGCGCTCCCTTTGGAGGCATTCATCGCCGATGAGTCGCCACCATTCTTACGACTCCGTCAAACGCGTTACTTCTAAAGGTAAGATCGTCAAAGTCGCGCCCTTCAATCGCATGAAAGGCGTGTATCGTTGCAGCAAACCCAAGTTTAAGGTTCAGCTGTCAAGACTTAGCCAATCCCCCCACAATTCCAGCGTATATATATCAATGTTCCTCGTGTGTCTCCTACAAATGGTTTAGAGTAAAAAGAGCAAAGCGCATCAGCCTTTCTTTCTATTTTCCAACCTCATACTCAGTATTTTATTCCAGTACCAATATGACAGCAGCAAAGAATTCGGTCGGCCTGCCGGTTCAGAATCCTACCCAGTCGTATTGGCAGACACCGACTCTTCCCATCAAAGACCACCGCACAACTTCAAATCTCCCAACGTCTTCAAAATATGTCATAGTTGGCTCTGGAGTCACAGGTGCTTCTATCGCTTACAAACTGCTTTTGGAGAAACCGTCCGCCCAGATCACTCTTCTTGAGGCACGCACTGCGGCATCTGGTGCCAGTGGTCGCAATGGAGGCCATTGCCGCGCTGGTCGATATCTTGAGTTTAAGAATTACCTGGAAAAGTTCGGTAAAGAGGATGCGTTGAAAATGGACCAGCTAGAGGAAGACAACGTGAGGAATGTGGGGAATTTCATCAAAAAGCATTCAATTGATTGTGATTTGAGGGATGTGGAATCTGTTGATGTTACGACAGATGAAAAGCAGTTCCAGGATATCTTGGAGAGTTTAAAAATAAGAAAGGAGGTTGCTGGAAAGGCAGGAGTCATGCTGTGCGAGCACAAGATTTGGAATAAAGAGGAGGCAAGGAAAGGCTTGCTGATTCCAAAAGCAGTCGGCGCGATCAGTTTCCCCGCACATGCGCTCAACCCTTACAAGTTCGTATGCGGACTCCTGGAAATGGGCCTTAAGAAAGGGCTCAATCTCCAGACCAATACACCGGTTCTTGAGGTAACGAAGGCACACCCTGAGAGGCACGGCAAAAGATGGCTTATCTCGACCGACCGAGGGGATATTGCAGCAGATCATGTCATCCTTGCGACGAACGCCTACACAGCAGCTCTCTATCCTCCTCTATCGGATTTCATTATCCCAACCAGGGGTCAGATTGCAGCTATACGGCCCGGTTCCAATATTGCCGGCAATCCGGCACTCAAGCGGACATGTGGGATGAGCGATGGGGTTTCAGGGGACTATTTCCAGTCACGTCAGGAGCCATTCAGTGGTGCTGGAGATTTGATCATAGGTATTTTCCTTCAAAACTGTCCCTTCTCCTATGATCCGTGCTAACAAGCCTAAAGGCGGAGGGCGACGTGAGTCCCCGACCAAGGAATTCAATATCATCGACGACTCAACAATCCAACCCAAAATATCTTCGTATCTCACGAAGACCGTCCCAACCATGTATTTCGGACACGAAAACTGGGGTGAAGATGGTGATGTCCTAATGGAATGGACTGGTATCATGGGTTACACCAAGGATGAGCAGCCCCTCATTGGTCAAGCGCCAGGTCAGGAGGGCCTCTGGGTTTGTGTGGGATTTCATGGTCATGGTAGCTTCCCTCTTTAAGAATGATGATGATGAGGCTCACAAGAATTTCAGGTATGGCACTTACATTCCAAAGCGCCGAGGCGCTCGTTGGGATGTTGATGGGCAAAGAGAAGGAAGTCCAAAAGTGGCTACCTAATTGCTTCAGGCTCGACAGAGTTCCAGGCAGATAATGATCTGAACGGAAAACGCATCTCATTCTCCACAACACGCGATACTTACGACATTGGCTTATTTGAGATTTAATTTTCATGAGTCGGCTAATACTTTCTGTCACTAGGCCATCGTGCATGCTAGAGCTCAGTTACTTCTCATCTAGCAACAATGAGTATTAATTTGCATTGGAAAAGGCACGCTACTCGCCCCTGACTCCAACATCAGCTCTCACTACCCTTGCAAGGCCTAGCTCGCCGCCAACAGGTTGCACAATACCACCCGTCGTCGTGATATAAATACTCTGCCTATCTCCATCTGTCCTCCCAAAAGCCACAGCCGTTGGTCCAGCAGTCTCAGCAATCCCCTCTCCACCGACCATCGTCGCCTTCTCCCCCTTCACCCCCGCCCCAAGGCCAGTCAATCTCATCACACTCTGCGCCGGATTCGTAGCCACATACGCATTCCCCTCGACATCAAAAGCCAAATCATCACCATTAATATTCTCCGCCACAATGCTCAAACTGCCCTCTCTATACTTTCCCTCCTCAGTCACATCCATCTTCATCAGAATACCGCGATCAGAAACAGTCGCAAAGACCGAGCCACGAAAGAACTGAACACCATTTATAGCCGGCCATTCAGGCCTGTCTGTGACTTTCCCCAGCAATGGATCTTCGAGCCAGATCGAGACTGCGTTGGTGGATAGATTGTAACTGATGAGTTGGCCTTGAGCGGACTCTGCCATCAACAGAATACCATTGGGAAGCATCGTACCACCATTCAACCAAGTTGCGTGGGGAACGTCTGCTACTTTCTTCACCTCAATATGCGGCCTGGACCGAGAAAGTTCCCGCAGATCAAGCCGGAAAACACCCCACGTCCCCGCCTTCCCATGAACACCCGAAAAAGTATAAAATACATCCGGCGTCCCAAAATCCTCAACAAGCGCTTCAACATTTCTTTTCGAGCCATATCCCCCACTCTCTTCCTCCCCACCTTGCTCCTCTGGCTCTAGAACATGACCGTCGTTGAAATCATGAAGTTTTAGGATAGTGGATTGCGGGTCTGAGGCTTGGGGATCGAGGAAGAAGATTTCGCCGGATGTCATGTTGGAGATTAGGAGGGTGCCGTTGGGGCGGACGGCGAGATTTTCGAGGAAAGAGCCGATGGAGAAGGTGGCGATTGTGTGGGAGGGGAGGAGGGATGTTGTGCCTGGGTCGTGGGTTGTTGTTGGGGGGTTTGGGGGTGAAGCCATCGTGGTGTACTTGGTAGTTTTTACCGAAAGTTTTTCGAGAATGAAGAGGAATTTGGTATGATTTGAGATTAAGCAGATAAAAGTTGAAGATAAACGATGTCCTGGTCGATTGCGAATCACGATCTTAAATATCTCTGCGGCTGATTTGGCACTCGCCATCACTTACAAATGCATTCAGAGAGCCCCTCCTATCGAATACTCCCGATGAAGCCACTGGAATTTACTTTATTTCTCCGAAAATTCATTAGATAGAATTGCTCTTGCACCACTCTGCTGATGCAAACAACCATATATTTGAAATCATGGCTTTGTGCATTTGCCCGATCGGGAGATTTCCAATTTTGGTGGTACAGTACAGTAATAACCCCGCAGCGCCCCTATTCTTGGCAGGGGCGACCCCGCGGCCCGGGGGTCAGCGAGTTCGGTTGGTTTGCTTATTTCGCTAGCGCTTGGCCCTAAGTCAACCTCACCTTTCTTCACCTTCAACCTTCCTTCACTGAAAACCATCAAGCCTTCTTCAACGAGTCGTGGTATTGTAGAATGACGCATTCGGCAATTCTGTTTCAAGCGTGCCATGCACTGAAGGTTGGCAGACCTCTCAAACCCTTGCAGCTGCCGCGAATGCTTTTAAACTTGGTTCATGAGTGATGTAAGACGGAAGTTTTGATGACTTTGGAAGATTTTAAAACGATTTCAACTCCGTTGAAGGTAAAATTACAAAAAATGGTTGGACTGGGGCTATGAGCAAGTGCATCCATTCCCCAGGCAGAAAACCCTGATCGAATCCGTCCTCCTGTGCATTGCATCGTCTATTGAATATTGCGTTTGATCTTTGCAACGTTCTAGCTTTGTCTTGTTCTTCTTCAAGAGTGACTGTTTTTGCACCAGGCTGCTCAACCTCGATCGCCAAATTGAGTTCAGCTTCTTACTTTGGACAACTATGTCCGCGCAATTGCTAGCCAAATTCAATAGAGAGATATCTTTTACTTTGAATGCAACGGTGTGGCTTTGTTTGAAGTATCTCAAGCCGGCACTTCAAAAGGGTGGCCCTTCGAGTACAGCCTGAGGAGAGATGAATCGTTCTTCCAAGCTGGAAAACAACATGTAAAACAGTGAAACTGCGTTAGAGAACACCATTGCTCGACCATCCGTAAGCATATCATCTTGAGCCCTGCCTCTAGGGCCCAGAGACGGCTCAGAGTGGCGAGTTATTACTGAAGTTGCAAAATGGTCGGTCACATGACTGGCCCCCGCAGAGGTTGAAAAACATTTCTCCAAGTTGGGGCCCAACAACATAGGATACGCACATGCACAGTTGATGTAAGGTTTCAAAAAATGTATAGACTACTATTATCCGCTTATCACTAGTGAATCGTACTTGGAAGCGGCTCCTTCGTTGAAGTGTCGCCGGAATGCTACTCTCGAGGCTCGGCTGAGCAGATATCAAAATTTGCCGTTCAAATGCAGTGGGAATATTCTCACTCTCCAAGCAGCCGTTCACTTACTCACACTCCTTCACGCTCGGTTCCTCGTGCTTCCGAGAATTTCCACGGTTGCTATCTCAAACCTCGCTGTTGCTATCAGAATAACCTCTCCGCCCGGCTTAGTGCCATCCGAGTGCCAAGCGAGAAGTTTTTGACGAACGACCGACCGAACGAACGGACAGCTATAAAAACAAATCAGCCTCGCTCTGTTTGTTTTCTTTCTTTCCTTCTTCCCCAGTAAACACAGTTTGCTTGATTACAACGTCTTGATTGCTCACCACTTTCACTACTTCGTACCATTGCCACTGCTTTTACTTTGCTCTCATCGTTTGTTCCTCACCAGCTCACTCGATCCTCCTTCGCTCTCGCCGCGCTCTACTCTCTCCCTCCTCCTTCGAACTTCTTGCGCACGCGCACTCTCTCGACGCAATGTCTTCCTTTATGGACACCGTCAAGCTTACCTATGCCTCCATCTCCCTCTTCCTCCTTATAGTCACCGCTTACCTTTATGTTCTAGTTTCCGTAACCTCTAAGCAAGAGACTCTTGACCTGCTCACCGGTAGCAAGGCGCCCTTGGGCACTGCGGCGGAGGAATGTGTGTTCGAGGAGCCTGTGGTCACCGAACCTGTAGTCATCGAGCCTGTGGTCATCGAGCCTGTTGTCATCGAGCCTGCCGTCGTCGAATTTGCCGTCGTCAAAGCTGAGGTCATCGAGCCTGTTGTCAACGAGTCTCTTATTCAGGAGCCCACTGTCGCCAAGAAAAGATCTTGCCGTAAGTCCATCGCCTCCCCTTACTGCTTGCCGCCTTGCACCTCATCCTTGCACGACAACTCCGCGTCTTTCCCCCTCCTGAACACTTACTACCAAACATATGCTGACCATGGACACACACCAGTGAAAACGCCTGGTTCTCGTGCTCCCAGTCAACGTCGCGTGCACTTCCGAACAGAGCCAGGCCGGCCAGACATGGATCTATGCGAGCTTGCCGTCTACGAAGTATCCGAGTGCGCTGTCCTGAGCCCTTGCTCCATTAAACAATGCCAGCCGCATATCCTCGGAGATAGATTTGTTCGACCCTATACCGATGGCCGCAGTAAGTTCTTTGATACTCCCTCTCCTCTCTTCCCGTCAAGTAATTTCAAACCCTCCTCTTCGAACATTCTTGACTAATGCCTTTGTCATCCAGTGGACCTCCTCAAAGAGCTCGGAACCTACATGCCTCCAACCTTCCAATTACCATGGGAGCCCCGATGCCAGACAATAAGAAGGCACATATGTTGCGATGTATGCCGTCGTAATCCAAAGCAAGTCGGGTATAGGAAATGGGTCGACTGGAAGGGCAATCCAATTCCATTCGAGGTGCTCATCGCAGAATGGGAGCTTCTTGCTGAGGAGGAGAAGAAGGAGAAGGAGAAGAAGGAGAAGGAAAAGAGGGAGCAGAAAAAGATGGAGCAGGAGAAGAGGCTCAGTTGCTCTCGAAAGGCTTCTCCAATCAAGCCAACCCCGCTCATCTTCTTCGCTTGAAAGGTATGTTCATCATCGTCGTCGACTTCTTCAGTGGCTTGTAACTGACTTCACGCAGGACCTCGGACGCGTATGGACTTTACGAATACTATGCTGGCTTACCACGAACTGTCGACAACACCTTTGGATTCAGTAAGTACCCCTGTATATCCTTGCTAAAATGAAAATAGACCACTTGTGGAGAGTGTCGCCAAAAAAAACGTGAAAATAAAGGCCTGGCTTTCGGAACGATGAGGTGGTGCTCGGAGGGAAGGCTGCCAGGTATCAAAAACAATCCCCAAAAGAGGCCTCTTGCCCTATTATTACTCAATTGTCACAGCGGAGAGAGAGAGAGAGTTTCATTGCTTGTTGTGTTGGATTACTTGGCTACTTGTTTGATTACAGACCCTAGTTTTATTAACCCTTTTGTCTTGTGTTGGTTAATGGTGTACAGATTATTCCATCTCGACAACTCAAAGTGTGCTGGTTCAAAGGGAGGCTTCCAAGGCCGTGGTGGCTCGGAGGAAATTATTGTGTAGTAAGTTCTCATCCATCTTGCCCCTTCGCTGTCTCTAATACATCTTGTAGTCAAAGCGGAGGAAGCGATTGATGTTGAAGTCACGATGCATAATAAGGTTTGTTGGCCCTCCTAACTCACTGATCATTTCACAGGAGCCCACCAACTGTCCTGCGCCTTCACGTGGCGGTGGGCGTCAGTAGTTCCTTCCCATCATCAGAACATTGGTGCCATGGGATGAACGAAGCCAAGACAGGACAAATATACTTTCTCTCAACCCATGGAGTCCGGACGTCTTGTGAGGTGGATCGCGGAAATTTCTTGGACACCTTCCATAGCTATTGAACAATCAAACAATTTGACCGAAGTCTCTGCTCTCACTTCCCATCGTGCTTTATATTAGTTCCCTATCTGAACACCCCACGCCAGCGCTCACTTTCATTCTTGCCACGCCCTCTTCACGCGCTTCTTTACCCCTCATATTTGTGACTCTCAATCGTTAGCGAGCCCCTATTCCCGTAGTACTACTGTAGATCAGCCCTACAAACAATCGCTTACAAATGGGCTCAATTTCCTGAACACCCTTGTTCCTTGCGATTATCATTCTCGAGTCCCAATCTTTTCCTTCGCGTCGTTCCCCTTTTACATATTGAGACTTGAAACGAAACCTGAAGGATGCATCCAGTCCCAAAAGTTGCTGCCTGAATGCGATGACGCGCCGCGGCACAGGGGTCCACAGCCACAACTAAACTGGAGCTGCATCTATTTTGACGGCCTCCCTTTTAGCTTCACATTCTTTTAACAATTTCATTTATTCCCAAATTATAACTTTGAACTATCTCAAATAACTCAATATGGATATCCCTCCACCACCTCCATACTCAGTCCAAGATCCCCGTGAGGCAGGCCCCTCGGGATCAGCTCATATCGATCCAACCCCGCCTCCAAACTCAGGGCGAACTTTCAGAAGACCAATTGTACAACCCGTCGCGCCATTACCCTCATCTGGTTTGAATCCCAATATAAGCTGTCAGCCCTTGACGGAAACCTCACCAATTCCCAATACAGCGAGCAGAGAAGACTTGGCAAAAGCAGGCTTCATTTCTGCAGCGCCTTATTTCGAACTACACCCTTCCCATCATTCAAAACCTCGCCATGCTTATTACCACCACATGACCATCACTCCTAGTCATAGTACCGCCAACCTACCTTTTCCACACCCAGGTCAGAAGTGGATAAGTCGACAAGTTGACCATCATGATTGGGCGACTTTTCTCACGCATCTCTTCCCTCCAGCTGCAGCGGAGAATACCAATGGACCTTACGAACTTGAAGCAAATGCTGGTTTGGACATAGCTGGTCCAATTCTCAGCAACTCCAGATCCAGGGACCAATCTCATCCCCTTCTTCGCGACACGAGCCAAAATTATTCAGCCGGAAAACAGGACAGAGAGCTTGAGCGCTTACGGCAGCTGAGAATCGAAGCCGTGAAAGCACAGTGGAATGAAGGCTTCTTTCGACGCCGGGGATTAGAAGTTCTCATCAAAATCACCAATATTACCCCGCCTACTCCTGTTGAGGGGAAGCCCAGAAGCGGCTCTTTGAACACCCTTCAAAAGAGACCGCCGCCTCAAGCAGAAGAATCACTTCTACATTTGGCTGTTGCGAAAGGCAAGCGGTCACAGGTGAAAAGCCTATTAGAGAAAGGAGGTGAGGACATCGAAGCTCTCAACAAGCAGGGTGAAACTTGTCTGTTCAAAGCTGTTTGTCGTGGGGACAAAGATATTGTTCAATTGCTACTGGAACATGGCGCTGATCCGACTGAGCGCCCTCCCGGCGCAGAATCCAATCTTCACATTGCATCTTTTCAGGGCAACAAAAAAGTCTTAAAATTGTTGATCGATAAGAGCCAAGGCCGACTGGAAGGACTAAATTCCAGAGGCGAAACTCCACTCTACGTTGCACTGCAAGGGAGACATACCTCCTGTATCGAGATATTGCTCGAAGCCGGAGCAAATCCCAACGCTCGACCGCCCGGCAAAGACAGCATGCTCCACATCACCATAACCAACAATTCAAAATCCATCGCCAAATTATTATTGCAGAAAGGAGTGAATGTAGAAGAATTGAAAGGAGGAGAAACCCCACTATACAGAGGTGCGTACCCCTCACCACCTTTCAAAACAATACTAACCCACCCCCACAGCAATATCCAAAAACCACACCCAAATAACCAAACTCCTCCTCACCCACAACGCCTCCCCCAACGCCCTAACAGCCCTACGCCAAGCCCCCCTCTCCCTCGCCGTAACCCTAAACTCAAAATCCATCATCTCCCTCCTCCTCTCCCAACCCTCCCTCGCCATCGAAGCCCCCTCTTCCTCATCGCCCTCCACGCCCCTCTACACCGCCATCCACCTCTCTCACACCAGCATCGCCGAGTCCCTCCTCAGAGCCGGCGCTGATCCGCGCCGACGTCCAGAGGGAGAAGAGAGTATGTTGAATATAGCGGTTGGGAGAGGCAGTACGTCGCTTGTGCAGTTACTGTTGGAAGGGGGCGCGGATTACGAGGAGAAGAATAGGAGTGGTGAGAGTCCGCTGTTTCAGGCTGTTGTGAGGGGAGATACAGCTATTGTTTCGCTGCTGCTTGGGAAGGGCGCGTGTGCGGATACGGTGAATCCGGCTGGAGAGAGCGCGCTGCAGAGGGCTGTTTATAAGTCTGATGTGTCGATTGTATCGTTACTTTTGGGAAAGGGTGCGGATCCGAATTTTAAGTTTGGGAGTGGAGAGAGTCCGCTTTATATGGGTGAGTTTGAGAGAAGTGCTGAGTTGGTGAAGGAATGGAAGCTAATATTCGCTCGCAGCTGTACACCGGAATAGCACATCGATGGTCTCGATTTTGCTGAATCATGACGCCAAGCCTAACACGAGGAGCCAGACTGGTGACTTACCATTGAGTCGCGCCATATATGCTGGCAATACGTCGATTATCTCGCTGCTGTTGAACAAGGGTGCGGATCCGTCCGCGAGGGCTGTGCATGGAGATACCATGATAGATTATGCGATTAAGAGGGGAGACAAGGCGCTTGTGCAACTATTAATGGATTATGCACCGGAGCCAGAGAAAGTCTTGCTGGGGCCTTGCCGATAAAAAGGGAATGGAAATGCCCATCTATTGGGATATTAATTTTGTACGGTGCTTAATACAAACAGTGCATGGGGCTTGAGGGGCTCCTAACCATACCGTCTTGGATCGATACCGATATCTTGAATGATCCAGAATCATTTCTGACACAAGGCATACGCCTCAAGAGCTCGCACATAACCGCTCTCACCATGTGTCTTCCCTATAGCAAGCTAGGCGAGAAGAATGATAACATCCAGGATGTGGGCTCCTGCTTTTTATACTTTTGGGGCTGGAACAAGTCCCATAGTGGACATGTGCTTCTCGTAACTCTGGCGCAGCGGCTTCCACCATGAAATATTATCCAGATACCACTGCACAGTCTTCGCCATGCCAGTCTGGAAGGTCTCCTGAGCTGTCCAGCCTAATTCCGTCTCCAGTTTCGTCGTATCAATAGCATGCCGCGCATCAGGTCGATTCTGTAAAGGCTTGATAAGCCTGATGGGGCCTCCGAAAGGTCCGTACCGTAGATTGTGACTGTCCAGGACGCGACACACCAACCACACTACATGGTTGATATTGCGTTCATTACGCCCGCCGACATTGTAGGTTTCACCAACGCGGCCTCGTTCAGCAATCAAATCAAGTGCGCGGATGTGATCATCAATGTACACCCAGTCGCGGACAACTTCGCCGTCGCCGTACATAGGTGCACTTATGCCATCCACGGCATTTCCAATGATCCACGGGATTAGCTCTTCGGGGTATTGGTATGGACCGTAGTTGTTCGAGGAGTTAGAAATGACGACTGGCAAACCGTAGAAGCGGCCCCAAGCTCTGACAAGGTGGTTCGCTGCTGCTTTTGATGCGGCAAAAGGGTTAGAAGGGTCATAGGGCGTCTCCTCGCTGAAAACTCCTTCAGGGTCAGGGAGGTCGCCGTATACTTCATCTGTGGATACGTGAAGGAATCTGAAAGCGGCTTTTTTATCCGCCGGTATACTTTTTGCCCAATAGTTTCTTGCCGCCTTGAGTAAAGTAAAAGTTCCTACGATATTTGTGCCGATGATTCTATAGATGATTAGTATGGGATTTTGCGGAGGAGCCGAACTCCCGAAGATTTCAGGCTCTAAAGTTCCATGAGAAAGAACTGGTACAAAGCTTCACGTACTGGTGAGTGCCTTGGTCGGATCTGTCAATGTCAGCAAGATGCATGACTCAATCCGGCTTGAATGTCTCGAAGGCATTTTGAATCGCAGTATGGTCGCAGATATCGGCTTCCACCAATCTGTGCAGCGGACTATTCTCGACTGCAGAAAGTGATGTCGGAGTGCCCCTGTGGGTGAGCTTGTCGACCGTGAGTACGTCGTATCCTTTCTTTAGGACCAAGTATCGAACAAGAGCTGATCCGACGAACCCTGCTCCGCCGGTGACTAGGACACGCATCTTCCTTGAGAATTTTAGAATGATCTATTGGGTGAATATAACGTTTCTCGCAAGTCTGGTGCTGAGGGAAGAGAAGTTAGATGAGGGCAAGTGAGACGGGGAAGAGTAAGGAGGGAGCTCCATCCCGAATCGCTCCTGCCACAGCAACAAAAGTGGAAACAACGACTTGAGAAATGGGATCAGCATTCTGTAATTTACTTCTTCGGCCTCATAGATCAGCTTGTGAACCGTGATAACTCGATGCTTGTTCTCCTAGTCAGGACGTCAAACAAGCCTGGTTCCAATGAATCCCGGTCCTTCAGCATCAAAGACACGCATCCTTAGGAAGATTTACACGGTTGATATGAGAGTATGATATGAGGGTATGTAGGGTAGCTCTAAGGCAACTACATGGCTCCTGCTGGTCGGATTCGAGAAAGGGTCGTGAGTGGGGGGCTGCAGGGGCTTGAAATAGCGCTCGCTAAAATTATAGGGGTGTTCAAGCCTACAACCTGATGTAGCTGCTGAAAAGACTGCTAATTTCAACACTGTGGATGCCCATGAAAGCAATTTCATTTCCTATGTTATTACCGCAACCAGACAATTGACAAAACGACAACAGGCGTGCAAGATGAGCATCTTCAAATATGGTGGCGCAATCAGACCAATCAAGTTGCAAGCGCCCTGGTCTTGGCTCCAGCCTCAACGCTGAAAGATTTGCCGCCTTGCTGACTCGACGTTCTGAGATCGTCTGTAGGCATTTCATCTCAGACCACATATATATCCTCACAGTTCCATCTTCGGCATTAGGCATGTCATTCGGCTTCTCAGTCGGCGATTTCATCGCAGCAGCGAGCCTCATCCGTAATATCACATCAGCCCTCAACGGCGCTGCAGCCTCGGAATACCGCGAGCTAGAACTGGAGCTCCACGGACTCCAAAGAGCTTTGCACGAGATTGAGCATCTGGAACCTTTGCCTGGTAAAGAAGCAGAGTTGAACGCAGTGAAGGTCGCAGCTCTGATGTGCTGTCATCCGCTCGAGGAATTTCAGACCAAGCTCAACAAGTTCCAGAGGCTTTCGCCAGATACACAGCCCAAGAGATCAGATGTGGTGAAGGGCTGGGGACAAAAGTTGCAGTGGAATCTTTGTATGCCAGATGAGGTGCAAAAGTTACGTGCATACCTTGCGGCGCATACGGGAAGTTTGAACATGCGCTTGGCGACGCTAAGTTTGGCCACGATGGGGGTACGAAACAGCGAGGCCGCTCAGACTGGTAGTTTTATCCAATCTAGATTGGAAAATCAAACCAGTATTATCAGAGAGAGCACACAGAGAGTAGACAGTGTGTATGCTCTTGTTGCCGGAAAGGTGGTTCCTCAACTGCAGAATCTGATTGATATTGCAACGAAAGTCTGGACTTCAAATGTGCAAACCATGAACTACTTTTCCAGAATGCAAGATATGCACGTCAAGATTGACACGAGGCACACCTGGTTCCAAGATCCGATAAGACTACAGGATGCCTTTGGTCGCGAGATTCCAATCCCCGCCGAGTACGGTTGGAGTGTAAGAAACTTGCCTTTCCCGAGTCTCTAGTTACTAATTAGGGGGTAGACAATGCAAGCGGTGATTCGTGACAGGTTCAGTTCTGGGCCCGGTTATGAGAAAGTTCAGGCTGGCGAGTACGAGCTTTTCTGCACTACAGATAGCTCTCAGTTGATTACCGAAGAGACCGCGAGGCTGCTAAGGCCCGGCTCTAATATCACAATGGCTATGATAGTTGGAATGTATGTTTATATGGAAGATATGTGTCCCAGACCTGGCTGCGTATCGAAAGATTTCAGTACTAGCAAAGATGGTGGAATGACATGGTAAGTGTCACGTCTTCATATCTAAGGTCTTCTTAGAAATTGAGAAACTAACTGCAGCATAGTGAGAAGTGTAAGACTTGGTTTGAGTTGTCTCGAAGAACACTGCCGAGGCCCTTCAGATGGTTCGCCTTCGAAGACATCCAAAGAGAGTTTTCAGATGAGTCGAAAGAAAGTCGAAAGCGCAAGAGGACAACAGAAAGTACATCCAACGCAGAGAGAAACATTTTCAGAGAAATGAGAGAGCAGCGCAAATGGTACAAGAACCTAAGGATCCACCATACCGAGTTATCTACTGTTGTCAGTGTTCTAGAGCAACAGTGGCAACTCAAGAGCGCCATGCAAGCAAAGAAAGCAAAGATCTCAACATCGCCAAAAGAAAATTGGAAGCCCGACGGTTTCACTCAAATATGGACGGGCGCTCTACAGATACTGGTTGAGGAACTGGAAGTTGAGCCCGAAGATCTGCAAGATAGTGCCGTCTTTACCGATCTTGGGTTGGATTCCTTGCTGTTAATGTCCGTTCTCAGCCGAATGCGGGATGAGTTGTCGCTGGAAATACACCCATCCGCCCTCCAAGGAGCTCTCACGGTGGGAGACTTCTGGAATTTCCTCCAAAGCAGTTGCAATGATGGTAAATCAGTTGCTCCTGAAGATTCGGCGAATGTCCCTCATAGTGATATTCTGGACTTAAAGTGGGCTGGCATTCTCCGGATCATCGCTGAAGAATCAGGACTCGAAACTGATAAGCTAGGAGATGATGTTGAGCTCGTTGGCCTTGGAATAGACTCGCTGCTGATCATCATCATTTGCGGACGTGTGAGAAAGGAGATCGATGAGAACTTCACTCTGGGGCCGTTATCAATATATTCCCAATTAAGAGAATTGAGAGATCTTATTATATCCCCTCGACCTTTCGGGGGCTCATGCAGCAGAGATTAAGTACTGTTGTGCGGGTGGGGGACCACCATTGGAGCACCATCTACGGTGCTCAATTCACTGTAGTTTTAGTGGGTACCAGCTATAATTTTAGGCTTTCGGGCCCTGAATCCCGCTGTCATTGCCGGACAAATTCGTGGAAGCCGTTATGGACGGTCGAAGGGATACGGGAGGAATCCAATGTGAACTGTTGAAGGTACTCACTCCCGACCAGCAGAATCTCAAGAGACTTCGGAGATCAACCTGGTGTTTCTTATTCTGCATATCTGGCCTTGCAATATGTAACTCTCAAAAGACCACCCATACCCAAATCCCCTTCAAATGCAAATGGGAATAGAACCCCTACAATACCAGCTCCCTCAAATGATAAAAGAAATCATGTATTATATGCCATGCCCATCCACAAATAATTCACCCGAAGCCATTAAACACCAGCCCCGACAACCCTCTCAGCACTACTCTCCCTCCTCTCCAACTTCAACCTAACCAAAACCCCCTCCTCCTCACCCCCCACTCTACCCCTATCCTCCTCAAGCACGGCCTCCAATTCTCTCTCCCTCCTCTCTCTCTCCCTATACGCCCTCGTTCCCATCTTCGGACTATTAGGCCCATTCTCAATCTCATCAGCTGCATGCTTCGGACTCGTGTTCGCGTGTGTTCCGCTCCAGATACTCGTCTTCACTGCACTGTTAGGGGACAAAGGCGAGGGAAAAGGAAGGCGCATGCCGGGGTGGGCTTCGATGTCGATATCTGTGAGGTTGGACCGACTTAGACGCTTCTTGTTCGCTGGTGGGGATGGAGGGGTAATGGCGAAGAGGTGCATGTGTGTGCGGAAGGAAGAGAGGAATGTCTTTTTACGGGGTGGGTTTTCGGGTCCTTGGTGAGCGAGGATTGGCTCTGGGGTTCGAGGTGGTGCTGGCGTGATGAAGTCTAGGTCTAAGAGGGTGGACGATGGATGTGTAGCGAAGGTGTCAGGCGTTGGCGCGTTTCGGTGGGAGTTTATCTGGGCCAGTGATATTTGATCAAATGTTGCGAGAGAAACTTTGCGAGATTGTGTGCTATGGATTATTAGCAGATGAAAAATAGATGTAGGAGTAGCTTACTTTATCGACGGACCAGTGGAGCTGGTAACGTGGCTGTTCTTTCTGGAGCCATCAAAGTAATGCATGGCCTTGCTAACCAAATCGAAATGACTTCGTAGACTACCTCTGCTCGATTCGCCTTGTCGTCTGCGCTGTGCTCTCGATTCTTTCAGACTTGGAAACAGCTTGCCGAGGCCACACTTAACAAGCCAGTTGCGGTACCTGTCAATGGCATCGTTGTTGAAGCCGAAGTAGCAGAAGATCATGAAACTAAGAGCCACTGATGCCCATGCATTGTATTGTAGGAAGTGATTATCAGAGGTGTGATATAAGTCAATGCTGTACCATGTGGCAGGATCGTGGAGCCAGGCCCAGTCGTATTTATGAAGAGGGAGCGTGTGCTGTCTCCAAAGCCAATAGGTCTGGCAGGGAATCCAGACGGCGAGAAGGGAGCAAGCTATGATAGCAAGCTTCAAGAAGTATCGAGTGCTCATACCTGAGCCACTGCTTGCAAGTGTGCTGCTGATATTCGAGCGGTGCTTTTTGAGCCCATAGAGCATGCGAACTGAATGTCACGTCAGAACAGTAATGGGGAAAGAGGTGAGTGACTTACAAGCATAGCAAGCGCTGAGAAGATTGAAAATTGGAAATGGCATCCAATAGAACACGAAAAAAGGCCATGAATGGTCAAGATCATCGCTGCAGCCCCAGACGGGTTGGATGCCATATCTGCTTGTAGCAACTACATAATGCATAGCAATTTGGAGAACTGCGACGCCCCAACAGAAGACAATGTCGATAGCCAATTTCCTTCGTTTCATTGCTGAGGATTGCATGAACGCTGTATTTTCCGAATCAAAAACATCTGCAAGGTTCTTGGTGAAGCAAGTCATTGAGGTCAGGAGAACGGTGCTCATCATGTATCTGGTGTTGACTTCGATATCGCAGAGTCCGGCTCCACTCCACCAGGTGTCGAAGTCATCATTTCGCCATATGAGAGAATTGATGAAGGCATAGAGATTAAGGACCGTGACAGCGATGATCATACTGCACATGGCAAAGTTCCTCTTTCGGAAGAAGTCGCACATTGGCATGTAGAGGCATATGATGGCGAATGCGGCGAAAATGGGGAGAATGATGGCATTGACTGAATCGACACCCTCGTCCTGGGTAGCTGCTGAGGTAGAATTTGCCATTGTGAAGAGTGGCCGCCCTGCGGAATTGTCCAAATATGAATGATCTTCGAGGGACTTGGTTTTTGATATACTTCGACGAGATGAATCTGAATCCCAAGGGCTGATTGAGGGTCAAGCTATTCCCGTCGGCAACAAACAAGAGTAATGACTAGTCTGAGAGACAAAGAGTGCTGATCAATGCGGGTTGTTCTTGAGAGTCAAGTATCTCGAGCAAATGTGTATATGGCGGCGAGATGGAGCAACGAGGCAGAGGAGGAACTCGGAATATGAGCTACATCCTCCCTCAATAGTTGACAGCATGGTATTGACCTTGATTAAAATCACGAAATTATTGCTGAAGGTATTGAGGAAGCGTCGCTATTGACAAAAGTTGAGATATCAGATGTGGCTGGCTCTATTGAGACCCATTTTAGGCTTAGCGCCAAGAAAGTGAATAAGGGAAACTGAGGTCCAAATCTCCACAACTTGAAGAGAGAACTCCTAGAAACTTTAGAAAGACAAAGGAATTGAAGGAACTGATTGCTAGAAACAAACAATTTCAAGAAGTCGTGGTCGTCTCGGTGCACTGCCAATGTGGTGCAAACTCAAACGGCCGTGGTGTTGCTGAGACGAAAGCAATGAATCCACATTCACCTTCATTTACGCCACATATTTCTCGATTCCTGGTTCCTGGGACCGGCGCAATGCCGGAGAGCTTTCTCCGCATTCCAGGCAGCCAAGGCCTTGAAGATATGCAGGGGCGATTCGGATGGTCGTCTGCGAAGGCATAGAAAAGTTGAAATCCGAAGCCACAGCCAACTTCTCACCAAACTATAACCGCCCCTCAAGTATAAGATATATATTCCTCAGTGTAAAACATCTCTAACCTAGCCGCTCCTGAATATAAGCCTTAGTATCCAACAACCCCTCCCCAGCTTCCTTCAACACCTCATGCGGAAACCCAATAAACCCATGCGGCGCCCCCGAATAAATCTTGACCACCGCCTCAGCGCCCGCCATCATCCACTTAACGCTCATCATAACCGAATCGTCCAGCAACGGATCCACAGTTCCACACGTAAACAGCGCGCTCGGCAACCTGCCTCGAAATTTTTCAAGATCTTCGTAGAAGGGGGAAACAGAGGGCGATTTCTTTTCCTCGGGACTCATGTCCGGCAAGAAAGCGGAGAAGAAACGGCTTGAGACTTTTTGTGGGATGATGGGGGCTTGGATTAAGTTGCGGAATTGCGGGAGCTCGCTCAGGTCGTAGCAACCGAAGTGGAGGAGGAGGCCGGCTAGGGTGAAGTTTGGGATGGTTTTGAGGAGGTGGAAGATTGTTGTTAGGGAGAGGTGGGCTCCTGCGGACTTTGGGAAGTTAGCCTCCATGTCCTCGTAGAAATAATTACCTCGGAAAATCTTACCTCGCCGCCAATAAACTTCAATGGTCCACCATATTTGTCAACCGAGTTCTTCACAAGGTATTCGCCGGCATCATTGCAATCCTCCGGTCCCTTGGGAAATGGATTTTCAGGCGCGAGTCTGTAGCCCACAGAAACAACAGCCATATCACTCGCATCCGCATAGAATTCGAGAAACGTATCATGCGATCTCTCATCGCCGAGTGTCCACCCACCCCCATGTATATGCATAATCACCCCCTTACATTTCCTCCTCTCTTCCTCCGTCGAGCGTGCATTCGGGTACATAACTCGAGAGGGAATATCACGTCCAGCTTCGCGGGAGGGAATCGTGAAGTTGATGCCTTTTGGCAGGATAGTGGGGGCGGGGAGGGCTGTTTCGCCGGCCCATCGCATTTGGCGGTATTTCTCTGCTCCTACCTGTTCATAATTAGCAATTGGGATGTATAAAGGATAGAATACTTCGGGGACGTACCTCGTACCATACTGGACCAGTGCTGAGCTTTTCGATCAATCCCTCGTTGAATTTGTTCGCTTGCTCGGATTTGGAGGCCGGGTCAAATTTCCCCGCATTGATGACGATGTCGGATCTGAGAGGCATGGTTTTGGATTGGTGCTCGGGAATTTGAAGCAATTGAACAAACAAGATCAAGACCACATAAAATAAATGGATAACTGGTCGAGGACCTAGAAGAAGTAAACGCAGGCTACCTTTTGCGTTTGATCGGCATCTGAAAGCCCGACTTATTGAAAGCCGACAGTGGGGTGCTGTCCCACGTCCTCATATGTACCGACAAAAGTACCGATGAGGAATTTAACCCTTCAAGCGCCGAGCAAAATGAAAGTCTGAGAGCAACAGTTGAGAGATATTAGATTATGCTGTACTCCAACGCTAAATCCGATTCCAAATATATCCTGGGGTATCAAATACAAAAAAGAAAGGCTTATTCATTTCTTAACCACCCTCGCCTGGAGGCGATCTCCCGCTCTTCCATGCGAAGGCTGTTTGCCATTCGCAGCTCTCCTGCTTTTCTCCGAAGATTGTGGAGCGCCAAATATCATCGCTTTGCAGTAGTTGTATGTAGACATTGCTGTCTTGAAAGGTAGACTGACGAGCGTGCTGAGGGCTTGAACTGGCAGTACCACAGCCGTTGCTGCCCATTCCACGATAATTCCTGTGAACCCGCGATTTTTCTGATTATTGTTCGCTGCAGATGCAGCGAGAGATATCGCATCGTTGAGTCGGGCTTCTAGGTCAAGTAACCTGGACTCAGTTTGGAAAGCCTGAAGAGTCGCCCGTTTCTCATATCTCCTTACCGCTCTATTCAGAGCTTCCAGATCTGGTTGCAACGTCCTCCTAACTTCCGTTGTAAGAATCGCAGCCTGCTTCCCATTCAATACAGGATCGTTTCCAGGCGTAGGTTCCGCAATCGAATTCCGAGCCTCCAAATCCTCAAGTCGCCCCATCAAGTCCTTAACCTCCCCATCCCCAGTCCTATTCTCGCTTTCATAAGGATTCGAGCTCACCACCCTCTGTAAATGTAACGTCCTCGACTGTATCAACTTCACCAAATGTGCCATAGGCCTCAACTCCGACGCCAGCAGAAAAATCGTCAGATTGTAATTCGAAACCAGCCCCTCCGACGGCCGCGTAAGTTGCGATCGTATCGTATGTAACAAATATGCCCCCAGAGCCGGAAACAAGAAACACGAAAGCAGCGCAAGCGTCTCGTGCGTATATAGCTCATTCGCAGCCGCCTCATGAGCTTGTGCCCTCCTCTCCGGTTTCTTGCTCTGCTTCGCAGGTTCTTCCTCCGGCAACTCATCCAATGTAATCTGCGAGCCGCTCAGCGCGTCTTCGTCATCGATTACCGCGTCTCCGTTGTATTCTTCTCGTTTTCGTATTGCTTGGGCTGAGTGATACCAATTCCTTTATAATACTCCATCAGAAAAGATTCCACTGTATATTTAAGGGGGTAGGGGACGTACCAAGGTAGTCTCACAGACCAATTCAAGAAAATAGCAGCAAGACCCAACAACATCACATCCGTAATCACCGAACTCCCATTCGTAAACAGCATCCCCCCAATCGCCGGCAACAGCGCAAACGCCAGCGGCGCCGAGTCCCACGCGCTCGTCTCATGTCCGCTCTCATCATGGCCCGTCTTACTCGGTTTTGGAAGCAGTAAATCGTCTGTGGAAGATTGGAAGGTTCTAAGGCTGTAGTCTGAGAAATTTGATGACCGGCGACGGACGCTGGGACCCGGGGAGACGCGTCCGGCTGAGGCGCGTTTTCGGAATTGTGAGGACTCGTCGACGGTGAAGGAGCGCCGGATTCCTGTGCCTGCGGCGGGGGCTTCGCTAGTCGCCATGAGACGCGGTAGTAGAGTAGAGGAGGGTGATGTGCGGGAGGGGAGGTGTGGAGATGGCTTGGCAGCAGGAGGGTTTGGGATCGACGGCAGGGTTTGGCCTCGATCAGTATTTCAAGTTGAAGCTCGGGGCTTAGGTGTTTTTAAAGGGTTCATTGTACTGTAAAGATTTGAGTGCGGAGAACATGGTGTTTTCGTTGTTGATAGCCGGTGATTACTGTATTTCTCCTCGGCATCATCGTCATACATCCACATCGCCAGGGACGCTGGATCCGGACGACTAGGGTGCGACAACGTGTTTTCCAGGATTGATATGCAGGAACTCAAGGCTTGGGGCCTTGTGGATCCACTCACATTATATCTAAGAAATATTGTGAAAACTTTTCTATATTAGAGCTGACCTAAATAATTGTTTGGCGTCGAAGTGGGCGTGTACGTGTAGATCTCAATGTCTCACAGGAAAAAGAACATTCAGTGTATGTCGACGTGAATTTGGCTGAACAAATTCATTTGAGATGTCTCACAAGAGCTGGAACATTTGTTCAAAAGGGGTATCTAGATCCATTCCTAATCTTTCCTCCTAAATCATCCATCTAAAATGGCATCATCATGTAATACAAAAAAGATCATCTCCAAAAGAGGAAATACGCAAGAAATACCACCAAATCATCTCGTCTCATCCCATATCTACTCATCCTCCTCGCCATCTCTCTTCTCACCCTTCTTCCCCTCAACAAAAGTCTCCATCTCCCAAAACTCAAAATGTCTCGCAAGCCGATTACTGAATGCCCTCAGCATAATCCTATGAATCTTCGCCTGCGGATGCGGTCGATGAAATACAATGCGTCCCTTCCAGCCCAAAGGATGATCTTCTACTGGCTCAAAATCGAACATCGAACCTCCAGTTGAACTCACAATGAAGCCCACCTCAACCATGCCAGACACGAAGTCATTCCAGTCGACATCCTTGATCTTCTCATCACCTCTCGACATCATCTTGACGAGTAGATCGAGGGTTCTCTTTGAGACGGTGAGCTGGGTACGCCCTGGGACTTCGGTTTCAATGGCCAGGGCTTCGATGTCTGGCAACTCAGGCTCGCGATCGGCTTCATCGGGGCGGGTCTTGACCTTCTCCTTTCCCTTGATGGAAATGGGCTCGCTTTCTGGTTTTGATTGGTCCCATTCTACCGATGGTCCCGCTGGCGCAGGCTCCTTGGGCTATTAATTCAAGTCAGCAATCTTCGTATTGCCTTTTGGGGATTGCGTGAGGATTCCAGGAGGGAGTGACTTACTTTTACTTTAGCAGCGATTCTGTCTCCGACCCTCTTGCGTTCTGCAATATCATATTCAAAGTTACTGGGATCCTCATGGGCAGAGATTATTGCAAGATCTTCCAAAATTTCTGATTCATCCAAAGAACCATGCTTTTTCAGAACGGTTCTCCGGGTCTCCACATGATTTTTCCAGAAATCCAGACGAGCCTTGTCGATATCCTTGAGCTGCTGAAGTCTCTTCTCATCGTCCCGACGCGAATCTTTGCGATGCGCATCGTAGGCTTTGGCAAATTCTTCAAGATGTTTGGGGGCTCTGGGATGGAAAGTGATTCGGCAATCTTGGTTGAAAATCTTGTCCGCCGCGTAGGACAGGACAGTTGGTCTTCCTATCAATTGAAGAACGTGTTAGTTTGGTTTCTCCGACAATCTCAGAACGAAGATTTCTTCTGCTGGGAACAAGACCCAGTAGGCCCTGAGTGCAAAGTGCGCTTTCAGGAATTATGGGGAAAATATTGCTCTAGAACGACTCACCTAATTTAGCTGCCTCCTCTCTGGTGTATCGTGGACGCTGACTGTCCAAGACCGGCGCCGATTTTGGGTAACGGAACTCAAAGTTGAAGTACATCTCATCGGCTGCCGCGAAGGAGTTGTACATTTCAAAGAGATCTCCATCAAGGCGAGAGACGTTCTCCTCAGGTTTAGCTGTAGCCAAAACTTCTTCCAAGTATGCCCATCTGTTAGCTGTATCGACGATCCCCCTGTCTTTACGAATATTCGGTGATGAGAGCGTCTGCAATGCATAAAACAAACGGTCGTTTTTAAGGAAATTTCCTCCGTAATAGTCCACGATAGCCATGATATCTCTTCCGTCTGCATCGAAAGTACCAGCTGCACCAGAAGCAAGGGCTCTGTCGTGCGGTTCAGGGACAAAGGGTATCTTAATGAAGTAGTTTTCGAACGCAGGTCGCTCAGCCAAGGTCTTGTTAAGTATTGCCAACCGAGTATTTGTATGCGCCTTCAGGACAAATTCAAGCTCTTGGAGGACTTCCTGGTATTGCTGAGGTAAGGGCTGTCCGATAGCGATGTTGGCGGGAACCGTAAACCCAACTTGCTTTACATTTTGGTATACTTTCAAGACCAGGCACCAGGACCAGTAGTTCCAAATATCAAGAGATATCAGCACCGCTGCTTCTCTATATCTCTCCAATGCTGAATGTTTGGAGGAAAGAGCACCCTTTCCGAGCTCGACAGTGTCCCGAAGGTAAGCCGCATCGGTCTGGAGGAGCCAGAGACGGTCATTGTAGAGATCGACCTGCGCCTGGGCCTTGGAGATCATTAGGTCAAGAAAAGCTTTGGGCGGCCTAGAATAGGGCTGATTGGTATAAATCGAACACAAATCCTTTCTACCCCGATTGGTCATGTCGATCTCGAACAACTCGGTATTTGGTGAAGATGATATAGGCTGTGGTATAGGTTGAAGTCCCACCATCAACCGTGCCATAGCTCTTGCTAGGACTTCGTATAAGAACGCTTGCTTCTCCAATAGAAGCTCGGCACGGGGAAAGCCGATTATCTCCCCCCGATGTGCTGCTTCAAGGCTCCATGCCGTAAGTGTACCGTATGGTTCGGTCTCAGATCCCTTTATACGCATGCATAGACCCGAAAATTTGACCTCGACCTTATAGGAGTTCCAGGGGTAATCCAAGCCTAAGCTGTCGTAGTGAGCCCATGCTTTAGGGTGGTATTTGGACCTGTTCTGAAGCAGACTCAGCAACCTCATGGGGTCTTTCTCAAGATTGGGCAGATTGATGTAGTCGATGAAGAACAGATGACGCATAGCAGGAACTTGTTCATCCTTGAACATGCCGCAGTGTTCTAGAAACGAAAAATTTTCGTATTCATAGATGTTTGGGTATAGATTCAGGAGGAATTCTCGCCTCTTGGATTGGTTCATTTTTCTCCATTTCTTCACGACGGATTTCCCATAATTACGCCATCCCCAGGCCATATTATGAAATGATTGGTTGATGACTGTCATGTGTTTTTCCGCGATGGCATTAGCATCTGCATCTAATAGCTCTTCCGAGTATGCTGGAAACGGAAAGCGACCAATCGCCTCGCGAAACGAGTGACAGCAAAACTCCTTGCATGCACATGGTGGTTCGTAGAAGACGAATGCCATCCTGCAGCGATTATCAGCATATGTCATATAGGAGCACTAGACTCAAATACATACCTCAACACCCGGTGTTAAGATTTCCTACTGTTTGAGAGCCCCCAACCGGGAGGTATATGAGGGTAGGATAACGGATCTGCCAAGAGATATCCTTCGGCGCAACACTCGAGATTATCGGACGAAACCTAATCCAGACGGCAGAAAGCTCTATGTAATTCAGAACAGTCAGCTCGCGTTATTCTCCGAAAGCATTAAAGACTACTTGATAGAAAGTGAAATGGAAACAGAAATGGAGGAGGGGAGGGTCAAGTCCAAGCGAGAACCCCTGACACTCCACTGAGCCGAAAGGGCGACGACACGTACCTCTCGTATAGAAGAGCAGCTAATTACATACCGAGTTGGTATTCTGTGGGATGATGACGGCTGAGACTCGTTAGCAAGTCCCGCTCCTTACCAACAGGAAGGTGCAAACTCACCAGGTGCTTTTACCAAAGAGCACGACAAGAAGAATTGACGAACAAACTTCTTGGTGTCGTTCTAAGGACGCCTTGGTATCCTCCTTGTGGCGCAGTGTATCTGCGGAAAGGCTGAGATAAAGTCAGCATCCCTCCACCCAAACTCGGAAAACTGGACAGGAAAAGGGGTGAATGCGGCGCGAGGTAAAATCTCGAAAATATGAGATGAGATGCGGATAGGGGCATTTGGCAGACTCTGTACGAGGTTGCAAGGTGGACACAGGTGTATTGAGGGTATGGTAGATGCAGGAAAGGGGCGGGGTGTGGGGTTGAGCCTTGGAGGCTGAAAATGCTCTCGCAGAGCCGCCCGACATCGAAACGCCGTCGGGATTTTTGTCCAGGATGGGGAGGAATGCAAAAAGCGACAGAGACGATAGAGGAGATGGTATGGACTTGCCTCGTAGTATCCTGTTGCCGTCAGGTAGGTGCGTTGGTGTGTAGATGCAAAAAATCAAATTTTAATTTTCGCGGAACGTGGTGCGAGAAACATACATCAAGCGAAGCAGGAAAGGACGCGAGAACCTGGGCATGGACATGCATGCCGCTAAGGCCTTTCGGTCTAACCCGTTTTGATGTAGAAGTACTGTGCCAATGAATGATATAGGAGGAAAGAAAGCTGGGACTTGTGATTGGAGTATACTACCATGCTTACTATAGAATGTAATTGCAAAAGAAATAGAGGAAGATAGAGATAACAAGGATGCAGTTTATATAATGGCAAGGTGATAGATAGAGTCAGATGGGAATCAAAAACAGAGAAAGGAACAAATGGACCGTGAATGTATCTAGACACCAACAAACCACTGCAGACCTTCGTGTCATGACAACCCAAATTCGTCACCTTGCTTGCAAATCCAAACACAAACGCGAATCAAGAGCACCTACAGATACGTCCATCCAAACAACACTCCTCAGTCTCGAACACCTCTGCGAATACCCCAGATCACTTACGAAAACAGACCCGCAAACCTCTCTGACCCCCTCTCCACAAACCGAATCGGCAGCTTATCTCCCTTCTTTAACTGAATCGTAATATTCTGCTCAAACCTCCTCACCACAGCCCTCGCATTATCCATCGCAGTATGATACAGTCTCCTCTTCTCCGCTACATTCATCTGCGCCACATCTTCATCGCTCGCCCACTGGCTGACGTCCAGCTCGACGGAATACTTTTGGAAAATGGCAGCCAGGACAGCGGTGATCTCTACTTGAGCGAAGCGTCGGCCGGGGCAGGCTCGTGCGCCTTCGGAGAAGGATATAAAGGCTCCTTTGGGAGGTTTGACGAGGGAGGTGGATGAGGAGGACTCAAAGGATGCATTCTCTAGCCCGTCAACGGGTGCTACTTCGGTCTCTGGCTTCTCCTTCTCGCTCTGGGCGGAGCGATTGGCAGGGAGCCAGCGCGCTGGGACGAAGTCATCCATATCGTGAGGCTTGCCGCTGATTTTGGAAGGAACAGTTGGCCAGTACCTGGGATTCCTGTTTGTTCCAACGACGTTCAGATGAACCATGGTATGTTTGGGGATCACAAACTGGCGGCCGTCCATATGAACTAGGTGGTCTCCGTTGGCGTGCTTGCCAACAGCGGGGATAGCTGGGATAATACGGAGCTCTTCGTTAAGTACCGCACCTACCATGGAGTTGTACAGTCGAGGCATATCTCTTTGGTAGGACCATTCTGAGGCTGGCTTTGAGCCTACAATACCGTCGATATCGGCTTGCATTTTGCGCTGATCTAGAAGCGAGATGGCAAGCTGAACGATCGAGAAATGGATACTGTTTGCAGATGTCTCATGGCCAGCGAACAAGAAGATGAAGGAATTACCAATGATTTCATCTTTGGAGAGCCGAGCTCCATTGGGATCTGACGGCTTGAGATCCAGAGGTGCTTCCTCAGATGCTTTGATCATTGGGCCTGACCTATTAGTTTCTGAAGGCGGCTGGGAATTGAAGGCATACCCAAGAGATCCATTGTTCCTTTCTCAGTCTCTCCAATATATAGCTCCTTCTTCCTGAGTTCCAGGAGTTCATTGAAATAATTGGAACACTCATTCCAGTAAAAGAAAACATCATTCATCTTCTTAAATGGCGAGTATTCTGTTCGGTATTAGTAACTTGAGGAATAAGATATCGAAATGCCTACTCAAATGCCAGGGATCAAAGGCAGCGAACCAGAATATTCTGTTCAGTACTCCGCCCAAGCTCTCTTTGAGAGAGATCTTATGTCTACCACCTGGAAGCATGTAACTGAATCCGGGAATGCCATTTCCTTGCAGTTTCTCCTCTGTCTCGCCCGGCCACAATTGCGGCACACCGAATCCAGCAGCGCAGATGACATGAAAGCTCAGTGTAGCTGCATCAGTCGACGCATCGTCGATCTTGATGTCCTTAATGGTATTGCTGCCTTGAGAAGACCAATAATTGATCATTCCTTCTGCTTGTCTCAGAGACTCTTCAAAGACAAGCCGATTGCTCTTCTCTGAGAATGAGGGGGCTGTGACCTTCTTATGTCGTTTCCATTCTTGTCCCTCAACTGTCAGAATGCTCTTTCCGAACATATCCACAACTCTGAATCTGTCTACCAGTTTGACAAAGTCGTTCCTTCGAGCAGTGATTTGAGTTCCAAGCTCAGCATTGCTAGTCCTGAGCTGGATCTGAACAGGTGAAACCGTTAAAAACGTATCGCCATATTTCTCCTCCGTCTCGCGAAGGAACCTCCAAGATACTTCACGGTTGAGAAGGCTAAAAACCATTCAGCTTTGGAATCCTTGGATCGGAGTCGTCACCTACTGGACCCATGTCCATTTCGAGGCGAAATCAAACTTTGCGAGTGTTCGAATAACGACATCATTGACAAGAAACCAGACGCCGCCAGCGGGGTGCCAAGCTGGTTTAGTCAGTGGTACTTTCTGATACGATCAGTAATAGGAATATCAGACTCACGGACGATATGATATGGCAAGCCAGTTGCTTTAGCTTGAGTAATGTGTTTGCGAAGTCTCCGGTAGACATTGAGTGCGAAGAGCGCCCAGGCGGCCACCACGACGAGCGCGATGAGTTTGAGCATCTTGACGCTGCCAGATCTTCACTTGATTTGGTTTTTCAATTATCAAGATCTTGATGAGAGAGCTGCCAAGATGAAGAGACGTCTTTAAGATTTGATAACGGCGCAGGAATATCGCTAACGCCGTACCCGTACATGGAACGCGTACGAGTATCACAGCGACATGGCCGTGTGACTGGCTGGTGTTCAGCGGGGTAAGTGGGCAAAACGGTGCATGTTTGGGTGGATGAATCTTTGTGACAGGGATTGGTATGGTGGTACATCGGGAAAAAGCCATGGACGATAGTGGATTGTTTGCAACATCATGGTGAAAAATTGACCGGGAGTGAAGTTCCGATTGCGACGCTGTGATAGGAAAGGTGTGAAGAACAGTTGAGGTGAGGATGAGGTTGGTGAATTTGTGGAAGGAGCGTGAGCGTGCCAGCATCGCCAAGGAAGTTTAAATTGGTGTCGCCAGTGGGCCAGTGGCGTTCCTGTATTCGTCGTATAGCAATACGAAGTGATCGTGATCCAGAACAATAACCTTAAATGATGGTCGTTTCAAATGCACTTGCAACAAGCATCATCTTCTGATATCAAGCAGATTTGTGGGAGTCGATGTAAGTAGGCAAGCAAAGGATGAATGAGGAGAAGCCTGTTGTTTGGTACAGCGCGTCCTCAAATCATGAAGGAGAAACAAACAAAACACTGACACTCAAGTTACATACTTTTAACATTGAGGACAGAAGTGTATCAAAATGCATATTCACTGACAATCAACCAGGATCACAAATCTCGATCTTTCATGTTCTCAGACCAAGGCAGCGAGCTAGTTCCGGCCATCCTCTTACAGCAGAGCCAGACGCCATCTACGAGCCACGATATCAAGAGCATCAAAGAAGTCCTCACCTAAGCCCCATATCAACATCTACCACGCTCATCAGCTCCCAAAGAATTCCTCCTCAGGCCACATCTCCGCCACATTCGTGCCGCCCATCGTCCTCTCCCGCCCAGCCACACCCCCCCTTCCAATAGCCGGCAAGTGCGCACAACACCCCCTCTTCCCCCGACTCCTAAAAACTCCTCACTACATACATTCGTTGCTCTTTCACAAAAACCTTTGCGCCGCCAGGAAATTGTTCCAACGACAGCCTAAAGAGTGACTATGCTACTCAGATCTCCCCACGTTGTTACGCGTTATTTCGCCAGTTCGCCTCATTTCTAGACCCTAGCCTTTGCCTTCTCGACTCTCGCCCCTAGTATGACGGGTGGGGGGGTGTCTCTTTTTTCTCAATCGTTGAGTGCTGCCAGCAGCCTTCTTTATTGTACACCTGAGGCCAAAAGACATCTCCAGGAGTTTTTAATGATTGGTAGAAAGAAGGCTGCCGTTGATCCCGCTCCTTTGGTTTGTGGCCATACAGCAAAATGCCCAGTTGCATTCGGACTAGGCCAAGGCATAAAAAAAACGAGAGCTGTTACGGCGTTGCAGCCATTGATAAAGAAGCTATCTAGTGATTGGCAAAACCTGCATGATGTTCTATGGTGATATGCAGCGGAATGCTATCTCAGCGCCTCCAGAAGTACACAGCCTCACTGTTCTAGGTAAACGTATACCACCTTGTTCACAAAGACCTATCACGATCATTTCTTGGTTGCCCGACTTGGTCGATCTAAGGCTCCGAACGAAGGCAGTTCTGAGTGAGTGAGATGCAATTGTAAGTCTTACAAGGCTCTGAGAGCCGAATTATGGGGATTCTCTTCATGAGTTGTTGTTAGACTGTTTTGTTCTCTGAAACATCACGTTTGATCCCAGGATACTCGAGAATGGAGGAAACTTCGAGTAATAAACGATCCTCAAAACTGCTTTCCCCCTCGAGCGACAAGAAGTCTAAAGTCTCACGTGAGCGTGCAGCATTACAGTTTATGCTCGAACACATTTCGCTAGCCTATGACGTAAATTATGCCAATATCAACAAATCCCCGGACTCCGGATCATGGACAGATGCCGGTCAATCAAGTCGAGAAACGCTCGTCTCGACGCATGTGCCGGATACTACACAAGCAACCTCGAAGTTGGAGGCAACCAGTCCGTCCGCCGTGGAAGATCTGAGCAGCCGTCTAAAAAGAAAGGCCGAATTCTTTCGAGAATGTGTCCTGACCGAAAGGCGGCTGAGCTTGCTGGGACGACGATGGTTAGATCGCGATCATCTGCAGCGGCTGCTGTCGCACTGCAAGCCATTTGTGATTACAGTTCCAAGAGCAGATTCCGCAGCTGTCTCTAAGACCGACATGCAATTTGTACGATATGATGCGCAATTGGTCACGATAGATCATCATGATTTATTCGAATATCTACTTCACGATAAACACTGGAAGAGCTTTGCGAAGGAGATCTCCACGGCATGGCCAAAGACGGTAGGCGCGTTAGTCGAAGAGGGGGAGGAGGAGGAGTACATTTACTTCTCCTGGCAAGCTCGAGCACTGGACTTGGATCCCGACACAGCTTTTGTGTGTCGTAAATCACTGCCCAGGAGTGCAAATCATCAAGTAGCCCTCTTGGATATGTTGTTCCGCGGACACAACGTCGTCATTTACCCTTGGGACGACATGCTATGGCGAGTCAGACTAAAACTGTACTAATCGATCAGAAATAGTATTAACTTTTGGTTTGACCAGGCAGATTGTGCCAACTACGTCGACGAGTATTTTAACTATGTCAATGGTAGCTTTTCTGGAAGGCTTATTCGTCCCAACTCATATGCATCGGTCCATCGACTACATTGGGACCCTGACTGACTGTTCCCAATCCAAACCACTTTACCGGTGTTCTACAGCATCGGAGACTTCGTTCAGTTCGAATGGTCATGCACACGATTCAACATGCGAGCTTGCATTCCCGATGAGCGAGGCCATCGCGTCAAACATTTCAAAGACGGCTACGGCGTTTCGCCTCCCACGCTTGGGTTCCCTCTGAAGCGGCAAGCAGCCAGGATCACTGGGTTTTCCGGAACTGGAGATCACTTCGCGGTCGAATTCCTCGTATCGGTTTCCCTGATCTTGAGGTATCGACCCTCAGTCTTGAAGCACACGGTAGTTGTCTGGCTGGATTACCGCATTGGCCTTGACGGCTCCCCAGAACAGAATTCGCTCTTATCAATCTCTCCCGATCGAGTAGATTTCAAATTGGACTTAAAGAACTGTGGTGCGGGAGGTGCCGGTGTCCTCCAATTCATGATCATACTCGTTAGATGTATCGATTATTGGAGGAAGCGCTGGGATACCATGATGGCGAAGATTGATGAGATTATCAGTGTTCAGGTGCGTTATTCCAACTTGCTTATATGCTAACCCGTGCGTCTTACGGTATGAACCAACACTAAAAAATAGCATATTTAGCTACAAGATACTCTAGACAAGAAGCGATGGCAAGCTCTGATGTTCGACGACTCTTTCCAGCTCTCAGAGCAATACTTCACCGTGCTACAACTGCTACGCATCTTTCAGAGCTGGATCGAAGAGACTGAGGTAGCCATGAAGGAGCTTAGAGCAAACTTGACTGGCCAATACGATACTTGGCAAGTCTGGCGGAAGGTCCATGCCCCAGAAGATGAGATTGAATGGCCCCTTAATACTGAAAACCTTGAGGCCAATTGGGACAAAGTAGAAGCCTTTTTCCAGGACCAGGTCAATGGGTTGAAAAGTCGCATCCAGCGGAAGAAGGACGAGGTTGAAAGTTTGCGATCTGGCGTACGTTACATGTATTTCCCATACTATCTGGCTGATTCGGATATCCCACAAATTGACAGACGCTAATTATTTTTCTGGTAGCTTTTCAACGCCTCGTCATTACGCGAAGCCCTCAAAGCAAAGACGTTGAATCTCCTCATCGGGGTTTTCACCGTCGTCACTGTATTCTATACCCCGCTTAGCTTCATGGCCGTGAGTTCCACCCTCTGATACCCCATTGAGCTCGTGATACTCAAGGTTATGGAGCGACAGCTGAATAATATTCTATCTAGACATTCTGGGCAATACCATTCATGACGCCCGGTGATCGAGGAACTGGTGCGGCCGCACCAAGTGGATTTACCATGAGTTTCAGCACCGTGGCTTTACTCACGTACATTCTGTCTACGTGTGTTGTACTCTGGGTATGGGGTGTATCGTTCCGCACTATTAAAGCATATTTTGGGGTTGGTTTCAGAGATTTCGTGCTGAGGAGTGGTGAAAAGCTGAGGCGGATGAGGAATTTCATGCAATGGCGTAGAAAGAGAAAAGGCGCAGAGAGCGACCAGGAGGCCTAGATTAGCTTCGAATCGTTCTCCGGATATTATCATATATCACGGGAAATATAGAAAGAGACAATTTTAGTTAACTAATCATAAAACAATTTTAATCACATACCAAAAAACACCCAAACACTCACCCCTCCCACCTAAACCTCCCAACCCAAACATCCATACACCTAACGCCCTTCACACCACCCTCCAACCTCTCCACCGCCTGCTCAATACCCCCAACCATACACCCAACAAGCGCCCTCTCCCCCTCACTCAAATTCATCCCCTCCCCTTTCAAAATACTTTCTCTCTCCCTGACCACATCCCCAACCTCCCAATACCCATCTTCCATTCCCCCTTCCGTCTCCCTAACTTCCTCTCTCTCCACCTTCCATCCAGCTCCTTTCACCACATCCACAATTTGTTTCGGAGAAAGGACAGTCCTGATATTCCCGTCACCCTCTTTCTCCCTCTTTGTCTCTAACAGACTCCTCAGCAGCGCAGTCAACACATGCGGTACACTCGCCAGTGAGGAAGAGTGTAGTGACCATTCTGCTATACAGAGATATTTACTCCGCGGCAAACTAGCGAGAAGAGAAGGGAGGGTAGCAGGCGTAGAGAAATACCATATACAATGCGAAAGCACTATAAAATCATACTCATTCCGCTCTGGTATCGTTCTATGAAATGTAATTCGCTTTCTCATTGGAGAAGCCAAAATATGTGCTTGTGCTTGACCTAATGTCCATGGCGCTCCTGTTCGAATAATTCCTCTTTCAGTATTTGGATTTCTATTTTGGAAAGGGAAGGAAATGGGCAAAGGGGAAAGGGAGGTACCGTAATCTGGAGACCCCGGGATCATAGGCATCGATGTGTCCGTTTTCCCCAACTGCGGAGGCAAGAACGGTGGTAGTATCGCCTTGGCCGCAACCAATTTCTAGGATGCGGAAACCCGGGGGGATGGCCAGAATTGGAGGAGGGAATGCCGGTGGGAGGCTTGGGAGGGGAGGGTGGGTGAGGAGGACATGTTTTTGGGGATGTGGATAAGATTTGGAGATATGAGTTTGGGAAGTGGGAATTGAGATGTGAGGTTTGAGATGGAGGACTCGGATTTATATCTCGAATTGCAGATTGAGATGCATAGGCTTTTTAAATTTCTTAAAACTTTGTATTTATTTGAAATGTGGGATGGAAGAGAAATTTTCTGGTTATAACTGCTACTTGCAGTAGAGCTCAGCTTAGACTTGCCTCTTAATATCCAAATAGGAAGTATTTCACTTGATGGCTTGATGATTAAGTTAGGAAGTGACTCACTCAAGAAATGAAAAAATAGGGGGGTTGAATACCCGACCACGTGAAATGAAAATCACGTTACTCCACCCCCTGAACAACGCTCCAAGACCTCCAGAGGTACAATCGTCGTCGCACGCAACTATTGGTCGATAACCCGGGCCGGCAAATGTCCCCATTCCCATTCCACATTCCAATCCCGTACGAGAGTCTTCTGGGCGCCCTCTCTCTTCATCCCACTTATCAAATGAAATCGTGTCCCGCTATCGTCTAAACTCCGATATGTGCAGATCTTAGGGCTTCCATGTACATCATTATCATACGAATTCTGATTGGTTGCCAGACCCAGATTACGATGGGTTCACGTGCTGGAAGGGAAGGTGGGTTTGAGAGTTTGAGTTGTTCTTCCGGCTGTTCGAAATAATTCGACAGTAGTGCCAGCGCCCAGGAAATGCATGTTTGCGCGGAAGGCTATGCGGGCATCCGCAGAAGCAATTCACGAACCTCTCGTGTGCGCTTGCCAGGGCTCGGGCTGGGGCTCGAGCTCGGGCTGCACCTACCTTCTGCAAGCTCGTGTATGACCTCCCTTTCCTGGCGAGTCGCGTGCTTGCAAATTGAGATGCTCTGTCCCTGTATCTGCGGCGCAAGATTTCGTTTCCAAGAATCGGGAAAGTAGGAAGTTATCAGATAGAGTTCGGGCTTGGGCTGGCACGGCTGGTTCTCAGGTCCTGACTCCTGGGCAGCTCTCGGTCTGTTTGTGGAGGCGCGATAGACATCTCAGGCGCGCCCAGCGAGGACGATTTCGGACGTGTGTCTCGTTGCGGAGAGAGGGTCCAGGATCAACTGCAGCGATCGTTGAGAGATTGATTAAATGAGGGGCACGCTGTGTGATTGGCGAGTCCTTTGCGATTATTCACATCAAGCTTCAAGCCTCTTCTTTTATTGACAGGGGAAGGGGATAGATACTGTAGGCCGCGACAACTGGGTGGCAAAAATGAAATAAATAACGGGAGATGGTATGAGATGTGAGGTTACTTTGCAAACGTGGGGGGATCATTTCCAGATTTCTAGCTGAGTTCCCGCGACCGTGTTTGATAGTCCTAGCGGATCTCAAGGGAATGGGAATTGGGAAAAGAAAAAAGTGAAACGAATCTTGACGAGATTCTTGGGTCTTCTCTTGGGTCCGGAAGGCGTAATGTCCTGCTGTCAGACGGCAACTTGCCTTCCTCCCTCGGACGCACAGACGAGACGAGGACAATTTGCACCCGGCAGCACGGGTGATGGGCACGATGATCCCATTATTGTTGCTGTCGAGTCCACGGCCGAAACGGAAGGAGGAGGAGACTCAGGACTCAGGACTCAGGAGAGGGTGGTGCTTACTCGTTACTTTTCTCTTCGGAGCGGACACAGCGGCGGATCCGATCATCACTTACAAATGATGCGATACGGGGACCGCTGCGAGGCTAGAATTGTATGGATATGGGCACACTTACAGTTCAAATTGTCTGATGCGTACAGTAGCTTGTTAGAGGGGTAGCTCCCGTTGAGGGATTGCATACGAAGGGTATACTTGGTAGAATGGTGCTCTGCTGCCAAGCCAGGAGAACCACTCAAACCACTTTCCTCCTAGGGCAGCTGTTGGCAGGGCCGTACACAGCAACGCTGGTATAGGCTGGCACGGTAGTCGCAGGCCGGCTACTTGACGGTAGTGGTAGTGATGGGCCTTTGAAGCTATATAACGTGGAATAAGGAAACGATGTGTCGAACGATGTGTCGAAATATACACCACTATGGACCTGCCGCTGTTTAATCTATGTGAACATTGCGCACATTTGTGAAGCGATCTGAATGGATGATCTGAATGGATGATCCAATGATCCAAGGAAATCAAGGCCGGCTGACGGACCACCGTGGACGCTCCATCATTTCGAAGCTTCTTAGCGGACTTCGAGAAGGAATTTGGAAAGTCTCACACGTCGCCTTGGCCCAATCACTGTGGCTGTTGGTGGTATTCTGGCTGCCAAGAGTTCCACCAGCTCTGGTCGTTCGCGAAGAACAACCCAAGCCTCCACCTGCCCTCACTGACACTCTCTTTCACTCAGTCACTGCACTGCACTGCACTGCACCGCACTGCATCAACTCTGCACTTTGACCTCGCACCAAATCTATCTTCACCTCGACCTCGACGGTCCATTGCGAATACCATCACCTCCTCGATCTACGATCTACGATCCTAGTCCCTTCGTTACTCCTCTCTCTCAACACCACAATCCATCCCCCGGAATGATCTCTGCCTGCCTTCCCAGTCTGTAGCGCAGACTGTTCCACCCCTGGTCGCCGACCGGAACCGCATCGACTGCACTGCACTGCACTGCACTGAACCTGATCCTGATCCTGAACCTGAACCTGCGACTTGCGACTCGAGGTCCATGTTCTACGAGAACCTACACTCGTCGTACAGCCCACAATTGATGTGTTGCCCACGGCTCCACGACGAATTCGCATCCAGCATTTCCCGGGCCTCGTGTACAAGTAATTTGGCGTAGGACGCTTTGGGAACAATTACGAATATTCTGTGTTGAAGAAGCAAGAGCGAATCTGAGAGCGACGCCCGAGAAACCTCGAGTTCTCGCTCGTCCTCCCCTGCGCTGCCATCGCAACCATTCCATTCCCTCGAATGCGTCAATTCCCCCTAGTATATTGCGATAAATCAAACGCCTCAGCGCCACGTCCGAGAGACACGAAATAGTCTTTGTCGCAGCATTGTGACTCGTCGGAAAGGCGTTGCGCTCGAGCCAACTTGGTGCGACACGAGAGATTGACAAAGATTGCAGACTCATCTGCGTCTGCTTTTGAATTTTCTATATACAAAATATATTGGCCGCTTCATCACTGCTGGCGGCGAGAGGGCACTCACATCCTGCGCCGCCGTGCGCGAAGCAGCCATGGAGCACGCGGCCTGCAATGTGGTGTATGTTGATCGGGCTGCGAAAGAGGACAAGTTAGTAAAGAGAGACGATTTGGCGTTACCAACTTCTACAGGGAGTTTCCAAAATCATGTCGACGGAGATCTACCAGTTCAATCGCCCAGTGCTGTGGACAAAAACTTGCAGACCCTCCTACTGACTTTCAGCGAAGGTCAGTTCGATTCCCCTCCCCTCCGTTGCATGTACTAACTTCAACAGTCCATGTGTGCCGGACCGGCAAGAGCTGTGTGGCCAAGCTATCCGAATTAAATCAGGCCTCAATTGTCGAATTAATACCCACCCTAGTCCTTATTGATATCCCATACGAAGACGAGTTGGTCGAAAGACGGTCGAGAGAGATTCGGACGCCCTCCCCAAGTTCGAAACAGCAGGTCGACGGGTTAATAGAAGATTCGGATCTGGAAGCGTACGGGCTTAAACTGTTGCAATGGATAGCGTCCGAGATTCAGTACCAAAGCCTTTCAAAACTGATTGTCCCGGTAGCTGTGGTCACAATGCCAGACAATAACTCCTTGTCCGTCATATCAAGAGCCCGCACAAATTCCAGCTCGGAGGGGCAGCTCACTTATGACCCTTTTGCGAAGAAACACTCGGGGCTGGCTACGACACTGGACCAAAAGCGAACGATAAGATACATGGATATTGGAGCTGTAGATGTGTTGACAAGTCCATTACTCCATGAGCGGCTGCCCAGTCTTACTGTACATGCATACCGAGCCCATAAGGATGCTTCGAAAGAGCAAAGGGCGTTGCTGGAACTGAAGAGAGGGCGCAAGCGATCATGGGTTGGCGTAGATGATCAAAAGCCATACGCATACCTGCGAGAGGCTATGGTGTCAGGCTTAATGGATGGCATATGCAAAATTGGCGGAGAAGATGAACCGTTTGGTCATATCCGAATCGCCGTGGCACTAGATCGGAGGGAGAAGATAGCTGCAGCTGTTGGATCGTGGCATTTCTCGGCGCACGAGTTTACAGACGATGAGCTCCTTCATGCAGCCTTACTAATGTTACAACACGCCCTTGCAATGCCAGAACTTGAGAGGTGGCGGATATCGACAGGTAAGAAGAGCTGATCTGTGGATATGTTTCGGATATCTGTGATACATATGCTGACACCCGATGCAGAAAATCTAACTGCGTTTCTGGTAGCAAGCCGCCAGGCGTACAATGCCTTTGTGCCCTATCACAATTTCCGTCACGTCGTCGATGTCTTGCAAGCAATCTTCCACTTCCTCGTCCGGTTAGGCAGATTACCACCGTATCCAAAATCCACAACTCCATCCGAACCTGTTCCTTCGCCCATCGCCGCTCTCATCCGACCTTTCGACGCTCTCACCTTACTAATTACCGCTATTGGCCACGATGTTGGTCATCCCGGTGTCAACAATGCCTTTCTCGTTAGACTCAAAGCTCCGCTTGCCCAACTGTACAACGACAGATCCGTTCTCGAAGCATTTCATTGTGCCGCTTATTCACAGATATTACGTCGTCATTGGCCATCTGCCTTTCAAGATCCTGACATGAGGCAACTCATGATCAACTCGATCTTAGCTACGGACATGCAACTTCACTTTGATTACATGAAAAAGCTTGGTTTTCTTCAAGAAAAGTTACACGAGAGTGGTGGCACTGATGGCTGGAATGGACGGCTGCTAGAGGAGGAGAGGACTCTTGCTTGCTCGTTATTGATAAAGTGCGCAGATATCAGTAACGTGGTATGTTCTCTGAATCCAATATTACGCCTTTTTACTGATTCATACAGGCACGAAAATATGATGTAGCTGCCCAATGGACGAGAATTTTGACTGACGAGTTCGCCCGCCAAGCATCGATGGAGCAAGATCTAGGAATAGAGTCGGCACTCTTTGCCGCCCCTGTACGGGAGATAATAGAGCTTGGGAAGTCACAAATTGGGTTCATGAACATGTTCGCCATACCTCTATTTCAAGGCGTGACAGATGTTATGCCAGCCATGGCATTTTCAGTCGATGAGCTCCACCAGAACAAATCGGCTTGGGAGGACAAGATTAATGACGAGCAGGCGAGGATAAGAAAGGACAGTGATATTTCAGCCCTAACCGATGGCATGTTCTCCCCACGTTCGATGAGCCTGGCGACACCTTCTGATGCGAGTCACCAGAGGAAGGGCGACGACCTTAGGCTTGCTGCGTTAATGAACTCGAAGTTCTCGCCAACGAATGGCGTATTAAGCGAGGAGCCTCATTCCCAGTCCTCGCCGGATGTCACTACTGGTTCGGATGAGCTCGCTGTCAGCGCGCCAGATGAGACTCGATCAAAGCCAGCGCTCCAATTGAGCTATGCTACCGCCAGCGCCCCCGGACTTCTTGACAAGCCGAGTGAGGCCGCCGAATACTTTCCTAATGGCGAGGTTCATGTTAATGGCCTAGACTTGAAGCCTTCACTTGTCACCGACGCCGTTATCGCCCCAGTGCCTGATGAGGAAAAGCCCCAATCCGGAGACAAGCAACGAAGTAGCGATGGAACCGAAGCTAGTGGTTCCGCAACAGGCGACTGGGCCAGTCAAGCTACGAGTGCGACAACGAGCAAGATGCCGATCTCGCCTAGCACCCAAGGGACGAGTATTATGAGCCAGGAATCTTCTGAAAAGGGACTTACCCCGACGGGGGGAAGTCCGCTGGCCAGTAAATCCGGCCAGGCATCAAGAGCGACAACCAATGCGAGCGACGAGTCCCATTCAGATGGTAAAGGTGCAATGGTGATGGAGAAAGTACGGAACCTTAAGAAGAAGCCGAGTCGATTTCGGATGCAGGGCTTGAACGTCTTCAGCTGGAAACGAAGCAAGAGCGCTAGTCCTCCCGTCCCAGATCTACCTCGAGATGACGAACCGACTTTGAATAATTGTTAGAAGGAACCATTTACGAATTATGTGATGTGGTGTGATGCGTGTAGGATTATTACTTGCATGATGAAGCGGACTGGCTGTATATTGTACACACATACGATACGGATACTACGTCTTTATGGGAATTGACAAATGGCACATGGCAATGGGGCATGTAAAGGGCGTTTGATATTGCTCGTTTGGGACTCGGACTTGGTACTTGGCTTATTGTTTAATGCGGATGGGGAAAGGTGGCGTTTGGGGTGGGGGAAAGGCATTGAATGATGCATGTTGATGACATTTTAAGTGGTGGTGCTGTAGTAGTGAAAGAGAGAAATGAGGATAGGAGGGATGTTTATAGGGGGTTCAGAGAAGTGCTGATGGATTGGCGGCTAGGCTCAAGGCTGGGTAGCTCGTTGATCGGAGAGAATGATGAGAAAATTTTCAACTCTATGCTTGAAGCCTTCTAAGCTCTTAAGTGAACATCTTGGTATTATTTCGAACACCGTCGGACTTTTTTACCTATGCATCCTACGCTAGACATCACCTGAGATCTAGCTTGATTTGAAGCAGCGTAACTGCGGGGGCACTTTATAGGAATCGCTTACAAGCACCAATTGCCTTTCCGTTTTTTTTGTTTCCCTTTTCTTTTCTTTTCTTTTCCTTTTTGTCTCTCTCCTCTGTATTCCAATTCCATTCACAACCATGTCCAACACCCGATACACATTTCTCCTTTCTCATTATTAGGACAATATAGAGTGAGCATGGGGGACTGGGATATGGATTGGGGGTTGGGTTTAGTCGCGGATTTGCTTTCTGAAGGCTTGGGAGGCGAACTCGATGGCTGTCTGTACAACCCCACCAAAGTGCCCAGATGGAAATCTGCCCTAGTCCTCTAAGTCCAGACTTCGCACTGGGGCTCAGACCATCTTTGCGAGTCAAATACGAACATCCACATATCGATACCCATTTCACAATACACGTTCACTACACTCTACCGTGGAGATGCTTTTTTCCACAGGTTTGATATTTCTTCTGTCCGGAGCTTTGAATGAGAGGTGTTTGTTTACTGGGGGTGGTGAGGAAGGGTATTATGGTGTTTTGGGGAAGAGAAGGGGGAGGAAAGTGTGTTGGGAGATGGGGTTGGCCAGGTATGCTGCGGATTAAGGGGAATGGGCTTGGAAGTTGGGGTTTAGGAGGAGGTGTGGAGAGGGAAAGTGGTAACGGGAGTGGTATGTAGTACACTTCTTACCTTTCTTGGCCGGAATTGAGTGTTACTGTATCTCTTTCTAGGCCTCAGATCAAAGAGGATAACCAGTCTTGCGGGCGGTCTAGACAAGTTGACATTTTTCGTTATTAAGACAAGCTGTTTGCGAGACTTAACGGTGGTGTGTTCTGGCTGGTCAGTATTGGGACTACTTTGGAGCGGCTGGGACAGAGTGAGGAGACGGATAGGGTGACTAAAGGCATATGGTGACATTAAGGAGTGTCTATGTGCCGTTTGCGCTTGGAGTTGCTGCTGAGAGGCGGGCGGAGAGATTTTAAGTTCGAGATTTTCACTTGGATACATGGAGAGCTAAGATATGAAGCGAGAGAATAATATTTACCAATGTAGGGGATGGGTCGAGACCTTCTAGAGGGTTGGTGATTGAGTCTTCGCTTGAACTTTGTTTGAGGGCTGAGAGCGGGACAGCAGCGGGACTCATTTTTAGTAGACGGGCCATAGTCCCTATTTTCAATCCTACAGTTACATTACTATAATTTAGTTACTTCAAAGCTCATTCCGTTGATTTGAAGAGCGTCTTGAAAATATAGAAAGATACTCGGGTACATTCAAAGGCATTATTGAATTGGAGGCTTGCGCAGATGCTGCAATATAGTTCTTTTGAAAGGTACCTTGAAAGATTGGTTAGATATTCGTAGGCTAGGGCAAGCGAAAAAGGAATCAAAACTTCAAATATGATTTTTATTTGTGGCTTGAGAATAGAGATTGATGGCCAGTCTGATGCCATCCGGAGGCAGTTTCCGTATTGTAGATCGCTGGATTTGCGGGGCAACCGCCCTTGGCGCTTCCACCTCCGTTTGCACCTCCCTACTTGCTTCAAATCCACACATCCTCCGCTGATTCACGACCACAACTATGCTCGAGCAGCATAGCTTCCAGAGAATAAAAGACGTGCGGAGGAGGCCCAATATTAGCTACGGTTTCCACTGACCTCAAGTACCTCGTTTGCTAGCTTCTGCTCGCAAGATCGAGAACCCTGAGGATGCTCATACCCAGTACCACGTTTCTCATCTCTACCGCTGACTCGGTAATCCCCTCGCATTGCCAGCCGCCGAAGTCACCCTCTCTTCAGGGCTGCTGTGCTGAGGCTGGGGTTACAACGCGTGTAGTCGCGATAATATCTACAGGGTCACCGGGTGGCTAGTGGACGCCAGCAAACAGACGGTCCAACAAGTGACAGCTGAGGTCTAAAGAACTAGGGGCCGAATTTCGTGGGTACCCATCTCCCAACTCAAAAGCGACTGCAAAGGTTCTGTCAGGAGAAAGAAACAGAATGAGGCAAGACGTACTCTTTTTATCGTATTTCAGCACATATTGGGGCTAACTTATCGCAGGTTCGAAAAGTCTCATTGTTTTCGAAATCAAAGTTGGCAGCGTCAAGCTCGGACCTTTCATGTTGTTGGAAGTTGGAAGGGCTGATTCTAGATCTGATGAAGCAGACTTGGCACAGGGTTATCGCAGCCCCAAACGCGATTCCCATGGCCATGTATCCAGCAACATGCGATTTTGAGCGGAGCGGCAGGACGTAACGATCTGGATCCAGGTCGTCGTCCGTCGATAATCCAGGGGTCCACCTGCCAAGTTCCCTAAAGTCTCACAAGCCTTGCTGTTCAGAGATGCCAAGCCTGCCAGCCTGTCGAGGACCCTAGAATCAGCAAATCAGAGCGCAATCGATAGTCCGCGAGTATCACAAGCTTTAAGCCTATCTGACTTCCACAATTGCGCCACGCCTCGTGGTAGTGTCAATCTGAAATATCTTCAACGGTTTTGAGTTTCGCCTGATCACAACTTTTCTGCTTTCGGAATAACCATCTCGATTCAGCCTGCTCGCACAGCGTTGCTGTTGACAATCAGTAACAACCTGTGCCGTTACCATGGTCCACCGCTGGAATCGATCCAGCTGAGCGGGAAGCAGCATGGATTAAGGCGGGATGTACCTGGGGATCATTTCATTGATCAAGGGTCTTGATAGTCTCATGCGGCGAAACTTTCCACGCTTGCCGTCCCTTGCAGGTATCACATTATTAGAAGTACAAGTGTACATGGGTTTCCACATCATCTCTACTGCTTCATTTTCCTGTTGTTTGTCGTAGGAGTTTCGAAATGTGGTCACGACTTTTCTTACTCCTGGCCTCAGTGCCTATGATTCGGTCCTTGGCTCCCACTGATGAGGTTCAAGATGCCGATCCAGCCCAGTCGGGCTATCTGGACAATCATAATATGCATCCGGCAACAGTTGGATCTTCTATCTTCGGCATTCTATGGAAGAATACGTACGGCAACAAAGAGAAGTGGTATGCAAAACCGCTTGTATACACGCCTCCTGGTCAATCACAGCTGGTTTTCATTGCTTCTTCCATGAACGTAATCCGAACGTTGGACGCTGTCAATGGGACGCTTTTGAATTCTCGCACGGTTCAGCCACCTTTTCTTCAGTCAGATATTGGGTGTACTGATATCCCTGATTACATTGGAATTATTGTAAGTTCTCTTCTGCCTTACTTTACTCGTGTGCGCCTAATTTTTGTCAACAAAATTAACCATGTTTCCTTAGGGCACCCCAATTATTGACCCCTCCACGAGTACGGTATACTTCTTCTCCAAGGGCTACAATAACGGAGCTTCAAATGGTGGCGTGGCCAATGGTAGGCTTTCCTCGTCCTACGCCTTGAATACATATTAACAATGATGTTTAGGAATCTACAAGTTTTACGCTGTGGATATTGTAACTCTGCAAGACAAGCCTGGGTTTCCTGTCTTGATCGACGGAAGCAATGCAGACAATGATCCAACGCGTTATTTCATTGGAGGGACGGTATTGCAGAGGCCGTCTCTGACCATGATCAATGGAGTAGTCATCGGAGGCTTTGGGGGCCATTGCGATTTGTTCAACTACACTGGGATGCTCGTGGCTGTCAGTACCTCTCCAGGGGTCGGCGTCACATCGCTTTTTGCAATGGAGTCTAGTCCTGGAGCACCTCCAGTCGTTTCAGACATAATGGTTCAACAGGGCGGGAAAGCCGGTATTTGGATGGGCGGGATGGGCCTTGCAACTGACAGCAACCGCTTGTTTCTTTCTACTGGAAACGGAATGGGTCATGCCAATGGAGACGTTCCAGCTTCGGGACGAACCCCCCTTTCGACTCTTGATGAGGTCGTCGGCAGTTTTACTGTCTCCTCCGCTGGGAAAATCTCCCTATCCGATTATTTCGAGCCTTATGAGTATATTTCCATGGATGCAGGCGATAGAGACTTGGGATCTGGAGGTATTACACTTCTTGACCCCACAGTATTCAACGGAAAAGGCGTATCCCGTATCGGTGTTTCGATTGGCAAGAATGGCAAAGCATACATCATGAATGCCAACAATCTCGGAGGCTTCAAGCAAGGCGCCGGTGGAACTGACAACATCCTTCAAACAATCGTTGCAGCAGGTTCAGTATTCGGTGGTTCTGGGTCGTATCCTCTTGAGGGCGGCTACATCTACTTCACGCCAGTTGGTTCCCCAACTGTTTGCTACAAACTAGGCTTGGATGCCTCGGGTGCCCCGCTTTTCACCCTCGTCGGGCAGACATCCACCAACGGGGCTGGTCGCGTCGGCGTTGGGGTTCCAATAGTCACGACTTATAAAGGGCAAGCTGGAACAGGAATTCTCTGGATCGCAGACCCTAGTGCCGGTCTGCAGGCCTTCAATGCTGTCCCGGTCAACGGTATCCTGACGCCGATCCCGCTATCGCCAACAGGAGGTCTCAACAAATTCCAGCGCCCGGCATTTGGCGATGGTCGTCTGTACGTATCCAATTCAAATGGGAACGTAATCTGTCTGGGTTCACCAGTCGCTCTTCCTCTACAATGTACTCAACCAGTCAACTTCGGCGATGTCCAAATTGGATCGACATCTACACAAATCATCAACTGTACAGCGTTGATTCCAATCACCTCTATTAATGGCTGCGCTACTGCCGACAAGACTTTCCAATGCTCAAACTCTACCCTTCCCAAAGGCTCATTGGCCAAAGGCGACACTTTTAGTTTCCCTGTCACCTGGAATCTTACTCAGTCTTCTATCAACGATGCCCAAAATGCCTCGTTTGGGAAAGTCTTGCCGGGAGTCCAGAGTACCAGTCTGGACATTTTCACGACCAACGCCGTCGCAAAGTACAGCAACCTTTTGCCAATTTCACTAAGTGGGAACACCGTCTCGAAAGCAGCTTTCTTGACCATCTCTCCTCCTGAGGTCGATCTTGGGGGTATCGTGGTCGGATCCGATGCAGCAACCTCAGGACTGTCAGCTGCGGTCATTCTAGCCAACGTCGGGGCCGCTAACCTAACGTTCCTGGGTTCGGCCTGGACTGATAGTGTTGATACAGAGGACGGTGATATTGTGACCTACACGAATATTACGAACGGAAATCTTGGGTCAGGCTTCAGCTCGTCCAGTCTCCCAGCTATCGGTTCTCAGCTCTCGACCGGACAATCTATTACTGTGCCTGTGAAGTTTCTAGCTTCACAAACGGGGAGTTATTCAACATTCGTTCAATGGTGGACTACTGGTGGGACTGGCTACGTCTTATTGACAGGCTCGGCTTCAACTGCTCCGATTGCCAATATCAGTGTGTCCACTGTCGAAGGTGGATGGGATTACTCGGAGCCCGTTATTATGGATTTCGGTAACGTACAAGCTGGCAACACAACATCAAGATACATCCGCATTTGCAATGAAGGCGGGTCTGCTCTCGCCAGTAAGTATTATCTTTCACATTGAATATTTTGAGCACTTGTCTGCTCGGCTGCCTCCCTACCTCTGACGATCGCTAACCTCTGCATCTCCTAGTTACGAAATCTAAGCCGCCGATTGATACCGAACTGTTAGCTCCCAACTCTGCGGTTGACTTACACGAGGGTCAGACTATCGATGTCGATACCTGCGCCGAGGGACAAGTATCAATTGTGGCAGCTCCTCTAGGTGTAAATCGCCTCGACCACGTCGTCAGCGATGTCTGGATCCTGAATACCGATGACCTGAACTTCGGTGTCCACGACGTTCAAGTTACCGCGAACATCCGGACGAAGCAAGTCGGTCCATTGTTGGCCAACGGATCGGCCGAGTATCTATACCTAGGCTGTTATTTCGACGGTGGGGGCCGTTTACTCGCCAAGCAATACAACCCAGCCAACAACGAGAATGGAGTCTGTCAGCAAACTTGCTACAATGCCGGCTACAAATTTGCAGGCACCGAGTACCGTAATTATCCTATCCGACGGCCGATTGCTGCGCTAAAAGATTATAGATTCGCAATGCTGGTGTGGCAATACTGCGCCCACGGCCGCTAAGTATACGGCTGAGTCGTTGAAGAAATGTGCTTTCTCCTGCCCTGGGGATGTCTCGCAGGCCTGTGGAGGTGATGGAACATTCATATCCATCTATTATGATAGGACAAAGTATACGCCAGGTTCAGACTCCCTTCCCGGCAGCTCTAGTTCTAGTTCCTCCAGTACATCAACACAGATTTCGACGTCGGCCTCTGGATCTACGAGCTCGACTGGCAGTGTTTCCGTCAGTACTAGCGTCGGCTCGTCGTCAACTAGCCTCTCATCCTCCCAAACTGGATCGGTGACTTTGACTTCCTCAAGCTCATCATCGACACCTACACAAACAGGCCCCGCAATCGTCCAATCCGTGGGCCCGTACCGGTATGTCGGTTGTTACACCGAGACAACGACGGGCCATGCTCTGAGCGCCAAAATTTATTCAAATGATGGTATGACTATTGAAATATGTGCCTCTACTTGTGCCGGCTATGCTTGGTTTGGAGTCGAATATCGTCGAGAGTGTTACTGTGGGAACTCGCCCGCTGCCGGGAGCGTGGTCGCCACTACGGGCAATACTTGCAGTTTGACATGCATGGGCAACCTGCTGGAATACTGCGGTGGCTCTTCTCGCCTTCAGATGTATAACAATCTCACGTCTTCTTCCACATCGAGCTCGTTATCATCGACGGTTTCGTCCTCCAGCAGCGTGTCAGCGACGATTTCAACGACAAGTAGCTCCTCTGTAGTATCCTCGACGATTTCTCAGCAATCTTCAATCTCATCAAGCAGCTCTGTTTCAGTATCCTCAACCAGTTCTCAAGCCTCGACATCTTCGAGCAGCTCTTTGAGCACGAGTTCCGTCTCAAGCCGTTCGTCGGTGTCAACATCTTCGGTCTCATCAAGCAGTTCGGCGGTTTCGACTTCTTCATCAAATATACCAGCATCATCCTCGAGCAGTTCACTGCTATCAACTTCTTCATCAGTGTCTTCTTCAAGCAGCTCTGTGGCTTCCAGCTCCTCGTCCGTATCCTCGACCAGCTCGACTGCCTCGCCTACCCAATTATCTTCAAGCTCCCAAATTACCTCATCTTCCTCAACGACCCTTATCACTACAACATCATCCCAAACAACCTCATCCACAGTCTCAGCATATATGGGCTTCGCCTCCATCGGCTGTTTCGCCGATCCTGCAGGGGGTCCTTTCGGCGGTCACAACATGCCCAAGCTATTCAGCAATGATAGCATGACACCACAGCTTTGTATCTCCTCAGCACGAGCTAGGCTTTCGGCAACACCTGCTACTACTTACCTTTACGCCGGTGTAGAGTACGGACGAGAATGTTATGCTGGCAGCGTGGCGCCTACACCTGAGCCTACGAGTTTGACTGGATCTAAAGCTTGTGCGATGACTTGCAAGGGAGATGCGAAACAGAACTGTGGAGGTTCGAATCAATATAATTTGTATGGGGTCACAAGCGCAACTATTACGGGCACAGGGACGACAGTGTGGGCGAGCGCGCCGGCTGTAAGTACTATTGCGTAATTTATGGATGTTAATAGGTACTGGGGTATTAGATGGAAATAGAAAGGAGTTTATGGGGTTAAGTCATATGATATAAAAACGATTATATGTTTCTAGTTAATGAAGTAACAATAGTAATGTTTAAGAGCTCTGAATTCGATAATTTTCAAGGAATATGAAGTTACCCACAACTGATAGTATAGTAATCTTTGATCGGGTGCTAGATTAGCAATGAAGTGACTGGTTTCTGCCCTTTGGAGCTAATTGCACCTTTCCAAGCAATATTCAAAATCAACTGAAGGAAAGCCACCCCGGCGTCCCATGCTTGTTGAAAGCGTTATCGTTCCCTTTCCCCAATGAGGTGGCAATTTTCATAACATTTCACCCAGTGCACAAATGATTATAGCAGATAAAGTCATTCCACCAGGACAAACCGGATCTATCCCCCCAACATTAGCACTCATGATTGAATCGCCGTGGAGATTGGTTTGCACCGCGGATAGGGGCTCGCTAAACAGAAGCTCCACAAAACTTCCAAGGTCTGTTGTTGGGAGTGGTGCTCGAAGCCTTCAAATATGGCTCTGTGGCAGAAATTGAAGACCTGGAATGACTGTATATCAGTTTTCAATTCCGGGTAGTCATCTGCAGCCAAAATAAATATATTGTGAAATTGAAATTTACCTAGATCTAGGCCTTCTTGCCCGACGGTAGCTTTCGAGCAAGCTCTGGATATTCTTCCAATGGCAGTCGGCAATGCCAAAATCCACAGCGCATTTGACTCTGACCTGGCTCCGGTGACATGGTAGACTTGAATTTGTCAAGCTGATGTTCCTCTCGCCGATTGAATAAAGCTCCGAAGTCACCAAGTCTTCCAAGCCTCATGCCACGGCAAAAAAAGAAGCCAAAAAAGAAGAACAACGAGGAGAAGCTACAATCGTAGGACCCAAACCAGAGGATCCAATGATATTTACCTAAGTATTGAAAACATGGAACGTCTTAGCAAGGTGGCTCAAGAGGTGCTTATGACCTGGGGACATGCAGAGGTGTAGAACACATGATGCCGTCAGGGAAGAAGCTCAAGAGAATCTTTGATTGTATGGTCTTGTGCCGCCCTACCATAGCAGGGCGAGCACGCTCTACCTCATTGTTGGTTCGAATTGTTCTTATTTCATTACATATACCTCTTAACGTAAATAGCCGGAGTTGACCCAGATATTGACTTGACTTCAACGATGACAAAATACGAAACAGCACTTTCTAGCTTGATTTAATAAAAAGCTTACCTGCAATGCAAATCATCATTCGCATTCTCCCTAGACTTTACCAACTCGCGTCGGGGGAGTGGGTTTGAATTTGTAAAATGTCGAAGACGGCACGGAGTGCTGTGAATCTAGCAGGACACAGAAGCTGGACCCCGATTATTCACGTTGAAAGAATTAATTTCACCATTCCTTGCGTTTTATTTTAACTCCCCGGCTTCTTAAGTTGTTGAAAAGGGCATGGGGAAAGAGAGAGTGGGGTGAAGCCGCTAGCCACCGACCAAGTCGTGGTTGCCGAGACTTTTTCGCCAGCGATTCATGTACCCCACTTTCATGCCCTGTTCCAAATCAACCCATATCATCATATCTGCCATCGGTTATTGCCTTAGTCAGGGGAAGGAATAATATCTAGGCTGCCCTAAAGCAGGAGTGGGACATTCGATGCGGCTGGGAAGTGCTCAACTTTGTGCATAAGACTCCGTGAGGAGTCTCACTCACCGCAGGCTTTGAAAACACCTTCCCCCGCCATTTAAATACAACGAAAATCCTCACGAATTGAAAAATTAGCAGCTCAATATGAATACATCCCCAGAATCCAATGGTCCAACGGACGATCCGATTTCCCGGAAGAGCCCGGCGAAAGCGGCGCATGTGAACATGATGACGGACACCATCATCGCCAACATGCCGCCAGAAGGTTTGCGGACAATCATGCGCGGCTTACTTGGAGTTGATACCAAAGTCACTACAAAATTGCATAGCCTTGCCGTGGAATATCTCGCTGCCACTCGCCCAACCACTATTCCTACGCTTTTCGAGAAAGGCGAAGCAACGCCGGCATTTTTAGATTGGCAGCGGAGGTATCGGTGTTTGATGGGTTGTGGAATGGGATTTCAGAGCGTGAGTCTTCTCGTGGAGGTCATACGTCAACTTCAATCCTTGGAATTATTTGGGCAAAGAGGAATTTCCGAATCAGTGCTGGATTTGCTGGCTATCGTGGACGCCGATGTGGTTCAAGCTGTGACCGCGGTTCAGAAGGAACTTTTGACAAACACTGGAACTCGGAAAATGTCCAGTGGAGAGAGAGATATTGCTGAAGGTCTTCTCACGGGACTGGTTGAGTGTAAACGGCAAAGTGGACCCACAGGAGAAGAGTTTCCACTCGAGAGGGGTCTGTCACGTATCCAGAAGTTGGAAGGCATGCCGAGTTTAGTCGCCTCGTCCCAGGAGAGCCAATTCACTATCAAATCTCCCGATATTCAAGAAGCCTGCTTGAACTCGATTGAACGCTTCCAAGTTGGGAAATTCCTTGTTCCAAGAATGTTCATGGGACTGTGGCAGTTTTCTAGCCCTGCGTGGGGTACAGCCTCGAAATCCAAGATTAACAACCATTTTAGAAAACACGTTGACGCTGGCTTCGCTGCTTATGGTGGGTTCTACGAAACTTGGATAACTTTTCTGGATTGAAGTTCTAAATTGACGAATTAGATATGGCGGATCATTATGGCGACGCTGAAGTTACATTTGTGAGCGAACAGCAAATTTATGTGAAAATTGCTAACACCGTTTAGGGTCAATTCAGGTCTGCCCAGCCAGATGCAGCAAATATTTTCGGCGCCACGAAATACTGCATCTTTGAGCCCATAAAAATTACGCAAGAGGTTGTGGAGACCAACGTCAAGGAAAGATTATTGAGCATCACTGCCGATTATATTGACCTACTCCAACTGCACTGGCAGTTTGTAAGTTATATAATCTCACAAAAAGGACGTAACTAATGTGAAGAAAAGTATGACGACCCTCAGTATATCCAAATGGCTCGGCTTGTTGAAAAGGACCCTCGAGTTTTGAACATGGGCTTGTGTAATTTTGATACCCAGCGAATGGATGAAATTGTGGAAGCTGGTATTAAAATTGCCACAAATCAGGTTCAGGTGAATTATGACACATTTAACTACAGGTTTGAAAGTTTTCTAACAAGAGCTATGAAAGTTTTCACTCGTCGATTTACGCCCCACTTTCAAAATGGCAGCGAGTTGTCGAAAGCACGGGGTCAAGCTCCTAACATATGGATCTCTCGTAAGCATTGCGTACTATCACTCTGGATCTTTCGACTTACTTGAGAAAGTGCGGTGGTTTTCTTGCGGACAAATGGCTGAACAAGGCAGCCCCGAATATATTTGGAGAGGACATGACTCCAAGCCATAGAAAAGTGAGTGTTTTCAACCTCAAAACAAGTAAACATATTTATAACGTTACGGAAACTATTAGTACTTTGAAATGATCACGATTTGGGGCGGGTGGGAACTTCTTCAACGGCTGTTATCCACACTTTCCTCCATCAGCAAGAAATACAACGCCTCGATATCGAATGTCGCCACGAGATGGATCTTGGATCATGACTACGTAGGAGCTGTGATCATAGGAGCTCGGATAGGAATCAGTGAACATGTTGAAGAGAATGCAAAGGTATTTTCTTTCAAGCTTGATGAGGAGGACAAGAAGGCGATCAAAATGGTCCTTGATCAGAGTAGGGCCGCGGAGGTGTTTGAAGCTATGGGTGATTGCGGTGCCGAATATAGGTAGGAGGGTATATATTAGATCTCGTAACAGTATTGAGTATTAGATACTTTTTGTCTTCTAATCTTATAATGTCTTGCCGCTCGCATTCACCCGATTCTGCGCTTTGCCGCTTCGTTTCCGGAAGCGGTCTCCCCTTGAATGTCATGTTCTAGTCTATCGACTTTCTTCTTCAGTCTTTTAATGTATTCTTGCTCATTCAGCGGCTTAGATACTTGAGATAATCTCTCCTGAATATTTTCTTCTCCAGGCTTTCCGGTGATAAATTCGTTCAGCCAGGACCACTGGGCTTCGTCGCCATCTTCCTTCTTTCTCTTTCCTTCCCTGACGGCAACACAATGAGCTTCAAACTTTCATGATAATGAATGAGGATATCCTCCGAAGAAGATAGAGTTGATAGAATGGGTTCAATACTTACATAATATCTAGTGGGGGTATGCTCTACTTTATTTTTATGAATCTTGTACGCTGCGCGGTGAAGGAAAACCGTGGGGCTAGGCTCACCCATTCATTAGTAAATCTCTTCTTGGAAGTTTCTTCCTCCTTACAAGTTGGACTGGTTACAAGACCTCTTTTTCCCGTATGGAGTAACTGAATCTTGCAAGGTATTTGAGTCTTTTTTGAGGACAATCTTCCAAGCTCTTATAGTTTTAGTCATACACAGCCAAGATTGATGCATTTGCTCGCAATTTCAGATTCTACAGAAGTCTACTAAGTTGGACTGCAAGTTGCTCAAATCCTGCGAGTAAATTTCTGTTTTGAGCGGGAGCGAGAGCTTACCTGCACGCAAGGTCTTATTGGCTACTCAGCACCAGGCTTCGGGAAGAATTTCGCAAGAATTTCGCGACCATCTCGCAGGCGTAAAATTTTCCTCATCTGCGCACGCAAAGTTGATGGTCTCATTCTACATTTCCCCTTTCAAAAATAATCTGAGCGCAAATCTAAATACATTATTTCGCAAAGAAGAAGGCACATAACCAAAGAATTCCGAGACGCACTTTACGTAAAGCCTATCTACTGACCCTCCAGATTCCGAGGTTTTCTCATGATGGCACCCATCAAACATGAGACTATCTCGCCAAGCCTGCCACTCCAGCCACTGGAAGCACCAAAACAAAATTCCAGTAAGCCACGGGTGCAAACAATAGATCAAAACTACGGAACAGCGAGTCGCCAGAGATCTACAAGTTCGGAACGTGTTTTACGAATAATCACACCGAAACCTGCGCCTTTAGCGCCTCCTACACCTCCAATAAGTAGGAACAACCAAAAAGCTAGAAATTCCACGCCCCTCCAGCACGAGTCTATGCCAGTGACAGCAACGCCACCATCCATACGTCCTTCAAGCGGTGCGTGGAATCCTACCGATGACGAAAGGCTCATGACAGCACGCTCAGAGGGCATGCACTGGGCATCTATTCAGCAAGCATATTTCCCGGATAAGACTCCCAACGCCTGTCGTAAACGTCACGAGCGGCTTATGGAACGACGCTCGGTGGGTGACTGGGATGGAAAGAAACTGGAAACTCTGGCCAAAAATTATATGAGTATGCGAAGAGAGATTTGGCAACATCTTGCAGAACGAACTGGAGAGAAGTGGAATGTTGTAGAACAAAAGGTTTGATATTCTATCTTGTTGGACGTTATTTAATAATCTCTCTTTCCTCTTTTGCTGAATTCGTGTACACAACGACTGATGGTCTACAAATAGTGCATGTCACATGGCCTGAAAACTATGCAGACATCTGCTCGCGCCCTCGCCCGAAGGGAACGTATGCTCTCTGCATATACTATTATGGCCCATAAAGCTAGCAGTAAGGGTCAAGATATATATATGAACGAAAGTGGTACTTGCATCGATGACCTAGAAGCTGAGAATGACGAGAGAAACGATCGAGACATATATGGATGCAATCTTTCAGAGCCACAAGAGGCATCCATGTCATCCAAACCTTTTGCCACAAAAGATTTACCAAGAAAGTCATTGATAGCTCGTTCTGAAACTACACCGTCAACGGAAAGTTTGAGTGGAGGCTCTTCAACAGCAACATCGGCAGCCCCGACACCAGCGATTGCATGTGGCGAGAGATCATTAAGCTCCAATAAAAGAACTAGTCGAGTATCTGGAAGTCGTGGACGATCGGGAGACGATGAAAATCATAAAGATGAAGATGAAGACGACGGAAGGAATAGAAAAAGGGCAAGGCCTAACCCACCCGAGCCTTTGACAACGCCTAAGGTCCCAAGACTTCCATGCCCGTATTATAAACATGACCCAGGTATGTTCCGCACGAGCGAAGTATGCCGCGGGAGTTGGCCCGACATAGCGAAGCTAAAGTAAGTGCAACGATACAGCTCTGCTTAAAATTCAATCTAAAGCATACAGAGAACATCTATATCGAAAACATTACATAGAGCATCAGTGCCACAGATGCAAAAGTAAACTAAATTCCGGAGCAGAGCTTGATGCCCATGCGGAGTCACTCGCTCCTTGCCATCCTCGACCCCGGCAGTTGAAGGACGGATTTACATTTGATGTCTATAAATTATTGCACAGTAAGAAACAAAGCTTCTCTGGCAAGAACGAAGAGGACAAATGGTGCGAAATCTATCAATATCTTTTTCCATTCGTGGATTCGATTCCGCGCCCCTGTAAGTAATCTACAAGCAATGGTATTTCCATCTAAAACAAGATATTGATTCGATTTCAGTCAGCCAAAGTCTTAGCGAGGAAATAATTGAGCCACATTCTTCAGGAGATGATATCCCCTTTGAAGAGCATAGGAACCGCACCCTCCTGGTGGAATTCAAACATGGAATGACTGCCCCGGTGGCAGCTTCTGTGAAACCAATAGAAGAAAAGCTATTGGAGCAATTTCCGATTATGTTACAACAGTCTCCAGAAGCAACGGCATCAAAATTCCACCAGCAGCAACAATCTCTCTCTTTTTCAGACTTGGATCTTGACACTTTTCAACCAAATTCTGTCTCTTCGTTAGCGAGCGGCGAGGATTTATTCTCGACACTCACAAACGGAGCCTGGGAAAACATGAACAGCGTAGATCTAACCAACGAACGATTTAATGCGTCATGCGATATTGATCTGAACTCGGGCCATGCTTATTGGGACTCAACAACTTCGGTGCAGGCAATGACTACCACGTCAGAGGCAGCTTTTGGAGACAAATCCGCCTGTACTTGCTCTGACTTCTGCGCTTGCCCGGTTCCTCAGAACATCCAATTGCAAAGTCCGGCCCCTTCTGCAGGTATGATTGTCAGTTTAGAGTCACTGGACAATGATTCAAAGATAATGAGCATGCTACAAAGCATGAACAAGAGCATTCTCACGCTCCAGAGAAGGTTGGAAAGTAAACATCCTTCAAATTGACAAGCTGGGTCCTCGTGGTACTAAATTGCTACGAGCAGTAAAGCAGAGACATATAGTTATTGAGGACCGTCATGAATCCCGGGCGAAAAGCCCGCTTCTTGGCGCGAGGACGTCTTAGCGAGAGTGCCCCTGAAAGTTTAGCGAGCTTCCACTAATGAAAGGCTCAACGCCACTGAGTGAACGGCTCCCTTTAGTGCTTCGTTCCTGGCGTTCATCTCCACTATTTCTCCTCATCCATAAATGCGGCTAGCTATGAAAGTTCGGCATTAATTTCGTGTAAAGCCTCGTTTTAGAATTTCAATACGTACGAGAAATTAGCGCCAAGCCTTACTGGTAATGTTACGCCGCTCCCAGAGGAACGACACAGCCACAGCCACAGTCCAACAAAACGTCAACCTCATATCATAATCAGAATCCCCTTTCACTTTCTGCTTCAACACTCAGAAAAGATACCTTTGGAAAGACCTCGGAAGGAACTCCTACAGAAAGCACTAGGATGCGCTATTATCTATTGTTTTGCTCTCCTTTTCGTCATTTTCATCCTCGTCGCCGCCGACTACTTTGGTGAAATCGCCTACCTCACGCCTTTTGCGCATTGGATCAGAGCACATAGCAAACTTATCTGGGTCTCTGTCTACTACCTTGGCTGGGCCGTGGAGCCTCTAAAGCCATTTATAGGTCCACCGTATGCAGCTATGTGTGTTAGGGCATGGGAAAGGGGAAAACTTTTGACGGTGTTGCTCTACGCTCACGTCTTTCTTTCGCAACCGATTTCCGAGGCGATTTCTTGGGGATCAGGGGGAAAGAGAAAACTGCACGACGGGATCTTAGTTGGGGAATGGATCGGGATTCTAGGACTGGTGGGGGCGGAAGTGCTGGGGTGGAATTGGGATTGTGGGCTCCTTGCTCGTCTTGGGTATCTGGAGGAAATGGTTGAGCAGGATACTAATGAAGATGCCGAGAAGGGCAAGAATAGGAACGAATCGAGAAGTGAGCAAGCGAATGGAGAGGTGATTTAGGAGAATGACGCGCGGATAGAGACATGACGGATGGTTTGACCCGCTGCGTTTACAAATGAGATGCAAATGTACTTAGTCGGTGCCTTCGTCGCTGTATATTTTGTTAGAGCGGCCGAGCACCTTCTTGGTACTCGGGATTTGGGAATACAGTACATGGAGAACCTTGTAAATGAATAAAAGTCTCGGCAGTATAAATTCTTGCCAACAACAGACGTCACATATATTACATGAGACTTCGGAGAGCAGAACTATTGCTACCACTCTGCAAGCCTGTTATATTCTTCCTATCGAGATCTCTAGTGAAGATTCTAGGCATGGTATCGCATCTTTGGCATTCCCCACAAGGCTGAGTCTGTCAGGGGTTGCTGCGTTGAGCACATGCTCTTCATGACCTCTCCATGAACCCCTTCATAAGCCCCCCATAAAAACGTCCTGTCACAGCTCTACCTTCCACCACTCCAAAATCATACTCACAAATTCCCTCTAAAATCCAAACTCCCGCTTCATCCAGAACTGATTATTTTCTACGATGGCACCTCTATCCTACGCCGCCACCCAATATCGTGCATCACATCATGGAGAACTTTGACGATACCAATATCAGTCTGAATTACGCAACATCGCCCTTCAGGTAGCCAGTGTGGATCATGCGCCCGATTTTTTCCATGAGGACAACGTCTTTGGCATTGCGATCCCTGGCAATGCTAAAATCTAGGCCGATCAAGTCCTCGCCGAAGAAGGCTTCGTTGTCCTCGATTACTTTACTGTCAAACCGAAGATCGGGTGGTTTCAAGCGGCAAGGAACTTAAAGGCAGTTTCTGCCATCACCATGGGAGTCAATCACGAAACAGACCCCATCATCAAGGACCATATTGCACAATTAGCGAAGGTCCTCGTGGAAGGGCGAGCTCGCATCTGGAAGGACGACGATACTTTCGAGTCCTTCAGTCACAGATTCGAGGAAGATGTTAAGCAAGAGCTCGGAGGACTAGGAGCTGGTCTGATCGTGTGAGTGGTGTACTTCTGCAGTGTCTCCGAAGAGTACTTGCTGACCAAACTGCCCTACAGCCATGGCGTCTCGCTCGGTCAACCACAACAACGCCGCGGATGGACCAAGCTCTTGATATCGGTAATTGGGGCAGCTGGAACAATTACAACACCTATAATAGCTTTGCTCAACGACCTTGGCGTTTTTCAATGTATGTTGGGTGATGTGCTATAAAAATGGCGGGGTAACTGACTGGTACATACAGAAGCCCACCACATAAAGCTATTTGGCATAGGATCTGGAGGACGGGAGAAATGGATGCTAGATAAAGATACAAGAAATGTTTTCTGCATATGTCGTTGGCTGTGTTATGAGGTGAGACTTAAAGTACTGTACCCAGGTACAACTTTTACCCCGCGCACGTCATCGTTCCACTGAAGACTCCACAGTGAACGAGGAAAAATAAACTCTTTCTTTACAACATGAACAACTCCTAGCGTCTATACCAAACTATCGTTCAGAACTAGCAATTGCTAAGAGCATTATCCTGCGATTAATTTATCGTGTTCGTCGTGTTTTGCGTCTTGAAGGACCGAAACGCTTACCTTGCAAAGTCTACCTAAATCAGCTAATGATTGCCTTCCCCTTCGTGGCCTCGCCAGAGCTTTCCGAACTCCCGTGTGGAAGACACATACTTCATGAGTCTCTCCGAGTCCTGCGAGCCCCTCGAAAGCCTTTCATCAATTCGATGCCTTCGCCCTCTCGAGGGTTGAATAACAGGTAGTTGGCCCAAGAGCCACCATTGGTTGCTCTCATATACACGACAAAACGACGGAGTAAGAGCAACCACTCGGTTTATGCTGGCCTTGGCGCTCTTCGGCAGCCCCGCTATGGTTTTGGTCCCAATATCGGGGCCAAAGTCTCCCCGAAAGAAGGAGATGAGACTTCCTACAATTTGACTCACGTCAGATCAGCGGTTTGAGTCATCACTCATTTCGTATTTAATTTCCAATCGATGTAGTCGAGTAATATAAAGTCCAGCGTCCTCATGGCACGAATAAGTACCGCAGCATTGAAATAAGTCTTACCTTATCATAAATCATAACATGGCAAGCTCAACCCTTGATGTTGCCATCATAGGCGCCGGGCTATCGGGACTCGCTCTGGCTCTCGCCCTTCATCAGCAATCCATTCGATGCACCATCTACGAGGCGCGCGAAAGCTCAATGAACATAGGCGGGGCGCTCATGCTCATGTCTAATGGCCTGAAACCGTTGGCAAAACTGGGTGTCTATGATACTCTAAAGGTGAGAGGGTACAATTTTGACCGCATCTACATCCAGGATGCAGAGAGCAGGCGGATCATGGAAACAGTCGAGTACGGAAACGAGGAACACTATGGATTTCGCGCCCTGAGGATATACCGCTATGCTGTTCTCGAGGAACTTCTGGCTGCAGTGAAGGAGAAGTCCATTCCCATCCATTTCAACCGAAAGTTCGACCGTATCATTTGCGAGACAGACAGCAACGTGACATGGAAGTTCAAGGACGGCTCGACAGCGACTGCATCTCTACTTATAGGCGCGGATGGTATACACTCAGCAGTCCGGTCTTACATCGCTCCCGAAGTCAAGCCCGCCTTTGCTCACATGGCAGCCATCGTTGCGGCAGTTCCTACTGCCCAGCTTGGGCTCCCGAACAAATCTGGCATCACCAATTTGAACGGCCCGTCGAACGAATTCCCGCTTCCCTCTGGAATTGTAGTTCCCCGCCTCGGCGCCTTTGTGATTGCGCCACAGACTCACAATGGTGACGAAGTTATGATCACCGTGCAACGTCCTATGACACTGGCAGAAGCTGCCAACTCTGACAAAGAACATCTCCGGTCTCTCCTCCGCCAGAATTCGGAGCGTTATCCTTCCATCGTTCAAAATGCTGTAAGCAACATCCCCGCGGAAAAGTTGATTCACTGGCCCTTCTACCAGATGCCGCGCCTCAATCACTGGACCTCGAGCAAAACACAGGCAGGATTCGGCCGTGTAGCTATCGTTGGCGACAGCGCTCATGCTATTCCACCTAGCGCAGGTCAGGGAGTGAATCTGGCGTTCGAAGATGTGTATATGCTGGCACTTGTCCTTGGTCGGCTGGTAGCTTCTAGACATGACCCAAGCCATGAGAAGCTCGAGCAGGTGTTGCTTGGGTGGCAGGTGTTCCGTCAGATGCGCGTAGACAGAGTACTGGAGCTCAACAAGCAGATGGATCTACGAAGGATGCCGAAAGCGTCGGACGCTGGGGATGAGGATGAAAAGCTGCTGGATATGGAAGTGATGTTTGAAAAGGTATTGAACATAGATTTTGAAGAAGCTGTGGATCATTGCATGAGGGACTTGAGTATGGTTGCTTGAAACGGAAATCATTAAGCTGACTTCAACTTGATGACCGTGGAGCATTGAATGAACGAAGGGCCTTGAGTAGAGACAGAAAAGCAAAATAATTTCAATTCTCGTCCTTTCGCTCCACACTTGCGATGCTCTCGAGTCCCTTTTTAACTCAAAATTTGAGCACTCTCCCCCTTTGGTACTGTAACATGACACTACTGATCAGGTCACGTTAATACAGCTATATTGTTGAAACCACGGCAGTAAGTTTCCGGGACGGATGTGACAGGCATCCGCTTCCCAGCGCCTGGACAAGACCTTGCTAATAAAATCCGGCTCCAGGGCTAGGTGTGGGGGCTAAACTCATTTGAAATCTTCTGTTCAAATCATTCAGACTCACTTGTGTGTAACCCTGGGGAGTTTTCCAGTTTACTTCAAACAATAAGTTTGTTCCTTCTTGAAAGTGAGGATGCACGTTGTGGGCTTGCTGCTGTTAAGCTTTGGAGTCGCCGAGTGCCACTTCATGTCCGATTCCAAAAAAACAGTTCTCAGTCGCCTAGCGTAATGACTCCTTGAACACTTCGCCCTACAAAAGTTGGGACCATGATAATCAATCCTACCAGCAAGGCTTCAATTCTTATGCAATGTATTTTTACCTGTTGTGCCTTTGATCGGGGATGAAATAGACGGGTTTTCGATTACAAGGCGTATCTTGTGTACTGGTGGTGACTCTCATGTTCGGATCCGGACATTCTAGTTTCCCGATCCCGTTCGGGTGTCGCGGCAGCCAGACTGGAGCATAACTCGCGCAAGCCATAAACTATCCGAAGCCTTTTGATTGCTCGTTCTTCCCGTAACTAAACGGATTTTGACTTAGCATTGAACCCTAACCTTATACCGACGGCAGGGCCCCCGACGAACGGTGGCCAAGTGGCCAAGAGAGTCACGTCGAAGAATTAGATGCTTGGCATCGGAATCACAAATTGCTTAACCGGCAAATTTGAACCGGATGAATAATTCAAGCTTCGGTATGGGTATGCCCGATTTTTGGACAGTTTCCAGCCAGAGAGTTCGGACTTGGGTGGCGAACTCCTCCGGCAGCCTCCAATGTATTTAATTCAATTGGGAATTTCCAGGTGCCTCTTTCATTGGATATGTTGTTTTATGAGCCACGAATGTCAATGGTGATGGATTGTAACTTATCAGTATCCCCCACCGATCATACAGCATCTGCCGCTCATCTCATCGCCACCTCGCCATCAAGCAACGCTGAAGTGACTGAACCGATTTCAAAGAACGCAAAGGCAACGAGAAAACACAATTTGAGTAGATATGGCACAGATAAGAAGCAAAGGAGAGTTAGGAAGGCTTGTGAGCGTTGTCGGGTGAAAAAGACTAAGGTGCGGATCTAACTTGATCATACGCGACCCCTACAAGCTGCATTGTCGATGCCAAATGAATTCTGACAAGTACAGTGCGACGGAGAATCGCCTTGCAAGAGATGTAAACATGACAGCGTAGTCTGCATAGCAAGTAGAAGGATGAAGCCCGAATCTAAACAGCTTCCACAAGGGTGAGTGATAGAATTAAGATCATTGGTGTGACTCGTATATATGGCAAAACGTACTTTCTCCGAAGAGAGAACAGCTAGATATTGGAAATAATACTGACGGATTTATAATAGATATGCCGAGCTCTTAGAAGACACCCAATCTACTTTGATTGCGATGGTGCACACCCTGTACAAAATGGTGAGGAATGGAGAATCGTGGGATCTGGGCGATGTAGAATCGAATGAACAAGGACAACCAGTCATCCATGACATCGCCGAGAAGCTGGGCTGTGTTCGACAACTACCAGACACACTTCACGCGTTACCAGAAGAAGTAGAAATATTGGCCGATTTGAAAGAACATTTTGATCGTGTCGAGGAAACATATCGAGAGACGACAGCGTCCAATGAGCCAGTTTCCTCATTGAGAGATCCGCTGCTTCTGCGTCATCAGCAATGTCAACGATACTCCCATTACGACGAACAGACCCAACCGGATGATGAGCCCGAATTTGGCAAGGTGCAAGAAATGCCGGCTTTGAACTTGAGGGTGACTACTTCTTCATTGGCACACTCTGGTCTCCGGGACCATCATCTCAACCTCGAATCATCCGGAAACTCCGACACCTTTAGGCCCTGGACGTGTTCAGTAGACGAACCACTAGTCCAGGTAGACTTGTGTGAGAATGACGAACGGGATATGCTGGACTGCTATATGGGGTTCGACGTAGCAGGCGACATGGACAACATCTTGTTTGGTCAAAGTGAAAGTTATCGGGGCCTGAACATGAGTTGAGATCAACTAGACGAGTCTTTCAATCTTATTTTTTAAGATTCTAGAGCTTCCAGATAAAAAGTGATTGACCTGAACGAGAATACAGGATCATCTATTCACACCCAACGGCTTGCGTTTGCTCCTTCCTCCAGGCACTTAGAGGCTAGTGAGTTAGATGAAACCAGTGGAAGCAAAAACAATTGGTAGGGAAAGAAAACCACGAGCTTGCTTCGCTCGCCCATAATGCCCAATGAATACAGGTGCGTAAAAAAAAGCGAAAAATAAAAGTCCCAACTACATGTTATGCTTTAGATACGTAATCATGCATATACACTCCTGCCTAGGTATATAGCAGCGCAATGATAATTGCTCAAGTAGAAGAAAGCTCGCCCGGAAGCGCCGGGCATTTAGCCGGCGCTTGCACTCTTTCCAGTTTCCTTTGCAAAGAATAAAAAGCACGCGCAATTCGACTCATGTTAGTTTGGTAGCTCGCGCAAGGGCATGCCTTGGAGATTGGGGGAAATGGTAACTTCCGGGGAAGGCGCGGGACAGTTTGAAATGCGTTTGGTTTCAGAGCAGGCGACCATGTGAAGCTGGGCTAAATGTAGGTAGATTCGCGAGGAAGGAAGGGGCAATTTGATGCGTACGACCCAAAGGAAGGACATTGATTGTGTCTTTGCAAAATTTAGCGATGCCAATAGTAATAAGTCGAAGCGAGAAAGCCAGAGTGATCGGGAGGTGAGGCTTGGCGCCAATGTTTTTTTATAATAGCGCCGGGGGAGGCGAGCTTCCCTTTTAATATGACCTACTGGGAACTAAGTCACTAGGTACTTGCGAATCCCGGACCCGTAGATGGAGATCAGCAAGATACACAGTATCGGACAGCCATTTGGATGCCCCGCATGTGACGCCGAGCACTGACCTCTCTTGAAAATATGCGGGGATCGCCATCTTAATCAATCTCGCTGAAGTATTGGACCGTCCGGGTCCTATATGTATCTGCTCCCTGCTAATATTGAGAAGTCAAATAGGTTAATTGATTGGAAATGTCGAAGTGACGACGGGAACAACTGCGTACTGCTAAGAGGACTGGGTAGCCAAGATCTGCTCTCGACCCGCCTGCCCGGCGCAGGGCTTTCTCGGGCAGTTTTGTCTCCCTTTATTTTTTTACTGCTAACGGGCGGGATATTTCGTGATGGTATGCTATTATGAACTTTGCTAAATCAGAGCACCTAGTTTAATAAAGAGAAATGTCCCTATAACAAAAGCGATTACCTAATAATCTCATAAGACTATATCACAAGCAAAGGAAGACACAAGCAGTAATATAAATATATAGATACTATTCAAGGGGTATACCCGCCTGATATATACTCCAGCGACCCCTACCTAGGTTCTTTCATACCTCCTACCTCATCGATAGGCCAGCCAGGCCATGCCATACTATAAATCACCTCTAAAGTTGAATTATAGAAGTGAACCAAACGGATAACAAACCAGTAAACACCGTAACTCACTTTACGAATCCCTTTCTTTTTAACATCCTAGTCTTTGTAGCCCAGAGAGTTTCGAAAATTCGTAATAAGAGAAAGCTCGTAAAATTGCTCCTCTTCTGTCCATAATATATCATATCTCATCAACATGCACCGCACATGGTATGAAATCAAAAACAATGCTTGGACGCAACGCTAAGATGATGGATAAAACTGAGCTCCAAAAAGCAAATGCAAAAGAGACAATGTTACGCCCGCCTATGAAGGTATAGTTCGATTTTGTAACGATCGAACCACCGCATGCGAATGGAAGGTTATTAGGTGATCTTAGAGCAGATCTGTGAAAGATGACTGTCGGGAACCGAGAGATCAGAGGTCGAGAGAAGGGAACGCTTGCGCCGCCACGCCGTGAGCTTGTCGAGAGGAAAAAGGATCGGGTATTCGCTAACAATATTGCCGCCTATGCATGTCGTAAATGAAATCGAAAGAGTGCTGATTATGTGGGAATTATGAGCACTGTTGGAACGCAGTCAGGGTTAGCTTGGGCGAATGTGCTCTTCCTTCATGTCAGAGTCTGTAGGTCCGAAGCCGCTAGTGTCCTGCAGAAATTCTCCAAAGGCATGGCCTTGGTGCATCTGATGTGGGTGGCCTAAACTGCCGGTTCTCAATTGATTGCCGATCGCGGGGCCTGAGTCATACTGTCTCGAATTAGGCAATCCATCATTGTAGCTGTGATGGGCGATGGGACCCGGTGGTGGCAACATGTTTTGCTGCGGCTGCGGATGAGGTGCTGGCAATTGAAACGTGGTTGCGGGTGGAGCGAGTGCGGCTTGGGACGAACTTGTAACACAGTAATTTGCGGACATCGAAGGGTTACTAAGTAGGTTGTTGTTTGGCCACCCTCCAGAATACACATTTTGAGGCGGACTTGGAAACCCAGTGGTGGAGAAAGTCCGCCGATATTCGTGAATGCCTGGGCTTTGTGCTTGATATGTGCCCATCGTCCGAGAGAAAGTCGAATCAATGTATCCAGTCTGGTCATCCATGTGCGATGGTTGTGTATGGCGGCTCAACATCAGGGGTCGGCTTCGCTGCTGCATCATATTCTGGGCTTCGTTCTCAAATTGAGAATGCTGATTAGGGCCTTGATTCATTGTTGGGGAGACCAAGCTTTCTGGAGTAGACATGTGGGTGGAAACAGGCGCGGTTTCGTCTTCCTCGTACTCCTCCTTCAAACCCTCTTCGTCCCCATCGGAATCCTCTCCACTTCCTCGTTCGCCGTACATGACTGGGATTGAAGCGGTGCCATCTATCAGTCGAAGTTAGCTGAAAGCCATATTGCTCGAGGGGTATCAAGTACCAATTTCACCGTTCAGATAACGTTCTTCGGCTTTGGCAACCTTGAAGATCTCTTTGAGAAACGGTCGCTTTGCAGCATTCTCAGGGTGGTCCTTGTCATTAAACCAATTTGACATTGCTTCCATAGTGGCTTCTTCAAGTTTTCTGACATTGAGACCCAGCTTTTGAACTGTCGGACACTGCTTCTCTACGGGTTGCACAATCATTCGAAGGATATGTATCAGCAGTCGGATTCGTTCTATATGATCTTGTTAGTAAATGAGTTTCTGATCAGCGATCGCAACGTACCAGGTTTAAGCAGATGATCTGGTTCTTTGTGCCGAACCGCGTTTTCGCCCTCCATAGGTGGCCACCACGGTGGGGCTTTCTCGTCACCCTTGGTGTAGGGATGATGCGTCTGCTTCTTGGGTTCTACCAACTTCACGAAAGCCTTTCCCATGACCTTGCATGAAGATTGTTGCATATCCTTGAAGCGGACATGGTAAAACTTCGCAACCTCTGCCTCGTCTCCAATGGTGAGGTGCTGAAATTTTTGGACCGGAGGCATTGGAGTGTCATCATCGGCAAGGTAATGGGCGCGCTTTCTCTTTCCACTTGCCACATCATCGCTGGAGCCTTCTGATCTTGGCGGGTGGGGACGGTAACGACGCGACAGCCCCGATGAAGAGTCGCTGGACTGTTTGCGATACCCATGGGCGTTATCAAATTCAAGCTCGCTGTACATTCCCTCTTGAGCGTAGGCTGATTCCAGATAATATTAGCAAGTTGACCGTTGCCGGTATTGAAGTGGATTGAACTGACCTGAGTTTGGGAAAGATCCGTCGTTACCAACCCATCCAGTGGCACATTGATGGAAATCCCGCTTGAATCGTTCTGAGAATATCTTCGGCCAGTGTGCCTTCAAAGATGTTGAGGAATATGTCTTTTCTTCGCCGTTCTCTAGCAGCACAACAAGAGCAAATTCTTTCACGGGTATTTGAGCACAATCCCTTAAGGCAGTCTCAATGGCCTTAAAATGGTCAAATTGGCCTTGCACTTGTGCACTAGGATAGGAAACATACCTGGGGGTAGCCATGTATAGAGGGTGTTGAAAATCGACCATCTTGAGGAATGTCGATATATTGACGATCGTTGCGACTCCAATTCTCCCTCGATGGATAGAATTCGCCTTGGGATAAGGGATTCCCACGTCCCACGTTCACCATGCTGGGCAAGTGAAAGGCAAGGGGAACGTGAAAGACTTAGCTTCAAGGAGGGGTTGACGATGTGATGTACAAGTCGAGTTGTCGTATTGAGAAAATATTTAGAGATTCTGACCTTTATTAGTTTGGGACCAGAGGGTAGTTGTATCAGAACCCGACAGAGTGGAGCAAGATGTAATGCCTGTCAGTGGGTCTGCGCACTCGAGTGACGGGGAAGATGTCTTAGTGGATTGATGTTCACATGCACCCCTAGCGATGCACATAATCCATGGATCTTGGAACCGTGGCTGACGGTTTCTGGGGTGTGAAAAAGGGAGTAGGTTCTAGACAGGAAAACAAAAATGAAGGAATAGGTAGACGAACAGGTGCTGCAAGGTGGTATATTGCTTGTCAATAAGAGTGGATCTAGAGGCCTAGTGGCTCGACGAGGTGATCTGCTGCCCTTTTTGTGATGCAAGTGAGATGTGGAGTGCCACCGTGGCGTTGCGAAGGTCTCTCAGTCTCTGGGGTTGACGTTGGAAGCAATACACATAACGGTAGTACAAGCCTGGCCAGGAGGTCAAATAAGCGCACTCATGCGGCGTGAGATTATGCGGAGAAGCTGGCAAGTTATAGTATTATTAGCTATCGATTGAGGCGTGAACTGAGGCGCGATGGTGGTGGATGGCCGGTCAGCAAGCATGAGACCGACCGAGAATCTGCTCCCGAGACGATGCCCTTGGGCCGATTGGATCGGACACCTACTCACAGGATACGGATGCAATGAAATCGAAGACAGCGATATCGCGGTGACAGTAATGTTGGGGAGTTCCCAGCTGTGTAGCTTTTGAGTCGGGCTGTGTTGTGGAATGCTTGGACCTAAGCTGCACACTTTTGTGTTTGATTGCCTTTGACCCCGCTATAATTACACGCTCCCGAGTAGGAACGGGTATAAGACATCCGCCGCTGTTATGGCGGAAAGCGGCAGCAATCGACGAAGAGCTAGCAGGCTGGAGGCTGGTACTGAGCTGCGTTTGGAGATGGACGAGGCGAAGCGGCGGCAATTCTGGAACATGAAATATTGGGACCCGCGCAGTGTCAGTGGGTACGGAAGCGGAAGCCAGCGTCCTACGTCCGTGGGCGAGAGGAGATGAGTATCGTAGTAGGAATGTCACATGAAGCAGTGACTTCTGGGGGTATAAATTTGCTTTGGGATCCAAGTAGTAGGTCGGTCCATACCTGGGCAAAACGTGGCGAGAGTATGGAGTAGAGAAAGCACCAAAAGATATAGAAAGCCCCCGGGTCCGCTTTAAAATAATACCCAGGCGCAAATCGTGGAGCGTGTGGCAGAATGATCAAGGTTGGCGAGGTGGTAAGGTAGTAAGGCTCAAAGGATACAATATAAACGAGGGGTAGAGATGCGCTGGAACCAGGTCTCTACCTGGCGCTCCTGGATCGCTGATAGCTCTCGCTGGAGAGCAATGCTGCCGTGACGAGAATTCTATTGCATGACAATGCTGCGTCGTAGGTTGTGCTCTCTGTCGTACTACTGTGCTGGGGAATAGCAGCAGGTCTGCAGTTGCTAGCCTGTAATTGCGTGCGCTGCAACGCAGGCTTCGCGGCCAGTGTGCACTGTGCTACAACTGTTTTGTTTGAAGCAGCGATGCGATAATTTACCAGCTTTGAATTTTGGGGACACTCAAGCGTGTTTTCCACCAATGGCATTGACAGATCCAAAGGTATAATGGATTCGCAGACGCAAATATTAATATTTCGCAGCAAGGGATCTATGAGAGTTGACACTGGGTCGGAACCAGGGATCAATGAGGGGCAGATCAGTAATGGTTCCTGGCAAGGACGTCCCTGCAACGGGCAAGCTTGTGCAGTACGGCCAGAGCCACGAATCGTTGAGAGTTTGTTGTTTAAATCTTTACCGGTGATGCATTGTTGACGAGAAGTGTCAGGGCTGGCTGCTGTCTTCCAACATTATCCTATCCTCCATGATGATTCTATTTAGGAACCTTCCTTCACCTTGTCTATACGTCGCGGGGCAAGTTGCCAGCGAGAATGAGGGGTCAGTACAGATGCAGGCGCTATCGGATCCCCGTCTCAACTACTGTTTGGAGCACGAGGAGCTGACTGAGAGTCCGGGAACAAAACGGGTACAGATAGCAGCAACACATGCGTAGACAGACGTGGGGAGCCGTGGGGGCACGGTCAATGCTGAAGTTCAAATACCTGCTCTAGACTCCGTAGGGACGTCAGGTCATCCCATTGACCTAATTCGAGGAATGCTGGGGTTTGAGTGAGACCGAGGATCGGTAAGGTCGGTGATTATCCATGGCACTAGGCTGTTGCATTGAAGGACGCCAGCCAGGCGGAGATTGTTCCTCAGGTGAGATGGGCTCTGAGATTTTTCATTGGGACTGCGCAAATGGCGGCAAATTCAAACATTTCCAACCTAGCAGCTAGAAGAATTCGGCTTGCAAGCCAGCGAGGTGTGGAGAGCCAACAAGCTGTCCTTCCATGTGGTGGCGTTCGCGCAGGTCTGTGCAGAAGCACGAGCACCCACCTTAGTCTACCCGCCTGCGTGTCTGACTTCTCTAGCTTGCCGTCTGGCGCGTCATGGAGGGAGGCAAGTTTGGGGCTTTTCTTTTGACACCGGACGAAAACGAGACATCGGTCGCCGGCAAGGGCTGCCCGGTTGCCCTGATCAAAGGCTTGGCAGATGTTGGGTGGTTCCACTGGTGGTACCAACGAGGAATGATCGCCCACTGGGAGCTCGTCATTCAGCTGTCAGAATTAGACTTCCCGCTGTCCCTTGCTAGTCCCCAGTTCTAAGGGCCAACGAACCAACTTTGGATTCTTTGCAAAGCAACAATGTTGCGCTGTGAGCCTCCCCCTTATTTCGTAAGTTGCAACACTACTGATTCAGGGGACCAACGAACGGTTCGTCTGTCTGTAATTGGACTTGGATTTTGGACCCCTATTGAGAAAAGAAATGTTTGGGCAATTCCGTTGTTGCGATTGGATCAGAACAATCCTGCAGTTGGCTGCCAGGCCATTTACTGCAAACTGAAAAAGCAAGAAGTAAAATGCTTCGGTACCATAGAAGCTACATTTTCTTTTCTTGGACTATCTAGATTTGAATATATTCTGCGTCTTCACAGACAATGCTGTCCACCGCTCTTTCTTGGAAACGGGGCCGAGTCAGCCATCCTTTTCTCGACCACTTGCACACCTCCGCATCTACATATTAACTCGGATCTCGAGACTCCTTGCATGCTGTTCTGCTCCTCTTCTTGCTCCCTCCGCCTCGGGTCACACAGCAGATCATTCTGCGGGTCCAGACAAGGGCTCCGAACCGGCTCTGCCACCCTCGATTTCACGTCGACACTTGTCTGGGAGTCACTTCTCACTTCTCACATCTCGACTTCGAGCCGAGTCTAGATCTCCCGATCTATCCGTTCGGCACCTGGACCGATTGGGTGTTCACGGCAGGCATCAGCGTTGCCTTTCTGATGCATGCGTGTTGTGGTTTGCAGAGATGTAAAGGTAAACCTAAGGTTACGCTCTGAGCGGGCCGCTGTACATGCGGCCATGGGGTCACAAAACGACTGCGAGGCCCCTCTTCGAACTAAGAAATCTACGAAGTACAGTGGTATTGACCTCCCTCCAGCTCGGGCCGTGAGAGCCTTAGCAGCAATTGAGAGAAAGAAGTAACAACAAACAAGCATCCGAGGGAAGAGAAAAAAAGCGTCTTTGCCGCGCCAAATTTTCTATTGCGAAAGGAGCGAAAGGAGCGACGCGCATAAAGAGGCGGTGGTGGCGTCCGTCGTATTCTTGGGCTATGACTTCCACTTCACGCGAGCCGACGAAGCGTAAAAAAAGGAACCCAGACAGTGAGCTGAGTATGCGGGGGTTTGGAGGCCCATGCGACAGGCATTTACGCCACCGTCGTCGTTATGAATTGAAAGTTCCAGGCATTCGGTTTGAAACAAACACAAGGAACCTGACAGCGCCAGTTGGCTAGGCCAAGGCTTTTCATGTGTAACCACCATGTGCAACCACCAAATTCACCAGCCGAGATAGTAGTCTCCTGCTTATGTGGTGCCTGGTCTACATTTTCCCTTTTCCATTTTTGACAGAAGGGAGAAGGGGGGTTTTCTTTCTCGATGCTCAACCTTGCAACATTTCCTAGATCGAACTGTCCTGCAGGCACAGCGTTGCATGCAACTTGTATTTCCCATATTTTCCACACCGCGAAGCATGCATGTTGGCGTTCGTTTGATTTCAGGCAAATTGCGGAGACGATGTACCTTGGAAGTACTCTCTAAGTCGATCTTCGGGCTGTGTTACACTGTACTGTCTAATATTTACCGGCCCGGATGATTCAACCCGGAGCCCGATCTCAAACAACAAATCCAAATCCTTGGGTAAGATCTGCAAAGTGCAGAATCGGATTGAGATTGAGATTGATTCCTTTCAAATCCAAGTCTCACCAAGTCTCAGCCATCCGTCAAAATTTTCAGCGACGTCTCGAATATTTCAATGCCAGTGTTTGAGACATCTACCAGACAAGCCGGAGCCGGAAAGAACTCTCAAGATGGACCAATTGTCCTCAGAGTCTACAGAGTCTAAACCAAAGAGGCCCTTCAAATGTAGTTCCATTATTTATTTATTTATTTCCAAGCTTCAAATCATTCCCAAAATCGGACCAGCCTCCAAGTCCCAAAAGGTCCCTGTACATCTCCACATACCAACACTTTCTCAATTTCCCCCTCAATCAATTTCCCGCATTTCCCGCATTTCCCTCCTCCCTCCACACACAAGGATTCCCCGCACCGCCGCCCTTTCACATCTCACCGCCACCCAACCATCCGTTACACAAACCCATTCCCTCGACCACACCACACACACCAAAATCTTCGTTGACACCCATCCCCCATCCCCCCTCCTCTCCATCACACAACCTCCCGTAACACAATCCCCAACTTCCCCTTCAATTGAGGCGACCCCATCCTATATCTCCAACCACGTATATATAATATAACAAAGCCCCCAGCGTTCCCCTCTCTAATATACCCCAGTCCAATGCAGCACGGCCCACAGCCTACGAATATTCTGGTGTGCGACCCTTCGTGCAGCTCCATTTTCCATTCGCGTTCAAGAATGCGTGCGTGCGTGCGAACCATCTTATCTAATTGCACATGTTAAGGGTATCAATGCCCCATTCATTGATTCCCTCACTGCTGGTCCAGGGAGAGGCAGATTCAACATCCACATGCGTGCGGAGGGAACTCCTGTGCTTACCTTGTGCGCCACGCATGGCATGGCACATGGATGGGTTTCGTCAAATCATCTTGATCTTCCAAATGAGGCGAGTAGTTGATTCTCCTTTCGCTCACTCACGGAGGGAGGGGAAAAGGCAGATTCAACATTCACATGCTTGCGGAGGGAACTCCTGTGTTACTAGATGCGCCACGTATAGTATGGCGCGTGGAAGAAAGAGTTAGCATCAAATCAACTTGATCTCTCCAATGAAGTGAGTAGCAGAAGCGGACGCTGGCTCCTGCCGTGTTATTTATTCATGCTTCCCTCTCGCACCACGTATTTATTTACGCCCGTCGGGCAGGAATGTGCCGCGTGCAGTTTTTACTCAAGCCGCCCAATTCATCACAGAACCAGCTTCTTGTGGGGAAAAAGGGTGTTTTGAAATCTGCGGGTAATTTTTCACCATTCTCATTTCTTATGTACAATTTGTTTAATTTACTCCACGCTCATTCATTTCCAACACACACACACACATGTCACCTAACGCCCTCCACCAACCCCGCCTCCTTAACCAACTTATAAAACAGCCCCTTCTCCTCCAACAGCCTCTTCGGCGTATCAAACTCCATCACCTTGCCCTGCTCCAGCACCACGATTCTATCTGAATCTAAGATAGTATTGATGCGATGCGCGATGGTGATGATGGTGCGTTTGGAGAATAAGGGGGAGCGGAGGGTAGTTTGCAGTAGGGCGTCGGTTTCTACATCGACGGCTGCTGTGGCTTCGTCGAGGACGAGGATGTTGGAGGGGGTGAGAAGTGCGCGCGCTAGGGATACGAGTTGGCGCTGGCCTTGAGAGAGGTTGGATCCACTGTTAATTCGTGATACGTCTTAGGTTAGCCTTGCCATAATATATAAATTGAAACAACCATACGATATAGCGAGATGAAATCATTTGCGGATAGTGAATGAAGGTGAGATTTTAGAGGGCAGGATTTGGGGGCTAAGTGAGGGCATGTGCTATGAGGATGTGACGGTGATGGCGGTGCGTTGGCCGTGTATGTATGTATGAGATGCAGTGCAAGGAGGGCATTGTGACATGGCGGAGGACACAGGAATGGAGGAAAGGGGGAACACGAACCCTTCGTGAATCTTGGCTTCGAGGCCACCATCCATACTCGCGACATGATCCTTCAGCCTGGCATGTTCTTCACCACATAATTCGTCAGAAAAATTCCCGTGTATGACGCGCTGCTTGCAGCATGCGATGACTCGCGTGCCACGAACCACCAACGCATTCTTCATCAAGGGGCGGATAAGGATAAGGTTGGGTGAACTTACCAAGAACGCTCCATAGCTCCGTGTCGTCGTGCACGTGGCCCGGATCCAGATTATCTCTGATCGTGCCTTCGAACAGAGCCGCATCCTGAGGAATGATCGCCAATCGACGTCGTAAGTCTAGCAGCCCTATCGTCGACGTGTTCAAAGAATCAATACTGATGTTTCCCTCCGCCGGCTCGATTATCCGGAACAGCGCAAGGGTCAACGACGATTTCCCCGCCCCAGTTCGTCCTACGACACCAATCTTCTCGTGCGGCTTGATGTCTAAACTGACGTTCTTGAGCACCAGGTCTAACCCCTCCCGATAACGGGTGCTATAGTTGTTGAACTTCACAGCACCAGCGGCGGGCCAACTGATTGGCGGTCGGTTTCGGTGAATAACCTCGGGTGCTTCGCTCGGCAGTCGTGCATATTCCAGTACACGTTCCACAGAGACGATATTAGTCTCAACTTCTACCGTTTGGCGGACTATCCAGTTGAGGGATTGGGTGATTTGCAGCGCGTACGACATGGCCAGTCCAACCAGACCGGGAGATAATTTACTACCCGACGATACGGAAATGATGGCGAATCCGGCGGCACTGAGAATGATAATGGACCCTAGGAACTCGAGTCGTACAGCGAGCCATCTAATTCAGCGGTCAGCCAAGCACCCCCCAATAGGATAAGCGACCGTAAAAATTTATACCTGTTTGCATTAATGGAGGGGAAATATGCCCGTAGATTCGCATCAACTCGCCACTCATTCTCTTTTGCGAAACGCTGCTGCTGTCGGTAAGCCCGAATGGTCGTGATGCCACCCAAAGACTCTTGGAAATGAGCATAGATTGGGCTCCGGCTGACAGAGTCCAGTCGTTTTAGTTCCCGAGACGTTCTCAGGTAGTAACGCTGGACCCAATAGTAGATACCAGCCAGCGGTACGATAAGGGCGATGAAGGCTGGGGTCGAGGACGAGATGACTGCCAGCGTGAATAATGCCCGAGCACTGTTGACGAATAGCATGTTGAAAGTTCTCGCAAGCACCTAACCCAAATTAGTACCGTTTCAGCTGCGTCGTGGCACGACTTAACTTACTTCGTCAACACGGTAAATATCACTAATTAAGTGATTGGTGTCAGTAAAAATTTCGCCAAGGATGTTCGAGGTTACACAGCATGCAATTTGACAAATCGGTGCTCATTCGCAGAACGGCCGCAAGGTCTTTGACCACTTTGCCCCCGGTCGATTCCGTGGGATGATAAAGCATCATTTAAGCATGATGCAGGCATCCCCGCATTCCATCGGGCCCCAAGAACAGGATAAGGGTTCGCCTCAGATTCAGCACCAAATGTTCAACAAATCACAGCCATTACCATCTCGACCGGTTTTTTGGGATCATAGGATACGACAGAGCGAGAGAACAAATGAAACATACCTCGAGAATCTGTTGAGAATGCGTCCAGCTGGGGTACTGTTGGTCTCGTGTCAGTACAAATTACCTTGGCGGGATCATTCGTTCACTCCAAGACTTACGTCTCAAAGAAGCTCATTGGAGATCTGAAGATGGCGAAAGCCATTCTCTCGTGAAGCTTCCTAGATGCCTGTTCCGGCGTCAGCAAACCGCGCATCAATCAAAACAACACAGGTGCATCGCATCATGCAACCTCACGGAGAGATCTTTACCTCGATCGAGCAGAAAATCCAAAGTATCAAAGTCTGTACGACCACCAAGGCGGCGGAGCCAATACCGAAGCCGAAATAGACGCCGATATACTTGCCAACCTGAGGGTTATGCCCTTGCTCACCATTGACTTCTGCCCAGTTCTTGAGCCAAACGCTACCCCCTGCAAAGGATCAGCATTTGCAAACAACGGTGGGCGTTTCCCACATGTCTCAACCCATGAAGCCACGCAGTGAAAAATCTCAGACATGCATGCAGGCATGTCATCGAGAAAAAGTCGGGAAAATGTGACAAAAAAGACTGGCAATCTAGATCACTCACCGATCTGTAATGTTTGCCCACCGATCAACATGAGTCCATAAATTGCGACGGCAAGCAGGTTGCTTGTCTTAGCATATTCCGCATATACTGCGAGGTTGGCTGTCAGCACTTGGCATGGGTCAAGGGTCGACCACCGGGACGCGGCAAGAACATACCGTTCCACTTGACCTTTCCCTGCTCGGAAAACTCCTTGCTCTGCTTCGTCTTGGCATGCGATTCCTCCTCATCGCGAAGTTTGCCTCTTGGGCCCTTGAAACTTGCAGAGCTAGCACGTCTCAGCGTGCCCGTGCTGCCCTTTCTCCTTTTTCCTCCGGATCCAGCGCCAGGACGGATGGGTTGCAGCTGCGTCAAGTGTTCTTGCGCCTCTTCCATTTCCTCCTTTTGATCATCGTCTGTGATTTCTGTGTCGATCATGGTGGAGGAGTCACTGGAGGTTGCTTCTGATTCCACGGGTTGATCTTGATTCCCCGCCGTTTTGATTAGGTTTGAAATTTCTCCTTTCATTGCCATGAGCTGATTGTAAGTGCCCCGCTCAACCAGTCTCCCATCTCGGAGCAGGCAGATGAAATCAGCTTCCATCAGGACAGGTATGGAGTTTGTGGCCAGAACTCTGGTCTTTCCACTCAGTAAACCGTTTGGCCCCAAAACATTCTCAATGAGATGACGCCCAACATGTTGATCCACTGCTGATAGACAATCATCAAGTAGATAGATGTCAGCTCTGGCGTAGACAGCTCTTGCCAATGTCAAACGAGCTTTCTGACCTCCACTGAGCGAAATTCCACGCTCTCCAACCTCGGTCTCATCTCCGTCAGGCAATTGAGCAAAATCCTCAGTCAGGGCACAAGCTTTGACAGTTTTGTCGTAGAATACGGGATCGAAACGGTGGCCAAATAGAATGTTCTCCTTGACAGTTGCATTCATGACCCAGGCTTGCTGCGCAACATACGCAGTCGAGCCATGAACGGTGACCTTTCCTTCGACCTTCCACAGGTCTCCTAGGAGCGCTTGAAGGAATGAGGATTTCCCAGCACCCACACGGCCCACAACACAAGTGAGTTCTCCTTTGGAGGCCGAGAAAGAGATGTTTTCCAACGCGTTGCGTCCGCTGTGTCTATCCCAGGAGAAAGTTCCATCCTTAATGGCCAGAGTTTCCTCCCCAATCTCATCCACAGGACCAAGCAAGGTAACCGCATCAGGCTGTAGTTCTTCCGCAGTAAGGAAAGCGGTCAATCTCCCCACAGCAACGGACGCTTCAATGATGGACGTAATGACCATTGGCAAGATTGCCAGAGGGAACGTGAGCAGGTTGAACAGAGTGAGAGCTGGGAAAACAATGTCTGTAGTTAGAGGCGTATCCTGCGTCAATACAAATACAGTAAATGTTGAGCAAGAGACCAAGAAAGGAGTCGTTGACCAAGTGAAGTTAGCCACAGCTTGAGCAGCGCCGATCTTTCGGAGGGTCTTGAGTTCTAGGTCGTTTCGGACGTAGTTGAGCTTTTGCATGAATGCACTTCCCCAGGCGTAGAGCTTGATACTCTTCATGTTATTAATGATCTCAGCGATGAGTCTCGTACGAGAGTCCTGTTGACAGTGATTAGCTCTATTTCTCCTTTCAAAGACTAAAAGAGGCAGGATAAGACTTGAGAAGAAAAGGGGGAAAGGAAAATACCTTATTCTTCATCTGCTGCTTCTGCAACCTCTTCATCAACCTCGCAATAAGCCCATTAATGGGAATCATCAAGATCATCGCCCCAACACCGGCCAACATGCTCAGTCCCACCAGATTATACAAACTGACCATACACAGAATGATCTGATACGGCGCCGACCACAACTGCTGTCCATATTGCGTCAAATCCTGTAAACGCTGAGTATCAACCGCCATGTAGTTGACAATATCACCCGTAGATTTTGACGCTCTGCCTTCATTAGAAAGCTTCAGAGACTTCGAATAAATAGCTGCAGTAAGAGACGTCTTGATCCGCATGCCCGTCTCGAACGCCCTCTGGAAATATTGATGTAGAGCTGTCGTCTGCCCTACAGAAACAGCAAACATAGCCATCGCAATAGCAGCACCTCTAATAATCGGCTCCGGTTCATCCGTGCTATGGCTTTGCACAAATTGAATCAACAGCTTCAATAGTTGGGGCTGAATAAACGCCAACGAATCCGACACGATTTTGAACAAGCTGCCTCTGAAATACGGTCCCGAAAACCCTCGGAAAATAGCCATCCACAACGAAGGTCCATTCTTATTCTCCAATTCCCTATCCCAAGCCTTCTGGAACGCTTCCCCGGTAGCCTTCGTCGTATCCCTCTTGGCCAGATTCCACAGATCGTCTTCAGTGAGGAACTTCTTATACCCAAATCTCATCATCGGTGTCATCCAACTAAACGTGAGGATGGAAAAGACCGTCGCGTACTCAATCGGGCACTCATCCTCATCTTCCAACGCCTGATACGCGCTCTTCTTCTTCGGCACCAACCACTCCAACCCAAACTCCACCCAGCTCAGCCCAAATCCAATGCAATACGCAATGAAGTACGCAAGATGTTTCTGGTATGTTTGCTGAGAGATCAAGCTGCGCAGCTTGACGCTGTATGCAATGAGCAGGAATAACCAGTAGAACAACACCACCCCATTTGGATTCCGCAGCCTGCTATGTTCGAGCCATTGGATGGCGAATATTACGCCTAAAGAGAGGATCGTCAGGACGCTGGACCAGAAGCGGAAATCGCCCGGCCAGATGCCCGGGAAGTCGATGATTTGGATTGCAAGTTGGACGGCTACAGCGGCGGCGATTGCTGCTACGAGGATCTATTCAGAATATATATGTTAGCCTTCTATCCACTCTCCACAACTCCATCTTTCCCCCAGAACATTAAAAGAAAGCAAAAACCAACCATCTTAACCCAAAAATGCCAATTCCTCTCCACCACAAACCTCGACTTCCCCCTCAACAACCAAGCCACAGCGACCGCGCCCCCCAGCACCCCAAACGCCGCCACGCTCGCAACCCAAACATCCATAAAGCACGGCGTGAAATCATAGCGCGCTCTACTCAGCGGTCCCCACCCTTCCGGGTCCCCGCAGAAAGGCTGGCTTTTCTTGTGCAGTATTTCTATGGTGTGGGCGTGGAAACCGGAGAAGGAGCCCGTGTCGTAGAGAGGCTTTTGAGTCGCCATGAGGAGAGGCGGTAGCTCCCGCGGCGAAGATAGGATGGGCGATGGTATGCGAACAGGGGGAGAAGAGTCGTGTCAGCACATTAGCAGTAGCTTCTTGGGGTCCCAATCCTGTACTATAGTATTTTCGTGGGGGAAGAATGGATGTTGAAATGTTGAATGGATCGGAGGTAAAGAAGCTGCCTTTCAAAAATATGAGATGCAATCAGTGCATGCGGCGTAATTGATCGACAACGGAATTAAGCTACCAGGCTCCACCGCCTATGTCCAAGGCTGCATATGACAAAGCCTTGACAACTCCACTCTTGGGTGGCTGATTACGAATATAATTATTTTTCTTTTATGCATGGATGGATCGAATTATTTATCTAGCTTTATGGATACTTGCATAATGAGTCAATTGTAGCACAAGCACAGAGTAGCAGTCCGATCGGAGCCGAGATGATATGACCCCGCGCCTGGCCAACATTCATCCCTACCTGCGAGAGCGGTGCCTGATTGGGTAATGGGACAGAATTAAGCTTTGGAGCTTTTCATTATCTGGTGATGTCTCCATCAAACCTCCTACTGGAGATATATCAAACGAATTCCTACTCAGCTGCTGAGTCGTTCAGGATCGGCGTGTGGGATTTCACTTTCCTACTTACCCAGGAATCAACATCCTCCATTAAACATATTCAACGGGATTCATCTTCCCCAGCCTTGCCCTGGGCTTACGACGTCCCTCGGCAGGATGAGGAGTGAAAACTGGATCATCAATCAAACTTCGGATTATGCTCTCATCAGGTGCCATCACATGATGACAGAAGTTGCTCTAAACGTATGAGGTACCTCTTGATTGCTTCCTATCAAACATCAAAGCATTCTTTGCACAGGCTGCCAACGAACAACGCAAAAATATCCCCCGATGATTTTGGTCTAGCACTCTCTGCCATCAAAATGTCCTCCCTTCCAGTCTGACATGCCATGTCGTGCGAGAGGGATGCCCAACATGATGCCACGCCCGACACCAATGAAGTATTTCCCCATTAAAGGTAAAAAGAGAGAAAGAAAGAAGCTAAAGTCCATACATGAAGAGAAGAAACAGCGAATGCCGAATCGAGAGTCGTCAATCGTGTGCAGGGGTATCATCTTGTCGAAAGTCGTTAAGACACCACAACTAGATGCAGTGCAAAGTGCCGCCCATCGAACCAGATGAAAAATGTCTAGTTATCTGCACCCGATTCTTCCTTCTTCGGGGCTAGACCTGCACTTTGGCATGTCTTTTTCCACGTCTCAACTTCGCGCCACGCTCGCTCACATTCGGCCTTGAGCTTGTCATTGCTCGCGCTAAGCTCTGCAATGGCCTGCTCCGTCAGGAGCTTCTCTAAGGTCCACTTCTCGATGTTTTGGGTCTCGTTCTCCTTTAACTGAGTAATGAATGAGACGGCTCGCTGCAAAATCGAGCCCTTATTCTTCTCGCAACCTGGAACAATCTTGGCTAGTTCGTTGATACCCTCGTTGATGGTCTCTCGGCGGCGACGTTCCACTACTTAGGTCAGCTTCTAATCATTGTTCATTTCTTTTTAAACTTACCCTCTTTGTGGTTGTCCTTTCGGACCTTGTGCCACTCATCAGAGCCAACAGCTGGCTTTGAAGCCCGAGATGGAGTGGGGTTCTCCATGAAGCTATCATTTTGCTGGCTGTTATCCATAAAGGATGAATCTGGGCCACGATCGCCGTCGGACCCTTGGGTTGCGAAGGAGACGTCGGTGGGCTGGGGGATGGTCATGGTTGGGTATATTCCAGCAGCGAGAGCAGCAGCAGCAGTTGAAGAGGCATGATCGGCGGAGCCGTTCTGGTCGTGGTGCAGACTGCTGTAATCTTCTAAAGCCTCAGCTGAGCCGTCCACAAGAAACCCAGAATGGTCAAGGGCCTTACCAGTGTTTGGAGATACACGCTTGTTGTTGGGGCGTCTCGTGTCATCAGCTGATTCCGAGTCCCGCTTCCGCTTCTGCGCAGTGTTGCTAATATGCCCCTCCATACCGCTCTCTTCGCGCATTGCATTGGCAACCTCCTGCAAGCCTGACTGTTCGAGGTCCATATCAGCCATTTTGGACGGATATGTACGGATCTGGAGGCGCCCTGCGATACGATTCGGTAGAGGCGTCGACTGATTAGGGTCCGCGAGGCGCAGATGACCTCGAAGGGGTTCGTAGGTGGATTTAAGGCTCAAGATGAGCTTTTCGGAGAGGTAGATGACGTGTACGGCCGAGGTATGCACAGGTGCGACGAGTAGAAGTACTGCGATCCTGATTTACTCCAAAAGAATTGAAGTGATTCGGCTGCGCGATGTTCTCGAAGCGCTACGCTGCAGTAGTTCGCTGAGGTATTCTCGAAACGAACGTTTCTGTGCCTTTTTAAAGTAGTACCTACAAGGTCAGCACGTGTCATTGCAGTTGAGGTACCACATAGCAATCGGCGCGCTCATGCGCTGACAGAAAATGAGATGTTCGTCGCCTCGTAGCTTTATCACCGCGCTGGGCGCGACAGGTCAGTCACTGTAACTACGCGCTGGCAGCAGCACAGTACATTTCCCTGGACAAACAGAGACATTGTTTGACGGTGAATGCTTGCGGTACAAGGGATTGTGGATTGTAGAATGTTCTATCGCTGGATGGATGTGACGGAAGAAGGGAGGAAGCATCTTCTGTGTTTGCATCCGTGACAGGAGGTGACGGATACAGAATCAGAATGGCAGCGCGCAAAGAGTTTGAGCCAACGACAGTCGCGGCGATTGCGGTGATGTCCGGGCATTGGAGCACCTAACGAGGTCACGATCCCTCGAAATCAGGTCGCGTGGAGGGAGACCACTGCGATCCGCCCAGGAGCGGTAGCACCAGCCGAGGGTTGTGACAGGAGGGAGAACGCAGAAACGCGAACCTCTCCCAGTACCGCTCGGTCCTTGGGGAAATGGCGATCGAGTATTGTGAATCGAACGCCGTCCATGAAAAAGAAAAGTGATACAGTAAACCTCCGTGTCCGAGGACATATGGACATATGGGAAGTGTGAAGAGGAGGAAATCAGGTGGTTGGCATACCTGAGGGCTTGCTTGTGCTTGCTTGTGCTTGTTATCTTGGTGGTGACCTTCAGCCGAGTCTACAGCCGATTGATGCGACGCGACAGAGACAATATATGGCCACAACGCGTGCGAAACTGCGCCTTCCGGAAGATGAAGAGGACGGCAATATGGAGACGGGCTCTGACAGAGACGCTTCGACGCTCTCGTTTGATGTCTCCCGCTGCGGTTCTTGTAGTATTGATGGGCGCGAGTGAGGAGTCGTTGGTCTGCTGATCCGGATCACGAGGGAAATCACGCGGATGTTTTGCTGAATAGACGCTGGCTGGCCGCAGCGAGTAACGATAGGGCCTGGGATGCAGGGAAACTGATTGTAGAAGGTGGGCGACGGGGTTTGAGACAGTCCAGACAGTCCAGACACCCTCTGCGAGCTTTTGATAGCTTTTGATAGCTTTTGATAGCTGCCTCTGATGGTCGATATCGATGGGAAATTCAAGAGGAACGTGATTTGCTTTAAAGTCATGTGCCCGTCCTGCAGATGGGGAAGGCGCACTAGGCTAGTTAGGGCAGGGGGGTCTGAGCTCGCACTCGCACTCGCAGCTCGGCATTTTGGACGGCGGAAAGGCTGCCGTAGCGATAAGACACAGATTGGAGGACTACTAGAGTACGTACTACGTAGTAGTAGCTCGATCTCGATACCATCTCCATCTCCGATGCGGTATCCTGGGAGTGGTTCAAAGTGAGAATTACTTTGATTGATGTCTTTAGTGACCGAAAGTGTAAAGGACATACAAATATATCTCTCGCAGACTTGCCATTTGGTTCATATCATAGTCAAAGTATCACAAATCACAAATCACAAATCACATGTTCAAGTTCTTCATTCTGTAACATTCCCCTGCGAATAGCATCTCCTCTGCATACAGCCTCCCGTAACTACATCACTCGAGAACTCAGAGCTTCATTTTTCCACGCAACTATACAGACATAAGTGACTCACGTCCATACAAACAATCACCAGTTCTAGCCCTCCTCCTCTGATTTCTAGCAAAAACCCCCAAACTCGACCCCTCACCTACCCAAATCCAGCATACCCGAAGCTCACAAACCTCCACCAGCTCTTCCACGCGCATGATCCCACCACCAACTACAACACCATGGCGGACCACATAACCTCGAAACTAACCCCAGAATCCCACCTCATACTCGTACGCAACACCTCGAAACTCCCCCACCACCTTTTCTCTACTAACAAACCCAGGACCAACCCCTCCTCCGCCTCCCCTTCGAACTCCTCCGCAAAAACTTCAAAGTCGCCCACCTCCACGTCGAAAAAGAAAGCACATCCCTAAAAACGACCCTCAAAGAAACAGCACAGTCCTCCCTAAACTCCTCTCCCGACGACGTCCTCAAAAATGTAGACTCGATGATAGCCCGCATGCGCGGTCTGAAACGGAAACTCAACGCCTGTGCAGAAGAAGAGACACGGCTACATCAGCAGAGTCAGAGTCGGATACGGCACCTAGGGGAATTATACAGCATGCAGAGTTTAGATGATGTCAAGTACGAGGAATGGAGCCGGACGAGACTGGATCGACTGCTGGTGGATTACTTGCTACGGTATGGGTACAAGGAGAGTGCGACGGCTCTCGCAAGGGAGAAGGGCATAGAGGAGCTGGTGGATGTAGAGACGTTCGTGCAGATGAGTAGGATACGGGAGAGTTTACGGAATGGAAGGGTAACGGAGGCATTGGCGTGGTGTAATGAGAACAAGAAGGAATTGAGGAGGATGGAGGTACGTTTGACAAGGGATGGTCAAGGAGTTGTGCTAATTCTCAACAGAGTAATCTGGAGTTCATGCTCAGATTCCAGCAATACATCGAGCTCATACGGACACAAGACCAATCCAAACTCCTCGCCTCAATAGCACACGCCAAGAAGTTCCTGCTTCCATACAAAGACACATACCCCAAGGAAGTCCAACAAGCATGCGGTCTCCTCGCCTTTCCACCAGGCACTCGAGCAGACGCCTATGGCGTACGTCCCCCCTTTCCAATCCCTTCCCACCTCTAACAGTCACCCAGGACCTCTACAGCCCAACCCGCTGGCAAAACCTCTCCAACCTCTTCATGCAGACCCACAACTCGCTCCTCAGTCTCCCCCCCGTCCCGCTCCTGCACATCGCACTCTCCGCCGGTCTCTCCGCCCTCAAAACGCCCTCCTGCCACAGCTCCCACATCCCCTCCTCCTCCACCTCCGTCTGCCCGATCTGCAGCACCGAGCTCAACGATCTCGCGCGGCCGCTACCCTACGCACATCATACGAAAAGTCATGTGGAGAGCGATTTGAAGCTGTTGCCGAATGGGTGTGTGTATGGGAAACAGAGGCTCGAGGAGTATAGTCGGAAAGCGGGGTTGGAACAGGGCTGGTATAAGGATTTGAGGAGTGGGGAGGTTTATGGGGAGGGGGAGGCGAGTACCGTTTATATTTCGTAGGGGGAGGGGTGTGAATTTATGGTTATGAATATCTGCTGTCTGTCATACGTGTAGGCCATTTGCATATGCCCCTTTGTGAGCCAGAATGAGAGGACAGTTCAAGTGAAAAGGCTCCCTCCCCCTACTCTAGCTTCCTCAGAATCATTCTCAAGCCATCCCGTATTCTCTCATCCTTTCAGCGATAATTCACAATCTCCATCCATTCTCCTCCTTCCGAACAAATCGTCATTAAACTATTTATTACTCGCACCCTACAGCTCTCATAATCATCAAACACGATGCGATTTACATGCCGACTTCATCAGGAAAGGGACGTCGAGTATCAAGATGTCCACTGTCTAGCCCGTAAGCCAAGTTGGTATCTATTTTGTCTATCTTTCTATTATTATTCCTAAGTGAAGAACGAGTGAATTGAAGTGGGTGTAGATATTTCGCTGTCAGGAAACAAATTCCTGTCACCATGCGAGCCTCACCCTCATTTTGCATTTTCTCCCAAGTAATCGAGCTATTTCGTATATTAAAGGCACTTTAGGTCAACTGCTTCATGCCGTCCCTGGGAGTTCCGATGTGGTGGCTCCTGGATTGCATACGATGAATGATTCATGTTTTATTTCACATATCGTTTTGGGATGCGATTTTATAATGCCAATTGACGCACGGCAGACTGGATATGGTTTCTTTCCTCTCAGAAATCCTCCTATAACATGCCACGAATCATCGGGATTGTTCGGTATGGTGTTGAAACGTAGCTCGCTTCTGCGGGCGCTATAAGGTCTGTAGACGCGCTCCTGCACGAGCTATGGGGAGGTTTGGAACCCAAGTACTGACGAAATGCATTTCTCCCCTTACTCTGTCATATTTTCTCTCAAGCGTAGATGCTGTAATTGAATTATATGAGAGTTGCTGTCAATGACTTTCCTGCTGTCATTTTCAAATGGCAGTCTACCATTCCAGATGAAAAGCTTAGAGATCACATCCATATCAGACTTTGCCCTTCGTCCTTGTGCATAAAACTTGGTGTTGTAACATCTCTGCAACCTCTCAATCCTCCTCATCACGATGTCCGAGGTTCATCAACGCTTATCGATCATCGAATTTGAGCCAAGCGGATTTAAATATCCCAGCTTTCCCTGCCCCCCCCCCCAAAATGTGGGTCGATTTCCTCTCTAGGCAATGACTCAGAGAAGTTTGTTAGGAGAGTTTGATTTTGAGTTTGCGGCTCAAGGCGGGCTATATATTACAAGTCCTTAACCTCTCTTCACCCTTAAAGGGAAAAGTACACCTAGGGAGATCATGACATGGTGAGAGTGGCCTCTGAGTCGGGGGCAATGGTGCCAAAGCCATCCAGCTTTGGGGAAGTATGGTGCTTGAGTCAAGTATAGGATGTTTCTATTGAACAAAACTGCAAGGGCTCATTGTTGTCAACGAAGAAGTTGCTGTCAACGTCCCAAACCTTCACTTGCCCCGAGTCCGATTTCCTATGTGGGTTCATGTTAATGCAGATTTTGCATCAGTTACGATGTTTCAACGCTTCTGAGATTAGTACCCAGTAGTATGGGTTTTTGTTCTCGTATTCGCGCTTGTCTTTTCAATCGAGTTTGAATTTGGGGTTGCTGAAGTCATCAGCACGATACCCTCCTCTTGTAGTCCCGATTAGACCCGCACTCAAAGCAATGCTGAAGTCCAAATGCTGGGCTTGGAACAGAGCTTTTATACCGACCCCTCTTCCCTTCTCATGTCTCGCGAACCGAGCTGCAAGAAGACTTTTTGCACTTCGTTGATTTAGTATTTATTGCCCGCTTTCTACCAGTTATAGTCGGTCATTAAGTAAAAGGATTACACCAACAAAAACGATAAGTGTGACAGGGCCCAGGGGTTGTGACAGTTCTCATGTTCCTATTAACAACACCTTTTTTCTACTTGTAATTTAGAACATGTGGAGATTTGCTGTGAATTTCTATTTGAGAGATGACAAGAGAAGTTATCGTCACCGAATTTAGTGCTGTCAAGTTCCTTCCGGGATATCGGATATTGAATTTCGAAAGGCGAACGTGGATTTGAAGTAATACATCTCCTAAAAAGGTGGGACATATTGAATACCCAGGTACGTGAAAGGCTTTGGCAACTTTCAAGGACATTAAATGGACAAGCGGCGCCTTCAAACGCTCAAAATGGTAATCATACACGCACCAAAGCTGTTTATATTGTGCTTGAAAGGTTGCCCAGCCAAACAGTTTTGCGGGGAAAGGAAGCTTTTCCATCAATCCCGTGGTAACTGTCCTCTATCATTTCTGGAGCCAGGAACTAAGGTTTATAAGATGCGAGCAGTGCTTTGAGTATTACTCGACACAAAATGAGGGAAGTTTATTTGGGAGAAATAGGGTGCTGAACTGCCATGCTTGGTGGGTATCAGTGAAAGGGCTATTGATGCCATCCAAGGAAGAAGCTCATACATGTCAACCATCATACTGAGTGATATCATTTTAGTGAATATGAAAACTGGGTTCTTCGTTGTCATTGACCTATCTACTGTCAGGTCTTGACCTACTGTCAAATTCCTCCACCCCTCTACAATTCTAATATTTTGAATCTGCATAATTCCTCGAAATCCCAGCAGAACATCCCTTCTTCTAAACTCTCGATTGAGTTCACAAGCTAATGCAAGCAAACACCCATCTTGACAATTCATTGCTGAAAGCGTTAAACAAACTCTGGTCTCATGACTGGCTCCTCCTGCGTCCTTTAAATACCTCAGAAGTAGCGAGTACTTCCCTTCCCATTCATCTCAAACCGAATGCTACCTCATCCACTTCTTGTCCTTAGACTCCCCACTAGCTTTTATTTATTTTCAACACCACGAATCTACTCCCACAAACAATATCCGGATTCGAGACAACACACAATATGGGAAAGTCAAGGGATGCCTCTCGGAACTTGTGTGACCATGTGGGGTTCTGAGATTTAGCCTTATAACTTCTTGTCATGTATCAGGATCCCGACACATCAGGCGGAAAATGGGTCATTGAACTTGCTGTCAAGAGTTTGCCTGTTGTCAATTTGTGTGCCTCAATCGCCTGGTGTCCTTATGCTCAAAGCGGGGACCTCCCCTGGGCAATCCTTTATTGCCCAATCTTGGTATTCACTTATTGTTCCAACACAATTGAGACCCGAGAACTAATGGGCATGCGCGCTAATTTGTTAATTCATGTGATTTTTTATGGTCTTGACTTATCCACTGAGTATGGGACCATGAATTAAATATCGTGCAATCTTCCAACGCGCTTTCTCAATCCCGGACTTCTTTCCCTGTTCCACTACTACGGAATGGCCTTTCCGCCATCAACTTTGGTACTTATTGTCAGCAATTCAATGTGTACCACCATAGGGTACGCTGATCAATTTTGTCCCCATTGCATGCCATGTTCAGAAAGAGCGGGTTCTGCTATCGTACGTACGTACCATTCCAGCTTCCAACTCGTCACATGACATGAACATTATTGGAAAAGTTTAGCTCCAGTGAATGCCACCTTTATATCAACTGCTGTCAACAAAACAAATGCGGTCGAGTTCCTCTCTCTGTCACTTCACCTGGCGTAGATCAAAAAATGAGGGACTGAGGTATTGAATCATCTGCATTCGGCGGCTGGCAAGCCATCTTTGGGGCATGAGGAGGTTTGGTCGTAGAAGAAGAAGGCGCGCCCATTCAAGCTGCATTTGGGATTTTATCGATACTGCCGTCAGTTTTCGCTCCTAGGCTTGTTTATATATGCCTGATATCACGTCGTGAGCTCCACTTTGGTGCCGTTTCGGGGTTTTTCTTTGCTGATATTTGAGCTTAGGAATTCACTTTTTTTCGTTGTCTTCAATCGTCCCCTCTTTATTATATCCAATATTGCAACCAGTCTCAACGCTTCCATTATCTGCTAACCTCCAGTCATCAGCTCTCTAGAATAGCCCTCCTCTGGGACCTCATCATCTATCTTGAAGGTGGGAAATGGCTCCAGAAGAGAAGCCAATGAAGAAAGGCAAAAAGAACATCTCTCTTAGCCATTAATCGGGTAGGAGTGACAAGCCCCGAAAGAGAGACTTCAGCAAGAATACGGCATACGAATTCAGGCAAGTGAGACAAGACGAGAAAAAAATCTAAGTATACTACATGGAATCTTAGATATAGTTGTTCACAGGATTTACGGTGTTAATGTCTTCTCACCTCTCACCTCTCACCTCTTCTTCTCTCACCTGCTCACTTCTCACATCCTCAATCCTTACTTACTCCTGCCATTCCTGCATCCGAAACTTTGCAGAACACTACGAATGGCTTCAGTATAGGGCTCGCGGCCACCGCCATTGAGAAAGAGGCGAGAAGACGTGCGGTTTGGGCGAAACGATTCGGTATTCACCAAGATCCGAATCTTGCTACGCCGAGCTAACCTGCTGGTCTGAGCAATCCAACTAGTCTGATACAGCCTGGGACCCCGACACAACCTACTACGCGAGCGTCATCTCCCGCACCTACAGCTTCAGCGGTTCCTCCACATTCAGGTCAGGCAAACATTACCCACAGCCAATGTTCTCCTCTTGGTAACCAACGTTTGCTGCGTCGAGGAGACTTGAGACCTCAGAAAGTTTTCCTTCCCAGGGTCCAGTCATGGCAGCAGTCTCCTGGACATGACAATGCCGGCAGCAGTGCTACTCCATTTCCGCCAGCTGAAGTCCTTACTTAGCGGGGAAAATAAGAAAATATCCGCGAAGGCAACTGAGTGGAATGTGTCGCATGGTGAGCCTAGATAAGTGGATTCTTGTTTGTTACCTTTTTCCTTACTGACAATCGACCAAAACTCTGAAAAAGGCCGAGGATGGGAGATAAAAATGATATTAATAGACTCTGTTTTAAGCAACCATATCCATGCATTTCTATTAATTGGGTAGAGTACAGAAGAGCGGGAATTGATCTTAAAGGAGCTTGGATCTGGTGTTTTTACAACGTGGGAGGTTTCCTGTTGCCAGATGTTTTAGTCACTTTTCCTTGACATAGAATGAATTTAATACAATAAGTCATGATAAAGTTTCTGCCTTAAATAACCAAGCAATCTAACTAAAATTATCTTTCGGAGGAACGGGGGGCTTATCCTTGCCCAGCTCATATCCTCTAAACTGATATCCGCCATTCTCCTCTGCCTTCAAAGCTGCTTCCGATCCCATTGCATCCGTTATGCGAATAAATCTACCACCATTGTTCTTATCAAGCTCTATCCCAGACTCAGCCGTATCAGTGTTTAAGTCGCGAGACAAATATCGCGCGTGCGTAATCTTCCTCGCTGCATCAGACACTCTCGAACTGAAATTGCTGCTCTTATTCTTGGAGCTCTTGAGGAAGTTGGTACCGCCGAATACCTTGGGGAATAACCTCACAAGGCCTGCGCGCATCGAAGGCATGCAAGCGCAGAACACTGCTGCGGTTGTTTCCATGGTAGACCAGAAAATAGTAGGGACATTGTCCCAAGTGGGGTCTGCCGTGAGACCAAAGTGCTTCAATGTGTAGAGTCGAATAATTCCAGTGATGCAGACGCTATTCATAGTTAGTTCTTTATTCCACGATGGGGACGAGGATCTCGTACAAGCCTCCAACACTAAACATAGCATAGAGTCCAACCTTCTTCTTCGATGAGATCTGCAAAGCCCGAAGCTCTCTGATGGGTAGGATCACGATGAGAATATCTTGTAAGATGTTCAATCCAGCGTTGGCCCACCCGGTAGCGTTGTAATCTATACACTTGCCGTGGATATCAAGTTGCCAAGCGCGCTTCACTGGTAGACATTGAAAAACCGTCGCCATAGTGAAGGTTATCACGCTTGCAACTACAAAAGTCATGACGAAGATAGTGGCTATCCTAAATGACTTTCTTGGAAAGACATTCAAGTAGAATGAAAGTATGGAGATCTTCACCAGGCCTATGGTGAGAAGGTACAGAACCTCGCATACGAAGACTGAAGTAAGTCAGTTCTCAATGTCATGAGAATACGGTGCAGAAGACTTACACCAGTATAATAGGTCTGGGACGACTGAGAATTCAACATCCCAAATGTGGGTGCCGAAGCCATTATTTTCGACTGTTGATATATCAGCCAGGACTCGGAGATGGAAAGTAGTGGCGGAGAAGGTTTACAAAGAACACCAAAATATGTAAATATTGCTGCCGAAATCTGAAATTAAATACGTCAATTCATAGTCGGAATCGTCTCGAGGCAGTAACTTACTATTGCCAAGACAATGAATACATCATCCATCCCGATCCGTTGGCGAAGTGCCCACCTGACCACAAAGCGTGCGAGAACCGATCCATTCGTTATAGTAGCGCAGATGTAAGTCATAATACGCAGCATACTGTTTTTCGATTCAGAAGGCCGCTCGCATACAGTTGCTGTAACCTTGGACACTTCTGCGAGGCAATAGTCAGATTCATTGAACTTCCGATTTGACTCAAGCCATAAAACGAGGAGCTAGAGCATACCTAATATCTCCTCAAGGGTACAATTGGCATACAGACATGCTGCTGTTATATCTATTAATCGACTGCTTTCACACTGGCAAGTTATATCGAGAAGATCGCAGCCGACGATGGGTATCTTGGAAGTGACACAGGATAACTTGAGAGTATTAGCCTTGCCTTGCTGCGGAAAGAAGGGAGGGGCCTACGCCGCATGGTGTCAAGACGCTAAGTTGTTGTACCACAGAGGTACTGTTCGCAACAGCGCTCGCAATTTCAGCTCCAGAAGCCAGAAATAACAATAAATAGGACCAATGCATCATGTAATGAAGTTGTGACTCTGTATGCAGCGCCCAAGAAAAAATGCAATTAGGTAAAGGCAATTATCTGTTGACATTCATCCAGTTTGAATTAAACTTTCGGAAATTGAAACTTGGTACAAGGGAGCCTTGGAGCCTTACTTGCCCTTTAATATAGACCAAACAGTGATCATACGATCCCCAACGGGAGGTGGTTTACATACTTATCAATGGCGTGCATCGGACACCAACCGCTCGTTTCAGTCAGCCCCCGTTTTTTCGGCCTGTGGCTGATTCAAAACCAGATAGACAAGCATTAAAACGTCTTATCACTGAACTAACAGAGGCGGGTGGCGGATTATAGCTTGCATGAAGAGCGGGAGTTCCTTCCTTTTCAAACAGGTACCGGCACCGGCACCGTATTGATTGCCGTCCACGCTCTGTGCGAGATTTTGTACGGTGGATTTGCCACTCATCCACTAGCGGTGCTATGATGAAACGGCTACTTTTCATGTCGAGAAGCATTCAAGAGTGAAAAGGGACTTTGCAAGCTCGAGCTTGAGCTTGATATTCAATAGTCAAAAATGAATCTCTGCAAACCTCCTTACCGCCAAATGAACGGATTCTAAGTGTCTCATAACAATGTGCCTGCCACGAGGGTACTCACTATGCAGGTTGACGGCGCTTTTCCCTAGAAAGACCTAGACTCTACGGTTAATAGCGAAACTGTCAAAGCAGGTCTTTTGTATCGCAAGATGGTGGACTTTGGCAAAAGATGTTGGAGTTCAGAAGTTTAGGACAAAGGCAAGGACATGAGTGATCCACAAGGGTCTTCCTACGTTTGTCATGGAAGATCTGCTTGGACCTTTCGATTTACGACCGATTCTAGAACCGGGTTAATTGTATCACAAGTCACAATGCTTTGATCTCGGGAGGGTCAGCACGGCTCTTAGGGCTGTGTGGAGATATGCAAGGGCAAGGTACAGGCTTTATACATATTCTTAGACTAGTAAGTTAAAACGGACTAATAAGACCAAACCAAAACCATATAAGCGAGCAAGAGAATATGGTAGGCATAAGAAATAGCACAAATAATCAGGCTCCGACCTACTAACACCACAAAATAAAGTGGTCATGACTTCGAATTCGAGAATGGGATTTTTCCACGCCGTCTGACTTCACATGTAGTTTGGCCATTCTTGGGTGATGAGTTACAAGAGTTTCAGAGAGGACCTGATGTCTCGCTCTCGCTTAATTAGTGCCGGGAGCAATGTCGCTTCTGGGAAAGGGGGGGGAAGCTAATCGAGCCGGGTACCGCAAATGTCCACTTTGAAACGCTTTAGCCGGAGGTGTATCTCTGTGCGGTATAGATAAACCAGGTATTGCATGCATAAAACCCCTCATATTGTTGCCCCGGTTTACATTGCATGCATAAAACCCTCATCTGGCAGGAGACAAGACTTGTGGTGCACTACGAGACCGTAGACCTGCTCAATTGACTTGATGTTGACCCCGCGGCAATTGGTATTGCAGCCTTTAATACTATCATAAAATGATGGATGCACAAGGAATATCAAAAACTGAACCTCGGGACCCTACATAAGAGCGTGATAACTCCAGAATTCGACAATTTTAACCTCGGCTTGTTCTCGACAAAGCCACTTTTCGGAAAGTGGAGATCGGATGAACATAACCAATTTGGTGCCAGTAGTGGGGCCGGGAATCTCTACTCATGCTCTTGATCTCCAACTAGAGATTGTCGAAGACTTGGCCACACAGAACTTTTGTCAAAGCTCGTTCAGTTCCAAGCCCTGGGGCAAAATTGGACGCGGGGAAAAGGAATCCTCGTGGCCAAACGAGTATTTGGGAAATGAGAGCAGGCATGAACCTTCAAGCGTTATTTATTGATAGCTTTACGGGGCAATATCAATTTTCTATATCAATAGTCTTTATGGCGTCTACTTAAAAATCGTTTTCTTATCATCTCCACATTCTTTTCCACCGCTCTTTGACAAACAAGATGATGTACCGTGCATTTCTCGGTTGCTGCTTCATAGCACTTTCAAGCTCCACCCCATTGACTGCCAATGGGCGAAATTTAGTGCCACGAGGTAAGAATCGCATAGCTTCCGGTCGCTGACTCAGTCCGACTAACCTCTGATAGCTGTAACTGCCACAGAGGGCGATCTGGCAAACTTCGAGCTGTTTGCTCAGTACTCTGCAGCCTCATAGTGAGTTCCCAAGCTTCCTCTTCACTCCATTAAATTCGGATCCTAATTTGCTTTGTTTGCGTGATACTGCACGTGGAAAACTGACATCATGTGTCATCTCATAGCTGCAATGTTGCGGATCCAGGACCTCTATCTTGCGCTTCAAATGCATGTCCTAAAGTTGAAGCCGCGCAAGCAACTAGTGTAGCTGAATTTCTGTGAGTTACATCAAAGCTTTGATGATCGTCATTTTCCTGACAAATGAAGTGATCCCGCTCTGGACATTGCCGGTTTTGTCGCGGTTGATAACATGAATAAACTTATTGTTGTCTCATTTCGCGGCTCAAACTCAATCCGCAATTGGCTTTTGGATATCCTCTTCCTCACTGCGCCATGCGAGTTTGGTTCCGGTTGTGCTGCTCATGCAGGGTTTCTCGCATCTTGGGCGTCGGTCAAGGATGAGGTCTTTGCAGGTGTGACTTCAGCATTGACTGCCAATCCTGACTACAAACTGGTCGCAACTGGTCATTCTCTTGGAGCTGCTATTGCCACACTTGCTGGTGCAACTCTTCGAGATGCTGGATACCCATGTGACATCTACACTTTTGGCAGTCCTCGTGTAAGTGATCCATTATGCAATATTCTGTATACCCAAGCTGATCAACGAAAGATTGGAAACAATGCTTTCGCCAACTACGTTACAGCGCAAGCAGGCTCAGAATTTCGTGTCACCCATCTCGCTGACCCAGTTCCTAAACTTCCACCTATTCTGCTCGGTTTTAGGCATACTAGCCCAGAGTACTGGCTCTCAACTGGTAACGCAACAACAAATGAGTACACCGTCTCAGACATCAAGGTCTGTGAAGGTACTGCCAATGTAAGGTGTAACGCTGGTACCTTAGGATTCGAAGTCGAAGCACATGTCAATTACCTTGGACCTATCTCGACTTGCTCAGCAGACCCGATACAATTTAGAAGAGATTTGGAAATGGAAAACAGATATGCGAACTTGGTCATGTACGCAGCACTTGACATCGAGTATGCTGAGGGTCTTCAGGCAGACGGGTCGTTGCCGAAACCTTGAGACGGCAGCCGCCATCTCCTCTTTTACAGCCTATGTCTAGTAACGAAATAGTAATATGATTCTCAATGCAAATTTTTCGAAGCTTCACGATCTCGAGACTTTAGTAACGAACAATGCTTCAAGCCCTAAGCCCAATGCATGAACCAAGGAATTGCTCAAGTCAACGTCGGGATTTCGAATCTGGGCTTGATCCACTTCTCGTTTGTCGAAGTCTGGGCCAGAACGCCACCTATGTCTGCTCTTCAACTCCTATGGAAGTCCTTACCCTGCAACCTTATCGTCAAACCTTTACTGGTACCATTGTACGAGTCCGGGCAATGACCCATCCTTGCGCGGATGACAATTCCATTTTCAAGTGAGATTTAGGGAATTGGTTGAGCCGCTGCGGCTGAAGACATCTTACCGTAGAGTGGTGGCCCAGAGCCGCCATCACAACCTACAAAAGAAACTTGGCAGTGACCAAATTAGAGATAAGGCGGGGAGAAAGCTCCTGAGAGTTCTTGTACCAGGGATCATGCTTGATATTTTGCAGAAACCCACTTCTAATTCCACAGAAAGAGCGATGCACGGATCTTCTCGATACCCACAGAGCCACGTTTTTCATCCTTGCAAGAGAACAGACAGCAGCTGAAGACGTCCACGCTTCCCCATAGAAAAACCTTGCTTAGCGACTCCTCGGAGATTGTAGACCCCCAATGACCAAAATTGGACCCCACGTCTAGTCAATATTGATGCACCCGCGCGTCGTCATGACTCGACGCAGAAGCTTCAATTCGAAGCTGAGTGGAAATTTCAACATGCTTCAGAATACGAAATATCAAAATGGGTGAATTAGTGATTATTTGTGATTATCGGTACAGTGAGAACTTTGGGCTTATATACATTTTGAAGAAACGCCACCAACGCCTTACAAATCCAATATGGAAAATGAGAGTTTGTGTGGTATAATGAATGATGAAACAACCAAGTATTTTCAGAGCTTCTTGAAGAGCACGCTGTCGGAGCGCAGCCCACTAATTTCTTTTTAAACAACTTCCGCCCGTCTCGCAAATTCTTCTTGTGAGGAAGGTGTGTCCTCTTCGGCGTGCACAACACCGTGTCCCGTCTTTTCTCTCATGGGCTCCATGTCCAATGTCCTCTTCACGACATGTGTTCTCCAGGCAGGCACGCCAATGTACTTGATTCCTTTGGGATCTGTGAACATGGCTTCGACTTCTTCAAGAGACTTGCCAGCGGTTTCTGGAAACATGATCAAGACGTGGAAAAACATAGCGGCGCAGAATATTCCGAACACGAGGTAGACCTGCCATTTGATATTTTGGAAGGCTGGAGGAACAAAGTAACCGAGAGCGAAGTTGAAGGCCCAGTTTGCTGAGGTAACAAGAGCTACCGCCTTTCCTCTGACACGAAGCGGGAAAAGCTCAGGAGGGTAGGTCCAGGACACTGGCCCCCATGTGGGAGCAAATGATGCGACGAAGAGGTATGAACAAGCGATGATAACTTTCGATGGTTTGCCGGTGATGATCCATGATTCAGCGGCCACGCCATTGAGACCGCCAGGAGGGGCTGGATGACCGTATGTCGCCATGACACCTAACAAGTTAGAGGTATTCCCAGCAGAATGATAAGTTCGACTTACCCGCATCGATGAATAGGAATGTCATCATCAAAGCTGCGCCGACCAAAAGCGGCAGACGACGCCCCCAGCGATCGAGCCATATAAGGGCTGGGACTGTCATGACAACGTTGATAACATACTGAATAGACGAGGAAAGGAGAACGTTGTTGCCTTTCAAATTGGCCATAGCGAAAACATAAGTGATGTAATACATCATCACATTCATGCCCGTGAGTTGGCTCCAAATTTGGGTAAAGACGCCAATATGCAAACGATTGAGCATTTGAGGCTTGAACAGCTCCTTCCAGGTGACATCGGCGTTTTTGCGATCAGACTCGATTTCGTCGCTGATCTCTTGCATCTCCCGTGTGACGAACTTATTGTGAGAATCACCTTGAGCATGTACAAGCGCTAATACATTGAGTGATTCTTCAAAGCGGCCTTTTTTTGCGAGCCAACGAGGCGACTCAGGCAGGACTAGGAGACCAAGGACGAGGATAATAGCAGGTATCATTCTGTGGATAAATCAGTATGATTTTCCAGAAGGGGCCTGGAAATGAGTAGTTCTCTCGAAGAGCTCGGTCTCCAAATGATAGTGGAAGTGAGGAAAAAACAGTGACTTACTGAAGAGCCCATGGGATACGAAATGCCGATGTGCCGGTGATATAACTACATCCATAGCTAATATAGAACATGATCATGATTCCCCATGTTATGGCCCATTGCTGGGCACCGACGAGTCTTCCACGCTTGCTTGGGGGAGCAAGTTCAGAAATATAGACTGGAACTTGAGCGGAGCAAATCTGGACAATGTTAGCATATATCAATCATCTTGCGTTGCAAAAAGCACTTACTCCGACCGATAAACCGTTTATTATACGTCCGACAATCAGCATAGGAATGTTTTGGGATGCCGACACGAGGATGGAGCCGACGATCCTTTGCCTGTTAGCTTTGCAACAAAAGTCTATTGGGAATGAGCCTACCATATTAATGCACCGACTTGAATAGCAGACTTTCGACCAATTTTATCAGTAATGTACCCTGATATTAATGCGCCAATCCATGAACCGCCTGCCATTGAGGCTGTGATACCTCCTTGCGTCGAAGAATGGGGACCAGAACAGTTCGGGGAGTCATTGTAGCCAGGACCATCGGGCCCTTGGTTGAAGTAACAAAGGTATGCTTTCGTGCTAATTATAGCGCTCATAGAAGAAATATCAAAGCCAAATAGGCCACCTCCAATCACGGAGATGGCGGTGATGAGATAGATATTTCCGGTGTGCCACATTTTAATGTATATTTGATTGATTTGGTAGTGTGGACAATTATGTCTCTGGAGAATTGAAAGAAATATTTATGGTACGCCAATTGATGATATATACTCGGAAAACACAACAGGTGATGACCGGCAACTTAACCGCGTACGAAGACGACCTTGGAATGCAGACATCGTATGTTCATATTCAAGAAAAGATTGGATGGCACCCGACACATTGGCTCTGGGGTACATTTTATGACCTCTCAATATCACGGCTGGGAATTAATGATTGGACCTAAGCCATCTCAGCCTCACCGAATTGAGGCGTTTTCCACAAAGTGGTGCCATCTACATCATATGTTACACTCGGCAGAGTGCCTCTGCTGTCACTGGACCGAGATCATGCAGGGACTTCCTCTGCAGAAGGTGCTCAAAAATTGTCATACCATTTCACGGAGGAAACGGAGAGGGGTAAAGAGAGGAGATTATCAGAGCGGCGGCCGCGCACTGGGGAAAAGTCTTTCGGAACAGGCCGACTAGTGCTGAATTCTGGGGAAATCATCTAAAATATCGAAGAGAAATCGACAGCTGGTAGACTTGAGACTTTCAAGACTTCAAGACCTGGGAGATCTTCAAACTTAATCGAAATAATCTGTGCATCATATTGTATTGCACCTTATTTCGTCTAAAGCTTGTTTCAAACATATGAGGATGAGGATGAAGATTAAAGACGAAGAGTCTCGAGACTTTCCAAGAAGTCTTCGGCATCTCGGCGTTGCTGACAGAGCGCCCCGAAACATCTTCCAAGTCGCGCGCGCGAAGAAACAAAACAGCACGTTACTTTGTACCCTCACAGTCCAAAAGTCTTCATCGTCTCGAGATCAGTCGCCTGGACTCACGATACAGTTCGAATCCGAAGTACCGAAGCCCTCAAGTAGAAGAATGCGCCTCGTGATCATGGCCAGCCTCCTTTCCGACCTGGTGCCCCTTCAAACCGGTCTGCTCTCCCAACAATTCCACTCGGCCTGTTGTTACCACAAGCAGTGGAAGCATACAACGCAATCTCGAGGAACGCTGGGCTTCCTTTATTATGAGTTGGTCCTGTGATTCCAGATCTCTCAGCCACCCTCGAAATCTTGGGTGAAAGAAAGCATGCACAAGTCCCACTGGCCGCGCTGCCAAATTTGGCCCGTACCTCAAACACAGGTTTTGGGCCAATTGCGCGGCGCTGTTCTGGAACGCTTTCCAATCAAATGCAGACGCATCCCTCTACCTGCTGCGGTCGTGAAATGCCTTTGTATTTGGGGCCATGAAACAGACAGATTTGCCTGGATGACGCGCCTTGTCGCACATTTACGCGCAATAATCGCAGGCCGGCAGTGTGCAAAAGGGTCGTTGCAGGTTGATGTGCGACTTGGCGCCTGGATGCAAACGCGAGCCACCGTTTCCATTGGATTCGCCTTGATTGCAGGCAAGCCTCCTGTCTGACTTGGCGCTGTCTGACTTGGCGGCCTCAGCATTGGAGACCACCAGGACCCGAAATTTGAGGCCCGTTATGCCGGCCCTTCAAGACTTCATATTCTGATGATTTTCCGCGAGATCTTTTCTATTTTGAGTCTATTTCTTTTCTTATTTCCGAACTTTACTTGCAGTCTTTTCAATTCAATATGTTTTATTCAAAAGTTATATTTTTCGTTGCTCTCTTTGCGGCATTCTGCGGCATCGTTCTTTCAAGCCCAACTAAAGGTCGCCATGGCGCAGAAGTCAAAGGAATTGGTGTTCCAGTATCAAATACCGATGCTAAGAATGTTATTTCGAATCGATACATTGTAGTCTATAACAATAACGCCACGGATGCCGCTGTCGAATCCCACCAAGCCTCTGTTATGACTGCTCTGCGGAAGCGAAGTCTCTCAGCGCGTTCAATTGATGGAAGGACTTTGTCACCCAAGATGGATGCATTCTCGATGAGTGGATGGAGAGGGATGAGTTTGGAGGCTGAGGATGATATGATTCTGGAAATCTCAAATATGGCAATGGTCAGACTGGACGATACCTGAGCCCATGGGCTACGCTAACACCGGACAGGTCAACTATGTTGAGGCGGACACTATTGTGAAGACGAATGCTTTGATCCAACAAACGAATGCCCCAGCGGGGTTGGATCGTATTTCCCATAAGGCTGTTGGAGCCAACAGTTATGTTTTTGATAACTCGGCTGGTGCTGGTATTACTGCTTATATTGTGGACACTGGCATCCGGACAACACATAGTGTGAGTACAAACAGCCTTGAGAGGCTTCAAATCTGACTGGATTAGGAATTCGGAGGCCGAGCTACTTTTGCAGCCAATTTTGTGAACACTGTTGTAAGTCTTCTGGTTCGACAAATGCCTCTGCTTTTTTATACTGATTGACTGTCTTTAGAATACCGACGAGAATGGCCATGGAAGCCATGTCGCTGGCACAATCGGCGGTGCTACATTTGGAGTCTCCAAGTCGGTCGATCTCGTGGCCGTGAAGGTTCTCGATGCAGACGGAGCAGGATCTAACAGTGCAGTTATTTCAGGTCTCAACTTCGGTTCGTTGAACTCAGCTCCTCGAATTTCACCTTGCTAACGTACAGCAGTGGCCACCAACGCAACAGCGAGAGGTCTAGCCGGAAAAGCCGTCATGAACATGTCCCTTGGAGGATCCAAGTCAAACGCGCTCAACTCAGCAATTGCAGCCTTGACCAGAGCCGGAGTGACAGTCGTAGTGGCAGCTGGAAATGAGAATGTAAGCTTGAAAGAGAGGAACCACCTCAAGTCTCATCGCAATTGAGCCGGAAACTGACGATGTGCCAACAGCAAGATGCAGCGAATGACTCTCCCGCGTCGGCCCCGTCCGCAATCACGGTTGGAGCAGTAGATGCGAAAGATGCGAAAGCGTCATTTTCGAACTTCGGCGCCGCTGTCGATGTCTTTGCTCCAGGTGTCGACGTCTTGTCCGTTGGCATAAAGTCGGACACCAACACAGCATCACTGAGTGGCACAAGCATGGGTGAGTCTTTCCTCTTTTCAAAGCACTCGAGTTTCGCTAATCTGTTGCAGCATCTCCCCATGTCGCTGGCCTCGCAGCATACTTGATGTCTCTAGAAGGTCTCACTTCCGTAACAGATGTCACTGCCCGGATAAAGGCGCTGGCCGGCTCGACCGGTGCCGCGGCTTCAGGGGTTGGAACTGGAACAACGACATTGATCGCGTATAATGGGAGCGGTAGATGATAGATTCATATAGCATTTTATTGCATTTCGAGGCGTTTAGACATAAAGAGGATAGATACCCAATACATTTGCGCTTGCAAAGAGCCAAGGGGGCGATATTGGCATGCTTACGGAGACAGTGAGTTTCGGCAACCTCGGATCCATAACATACGCCTAGACAAGATCTGCCGTCCTGATACTATGAAGCCACTTATGTCTGAAGGATTGCAGCATAAATTTCATAGACAATAGTGACTGGCCGTACAGAAAAAGAGAAAGCTTCATTGCTGCCCCGCGGAGGACCTCCGCAATCTAACAGCTGCAGCAGGTCTTTGCCCCGCAATGACTATTGGGAATCCAGCGCGGCTCCCAACCACCACCAACAGCTCCGCATATGGCTGATGTGAGATGCCCCGCAATCAGAAGGCCAAGGCTAAGAAACCATCAAAACTTCTATATAAATTCCCGCCATTCCGCGCCAAACAAAATGAAAAGCAGATCCGAGCTTACAATACCCATTATCGCCACCCAAAATGATAGACTTCACCCTCTCAGAACAACAAGCAGGCATAAAAAGCCTCGCAAATACCTTCGCCACAAATGTCCTCACACCAGCCGTAAAAGTTTACGAGCAACACCCCACCCAAAAACTCCGCTTTCAATCCCTCCGGCCCTTCTACCGCACAGCAGTCGAAGGCGGGCTCATAAAAGCCCAAATACCCGCCGTGCTCGGTGGAGCGGGAGGCGCCCTCCTCGATTCTGCTATTTTGGTGGAAGAAATGTATAAGTCCCCAGGTCGTTCTCTCGCTTTGACGATTTTTGGGACTGGATTGGGATTGAGTCCGCTTTTGATTGGAGGGACGCCGATTCTGCATGAGGAGTTTTTGAAGCCGTTTTTGAGTGGTGAGGGGGAGCCGGTGGCTAGTTTGGTGTTTTCGGAGCCTGGGGGGACGGCGAATTATCTGGAGAAGGGCGGGAAGGGGTTGGCTACTACGGCGAGGAAGGAGGGGGATGATTGGGTTGTTAATGGGGAGAAGGTGGGTTTCCTTTAAATCTGGGAAAGCGGCACTGCTAACGAGAAAAAGATGTGGGCGACAAATTGTGGCGGTTGGGATGACCGGGGAGCTGACCTTGAGTGCTTGATATGTCGATACTCACAGGATGGAAAAGAGCAAGACCCAAATTCCGATCCCGTAGACTCAGTCATGATCCTTCTTGTAACGAGGGAAGTCATTGCTGCGAACAACCCTTCGGCGTATCAGGTGCTCGAGCATCCAGAAATCGCTGGCCACTCATCAACAGCTGGACCTCGTGTCAAGTTCACAGAACTCAAAGTCCCCGGAAAGAATCTTCTCGCCGCTCCTGGGAAGGGTTCTGCGATTGTCGAAGCTTCTTTCACATCTTCTGCTGCCCTGGTGGGTGCCATGTCTGTGGGCGTCATGTCTGCTGCTTTCGAGGCTGCATTGGCCTTTTCGAAGACTGATAGCCGTGGAGGAGCTCAGTCTCTGTTGGCAAGACAGAGCGTGTCGGATTTGTTAATGGAAGTCAAGATGAGAACTGATGCCTCGAGATTCTTGGTTTGGAAAGCGTGCCATGCACTTGAGAGTGGGAAAGGTGGTGAACTTGCGTATGAGGCCAAGATATATTGCTCGGATCTGGCAGTGAAGTCGGTGGTTGATGCCATGTCTGCTGTGGGAATGTCTTCATATGCGAAAGATACGATCTTCCCACAATTGCTGAGTGAGGCAATGTGCTTGCCTCTGTTCGATGGTGGAAATGTCGGGGTCAGACGACGACAGCTCGAAAAATTCTTTGTGGCAGATGACTATCAGCCATGGGCGGCAACGTTTGGATGACCAGGGTTTGATAGCTTTAAATATGAATCAACTTTCCATTACTGCTTTAGATAGCCCAGCGATGTTTCTTGAAGGAGAATGCGAAGGACTCCGGGCCCCGGCGCCCCAAAACAGCCTTCAACCCTAGTCAGATTTCTCTTCGATACCAATCCACCGATCCAGGGATACCGAATTATCAGACATGCCATGTTCTCTTGCCAGGGACTTCAGATGAGTAAAGCTCTTTATGAGCTCTTCATCCTTAAATATTCGTGCATCCGGAGAAGCCACGCCTTGTCGATAACAAATAGCCAAGATGGCTTCCACGCATATAGTGTCTAGCTTTCCATCCTCAAAACCGCTCGAATGCGGTCCTCCCTGCGCCTTTAAAATCTGATGCCTAATGTTCATGAGCGCCTTGAGAGCGTTAAGCTGTGTCTCCCAGCAGCTTCGACGGTTAATCTTGGCGGATATATGGTAATCAACACAAGTCCGAATCACACAGTCAGGCGTTGAATTATCGGAGATGACTTTTCGGCCTCTAAAATACAACGGTTCTTGAGCCAGATAGTCCTCGACGTCCTTGATGCATTGATCAAATTTTAGCGGTACAGAGCCGTCAATGAAGAGGCCCGTAAACTATTCCAAGATTTGGAATGGTTGTCTAGGAGATCTCGAATAAGGACGAAATAGAATTGCGGCTTCTGCTCTCGCCAGGATTTCTTTCTCTGCAGCAATCTGGTCGAGTTCCTCATCCAAAAGCATATTGGCAATATGCACCATAGCATCTGCCACACATTTAGGAGCCTCGCCGGTCCGAACCTCGTCTGTCAACAACTCTCTGTGTGCGTGATAACATTCGCAATCTTCGAGAGTGTGTCCAGCGCGCTGAACGTCGTAGAGAAGCAGACCTCCTGGGTAACTCTCGGCAGAATCTTCAGCTCGATGCTTTTTATAACACTTCTAGCGGCAGCCGAACCAGCCCTCTGCTCCTCCCACTGATTGTATTCGATATCCGTTACATCGAACATGTGGGCGATGTCAGCGAATTCGCTGAAGTCGGCAGGAGGAGCAGTGCCTTTCGCTTTTCGGATTGCGGCAGAAAGGTCATTGATCTTTTCAATGGCAGAAGTGTCATTTCTGATGAACTCAATTAAAAGATCAACATTCTGCGCGTCTTGCAGATCTGTTGCTATATTCGCAAGCGTGGCTTTTATATCTCTGTGAAATTCGTCGATGTTCTAGACCTTGTTTTTGGACTGCGATGCTTCATTGACAGAATCGGAATGGGGGCGTTTATGTGGCATTATTGTAGCTTTGTGGAGGTTTGGGGCAAGTAGATTGTTTGGATGGTAAAAATTGAAGAATAGGGGGCTGTTGGGAGACGCGACGTGAATTTGGCTTGCACGGACCACATTACCGCCTTACCGCGCTCCGCTCACTGTAGTTTTAGCGGCTGCCCGCTAGAATTTTAGGCTCGCCACCCCTGACACTCACTGTCATTACAAGGCTGAATTTCGAGGGGCGGAAAGAACTGTGGCTAATGCGTCTCTACCAGGTCCCATCATCCTTCTGAATAAAGCAAGCTTACAACTTCAGAGACACTTATGATAAATTTCAAAATTATTTCAGTTTTCCAATATTGCTTCCTACAAGCCCGGAAAATATCCCTCTAAATGCTCAGATGATCTTCTCAAATTCCCCAAACGTGACTGTATATCAGATCATTCACTTTTTTTATTTAAATCTAAGTATGATTCCAAGTGGTTGTCCCGCTAAGGACCTTTTTCGCGCTGGGAACTTGACAAGCAAGCAGCATCAATATGCAATCTTGGGCGTCATGATTTCCCAATGAGAGTATAAAAATTCCCTCTCTCAGAACCTTGATTATTGGTCTTGAACCCTAGACCAAATTGCCACCAAAACGTCTTCAACCCAATTCCCATCTCGACCGCAAAGTCCAGATTCAAAATCTAAAACTCACCGAAATATCCTCCAAACTTCGAGAAGCCATCAACCTTCCACCCACCTACATTCCCTTGACCTTGAAACCACCACAATGACCCATCAAGACACCACCGCTCCCGACGATTTCAATCTCTACGCCGACCTGACATCGACCTCCAACTTGAAGTACTTTGAAGGGTCACAAATAGATGAATATGACATAGGTAAAGAAATCAAACCGGCAATCTTGAAGAGCATCAACAAGACAACCCCCCCCCTGAAGTTCAGCAAGGAAATATACTTCGAGACCCAAACTTAGCGTGCTCGACACGCCGAGCAAACTGTCCCGTTACATCTGGGAATCGCGGTAAGTGATAAAGGAAACGAAGACTATTGTGCACTAAGGCTGCCAGTTTCAAGCTTTTTCAATTATCTAGCAAGCCTAGATGATATCCCATTATAATCATGAATAAAGTACCTAAACCATCTGACTTTTGTGCCTCATCTACCCCCAAATACGCCATCCATGCATAAAGCGTTCTTCCTTTTAAGGAATCCCACCCCCCAAACGCCACTCCCAGATCCAAAACTCCACGCCAAATTCCAGCAGTAAAATTCTGTTTCCCAGCAGAGACGCTCAGTAATTCCACAAAACCTTGTGATACAACACCCTACTCCCCAACCTCTCATACTCCAACTTCCCAATCCAACTCTCATGCAAATTCAGCCTCCCAAAAATACTCGCTCCCTTCCACGTAACAACCTGCCCATCCATTTCGCGCGGACTAACACCAACGAGAATCTTATCTGCCAGATCCGGTCTCTTTCGTTTCAACTTCTCTTCCAAGACCGCGCTGAGACCGGGAGTCTTGGCACCGCCGCCGATGACCATGATACTGCCGAATAAATCTCGAGTTTTCTTCTCGTCGCCTCGTGCTGCGTGTGTGATGGAGGTGACGATAGCAACGTCTAATGGGGCAACGGGGAGCACGGCGTCGCGGTCGGCGGCGAGGTCTTCTTGTGAGCGGGAGTATTGGTCGATGAACATCCCAGCAGGTGGAACTGGGGTGCCGCCGTTGCTGAAGTGTACTGGGCCGGGGGAGCCGCTGAAGATGAAGGGCGCGGCGGAGGGGATAGGCGTGTTTGCACCTTCCGGTGCGGGTGAGCCGGCTGCGGAGCGTGAGGGGGTTGTGTCGCTCTCCATGCGGGAGAGGAAGGGGTTCGGCTTTTCTTTGGAAGGTGTTGCAAAGTCTGGGTTTCCGTTGCCGTTTCCGTTGCCGTTAACGGGGAAGCCGTTGGTTGTTGAGGCGAGGGAGGGTTTGATACTTGTAAGGATTGCTAGTTGGGCTGAGGAGGTGGGGTCATCTGGGACATCGGTATCGTAGGCGTTGTAGGATCGGTTGATTATACTTCGGCGACCCTTGAGTTTTTCGCTGTTATCGAAAATCGAGGGGTCAAAGAAGCCCATTGGAGCTAATATGACTTCGTCATAAGTCTTGAATTGATATTTCCGAGTAGCTTGATTCGGTGCCCTTAGATGGAAGTTGTATAGTTGTGGCGAGATAATCGCCTGCTCCATAGTACAAAAGTTGACCTTGAGTTCCTCAGCCAAGAGGAAGTCGTACCGTCGCGCGAGATTGATATCCTGGTATGGGAAGTAATCATATAGCATCATTTTGATGAATGTTTCCGTAACATCCCATCCGCCATACTTGAGGTTAATTCGGGAGTCTTCCAGGCACATGCCGTCTTCAACACAGCAAATAGATGTTTTTTGAGCTCCAATATCGACGACACAAGTTTGACTGTAGCCCGCTCCGTATGTGGCTGCTAAACTTTCTTGTATGAAGGAGACTTGCTTGAACTCAATCTCCTGGATACCAAATTCCAGGAGTCGCTGGACGTAGATCTTGTCGTATAGATCTGGTATCACAAAAACACAATTGTATTGCTCCCAGTCTTTGCGGTCTTTCAATTCCAGTTCGTTCGCCATAGCGTACTCAATTATGCTTTCCAAGTCATCAAATAGTGCTTCTTGACTGGTGTAGTCTGCCTCGTGCAACCATCCATGTCTAATTGGCCAGGAGAGTGCGAATTTAGGGTCTGAATCTTCCGGGATACGTAAAGCCGGCGTGCCAGCAAAGAATGAAGCGCGAGACTTAAGGTCAATCGTGGAGACATCTGTCCACTCTATTCGAATTGGATCATTATGTTCGGGGATCTTTTCCGGAGTCGCTCGTCGATTGTAATTTACCACCAATTCCTTTGAATTGGGGAGAACCTTCCGCTTATTCGCTCGCATATCGATTTTCAAATCATTCGACATCTTAACAAATTTCTTCGAGAACTCCTCCCCAAATTGTTCCTCGGGAGCCTCGTCAGGATCCTCCCGTATTGGAACAGGCTTGCAAGCCTCCGATTCCGTAAATTTGGCCTGGAGCGCAATCGCCATTGGCAAAGTTTTCGGCAGAGCATCATTCGCAAATCCAATTCTGAGATTCTGGCTTCCGATATGGATGACGATTATCTTCGAAGGGTCAAGTCCATCATTCGCTTCCTCGTCTTCTGGGTATCCATCCGCGTTGGTGACTATTGGAACATCGGTATCTCCAGTGCGCGCAAGTGCCCGATCCCTGTCTTTAGCATTCCGGATCATTTTGTCTCGGTTGGCTTCGTTTTGAAGGCGGATTGGGAGGATTTGGTCATCGCGCTTCATATACTCGCTATTCGCAGGTCAGCTCTGGAAGAAACTATTTGCGCGCGAAAAGAAGGGGAAACACCGCGACAAGTGATGTCTAATCGAGTAGTTTGGGGAGGAAATGACTGGGCTTGGAAAGGAAGCAAGCTCCATAGAGTCACATACGTGTAGTAATTCTTCTGATTGATCATGGGCACATCTGGCCAGCTGGATTGCTTCATGCCATTGTCGGTTCGCTCGAGACCCTCCTCTCGCAAGAGCGCCTTGCCGGATTTCTTGCCCACCATCTTGGAGGTTGCTCTTGGGCGTTTGCTTGGGACTCGCTGATTGTTGGAGTTGTTGCGACGGGCGGTTCACAGCTCCAAACTCCAAAGCTACGTTAGAGCCGCCATGCTGGTAAAACTTCGGAAGGAAAGCTGATGTCGGGGCTCATGAAATCCGATATTTGTATCACGTGTGCTTGAGCTGGAGAATCAGGTGACCGGTCTGGATTTATGCTCACGTACAGCCATGTAGCTGCAGCTATATGAAGTCTTTATTTGATTGAGTTTCTGATTCAAAATCTCTTACATCTTCTCACATCTTTTCTCAGATATCAGCAGATCTAGTCCAGACGTCTTTCATAAGAATTCGCAAGAGCTCAAATGCTGCTGGAGTACGCAATGCAAGAGGACTCGACTTCTCTTATTTGATTGGAATTGTTCGTAGAAGTATACCAATCATAGTGTTCATTATACGCGTATAATTAATAAGTCTAGTCAGAAGAGAGGAGTTGTCATACCGGAACTACGTTTCCTCATCTACGGCAGATCAAATGTTTCGCCATACGCTCACCTTCGTATCCGTCGTATGCAGTAATAAAATATCGCCTCCACCATCCTAGCCTTCTCTTTGAGTCTTTTCGACTCATGTCCCATCATACTGTATTGGACGTTACATTTTGCGGCTTACTAGAGATATCTTCTGAGGTGAGAGCATCTGCCTCCCGTTCTCGAGAACGGCGTAGCTGATTCAGATCTGATATCGGGAATATTCAGTGTCTCACGCCTCTGCATAAACTTTTGCATAAATTCCGAAGCAACCAATCGCGAGGCATGCCGTACGAGGGCTCGCCTCGCCGTCCCAGCAGCGGATGACTGCTTTCTTCAGACTAGGGGTCATGGTGGGGTAATGTCATTACATATGTACGGTGCCTATGTGGCATGTTGAAATGTTGGAATAATTACACGCGTATTGTCGGGTTTATCTATCATGCGAGACGGAAGATTCTATTCTGTCTTCAAAAATATTATTTGCTACTGGAGTCACGTCCTTTCCGGCATGTTTCCGATGCTGAAGACCGGACGTTAGAACCATCTGATGTCATGTAACACAGGTTGTGTGTTGTGCGCGCAAACTAATGCGGCGCTGGGTGCGAGGTACGAAGGCGAGGAGACGGACGTTGGGAATGTCCGTCTTATACATAATCAACGAGAAAGAACCAAAGAAAAGAACAGGCTGCCATTCTAATAACGCCGTTACTGGCTGGTTGCTCGCCGATAGAGTCATCTGGATCTTTCCAAAAGCCACCGTTGGTGATGGCTGATGGTAACACCATGCGCTGCTTGATTTACCGTGACACAACAGGCGCTGAAGAAACGGCCCACTGTTTCGGGAAGTACGCAGGCTGATGACGAGTTCATATTGTTCATATAGCTGACAGAAAAAAAATTAGGAGGACGATTAGGAGCACGAATACTTGTTGTTTGGTTATTGAGATATTCCAAAAGTATATTGCTGAAGAAGAAAAATGTTACATAGCGAAAGTCTAGACTTATGAAAACCTGGTGGGGCCAAATAACATTGACATCCTTGGTTGTGGGAACCCATCGCGAATCATTAGTACTTCGATACGCCCTCGGCTGCGTGAAAACATGGGGGATGCACTGGACGGAGAGCGATGACAAGGGGTCGCGGCGACCCCAAATGGAAAAGTTGGCTCTGAAGGGGCAAGCTGGATGTTGAAGGAAGTTGAAGGAAGTTGGGAAACAAACCCTGGCTTGGCGTATTTCTCGCATCCGAATGCGACTCGGTCTCATTTCAAGGCACCAGGGCCAGAGAGACGATGGACAGATGGACCAGATGGACTTTCATAACGCCCGCACGGCACGGGACATTGACCATCCGTCGCCGTGGATAACTACTGCTTCTTACAAAATAAATAGTCACCTCATACACATTCGTATACATAGACCGTGGCCTGCGCCTTTTTCTCCCAAGCCTTGTTTTCTTGACTCTTGTCTCTTGTCTCTTGCTTCTTGCTATTCAATATACCTGAACTCAATTCTAGCCCTCTGAAACCTTCTCTCCTTCCAGAACTTTATTCCTCGGTAATCTTATCGGCAGGTTCGATCGCTATCAACTATCAGCCATTTTGTTGACGCTCTTGCCACAAGTAAATACACCTCCGAACAGCACTTTCTTTCGCAAACAAATACATCGCAACCTTCCTTACTCTTCGGTCGAGTCCAGCGGACTTCCGCGACCCCAACTATTGTTTTTCCATAACCCCCAAAGCCGCCTAAAATGGCTGGCGACCTCTCAGAAAAGCCCGAGGGTCACTCCACACGGACGTCGAGCCACGGAGATTCCACCGACGAGCACGAATCGACGCTCAAAGCAAGATCCGAAGGACATGCCCACCCCATATCCTCTTCCGAATCAGACGCAGCAAAAAAGCTAGACTCCAATATCGTCAAGGTTCCAGAAAAAGAGGAAGATGCCTATGCGAACCTGCCACCAGCCGAGGCACAGATATTGAAGCGACAGGTCGACATCCCAGTCGTTAAGAGCGGTTGGAAAACATTATATCGATATGCGACGGTGAACGACTACATCATCATCGCAGTCAGCTGCATTTGCGCAATTGCTGCTGGCGCGGCGCTGCCGTTGATGACTGTGGTATTTGGTAATTTGGCTGGAGAGTTCAATGGCTACTTCTCGGGAACCACGACCCATTCACAATTCGAGCATACGATCACACACAGCGTTCTGTACTTCATCTACATTGCTATTGCCGAGTTTGTTACAATATACATTTCGACTGTTGGAATGATCTATACGGGAGAACATATCAGTGGCAAGATTAGAGCGCATTATTTGGAGGCTTGCATGAAGCAAAATATTGGCTTCTTTGACAAGTTAGGTTCTGGAGAAATTACAACAAGAATTACGGCGGATACGAACTTGGTGCAAGATGGTATATCTGAGAAAGTCGGGTTGACTTTGAACGCCGTGGCTACTTTCATTACGGCATTCGTGATCGGTTTCATCAAGTCCTGGAAGTTGACCTTGATTCTCTCTTCAACCGTCTTTGCCATCACTTTTGTTATGGGAAGTGGATCTAGGTGGATTGTCAAGTACAACAAGCAGTCTCTTGAATCCTACGCTCTCGGTGGCTCCATCGCCGAGGAAGTTATCTCATCCATCAGAAACGCTGTAGCTTTCGGAACTCAGGACAAGCTCGCCCGCCAATACGACGAGCATTTGAAGAATGCCGAGAAGTATGGGTACAGGGTCAAACTTGTTCTGGCTATCATGGTTGGTGGAATGTTCATGATCATTTATCTCAACTATGGACTTGCATTCTGGATGGGTAGCAGATTCCTTGTGAATGGGGAAATTGATTTGAGCGCCATTCTCACCATTTTGATGTCCATCATGATCGGAGCTTTCGCACTTGGTAACGTCGCTCCTAATGTTCAAGCATTCACGACTGCCATCTCCGCCGCTGCCAAGATCTTCAACACCATTGATCGTGTTTCTCCATTGGACCCAACCTTGAGCACAGGAGAGATCCTGCCTCACGTAGAAGGAACGATCGAGTTAAGGAATATCAAGCACATCTACCCATCCCGACCGGAAGTTACGGTGATGCAAGATGTCAGCCTCGTTATCCCAGCAGGCAAGAAGACGGCTTTGGTTGGAGCCTCTGGATCCGGCAAGAGTACGATCGTTGGTTTGGTCGAGAGATTCTACGATCCCGTTGGTGGACAGGTATTCTTGGATGGACACGACGTCAGCACGTTGAACCTCCGCTGGCTGCGACAACAGATCTCACTGGTCAGCCAAGAGCCAACCCTTTTCGGCACAACCATTTACGAAAATATCGGTCACGGTCTCATCGGAACAAAATTTGAGGCGGAGAAGGATGAGAAGAAGAAAGAACTCATCTACGAAGCCGCCAAGATGGCCAACGCACACGATTTTATTACTGGATTGCCAGAAGGATACGAAACGAATGTTGGAGAGCGTGGATTCCTCTTGTCGGGAGGTCAAAAACAGCGCATCGCGATTGCCAGAGCTATGGTCAGCGACCCTAAGATTCTGTTGCTCGACGAAGCTACATCAGCCCTTGACACGAAATCCGAAGGTGTCGTTCAGGCTGCTTTGGAAGTTGCTGCGGCCGGAAGAACCACCATCACTATTGCCCATCGACTTTCGACGATCAAGGACGCGGACAACATCGTAGTGATGACCGAAGGTCGCATCGTTGAACAAGGCTCACACAACGAATTGCTGGCCATGAAAGCTGCTTACTACCACTTGATCGAAGCCCAGAAGATCGCCGAGACTAATGAGCCAACCGCCGAGGAGCAAGCTATTGTGGATGCTCAAGACGACGAGCTTGTCCGCAAACTCTCGAAGAACCGAAGCCGAAGTGAAAGCGGCGCTGGCTACATGGAGGATCCAGATGACAAGAACATCGCTAACAAGTTGAATCGCACGCAATCCGAGAAATCACAATCATCTTTAGCTTTACAAGGCCGCAACGCAGACGGAAGCCACAATGCCTCACTATGGACCTTGATCAAGCTCATTGCCTCTTTCAACAAGACCGAATGGAAGTGGATGGTTGTTGGACTTTTCTTTTCAATTATATGTGGAGGAGGAAATCCAACGCAAGCAGTCTTTTTTGCCAAAGAAATCCTCGCGCTCTCATATCCATTAAATAATCCACTCACTGGGGCCCCAATCCCTGGTGCTAAGCATCACATTCGCCATGATGTCGACTTCTGGTCTGCTATGTACCTCATGATTGCCTTTGTTCAATTCATCGCCTTCTGTGGCCAAGGTATCGCCTTTGCGTTCTGCTCTGAGAGACTTGTTCATCGGGTTAGAGACCGAGCTTTCAGGACCATGCTCCGACAGGATATTGAGTTCTTCGACAAGGATGAGAATACGGCTGGTGCTCTGACTTCGTTCCTTAGCACAGAGACCACTCATGTGGCAGGTTTGTCTGGTGTAACTCTTGGTACCCTTCTGACGGTCATCACAACACTTATCGCCGCTATCGCAGTTGCGACTGCCATCGCCTGGAAATTGGCACTTGTTTGTGCTTCAACGATTCCCATTCTTCTTGGTTGCGGTTTCTTCCGATTCTGGCTGTTGGCTCAATTCCAGCGACGAGCTAAAAAGTCCTATGAGCAAAGTGCCAGTTATGCCTGCGAGGCAACAAGCGCCATTCGCACTGTTGCGTCGTTGACAAGAGAAGAAGATGTCCTATCACAGTATAAGAATTCGTTGGCCGCTCAGGAAAAGAGAAGTCTACAGTCCATTCTGAAATCTTCGCTTCTATACGCCGCTTCGCAATCTTTGATGTTCTTGTGTGTTGCTCTTGGATTCTGGTATGTGTTTTAATTTCGTGATACTTTGACATGTGCTAACTCTCCATAGGTATGGCGGGAACCGTATCGCTGATCGCGAGTACACCATCTTCCAGTTCTTCGTCTGTTTCTCCGCCGTGATTTTCGGTGCCCAGTCCGCCGGCACTATCTTCTCATTCGCCCCAGACATGGGCAAAGCCAAGCAAGCAGCCCAAGAACTCAAGATACTCTTTGACCGCAAGCCCAACATCGATTCCTGGTCCACCGATGGCGCCCGTCTCGACTCAGTCGAAGGCACCATCGAATTCCGCGACGTGCACTTCCGCTACCCTACCCGCCCCGAGCAGCCCGTCCTGCGCGGCCTCAATCTCTCTGTCTCTCCCGGCCAATACATCGCCCTAGTCGGCGCCTCAGGCTGCGGCAAATCCACCACCATCGCACTGCTAGAACGCTTCTACGACCCGCTCGTCGGCGGCATTTACGTAGACGGCAAGGAAATCTCCGGTCTAAACATCAACGACTACCGCTCCTACATCGCGCTCGTCTCGCAGGAACCAACGCTCTACCAAGGCACGATCCGCGAAAACGTCTTGTTGGGAGCAGATCGCCACGATGTGCCCGATTCCGAAATCGAATTCGCGTGTAAAGAAGCCAATATCTACGATTTTATCATGTCGCTCCCCGACGGTTTCGGGACCGTGGTAGGTAGCAAAGGCTCCATGTTGAGCGGCGGCCAGAAACAACGTATAGCCATCGCGCGCGCCTTACTCCGCGATCCCAAAATCCTATTACTGGATGAAGCAACATCAGCGTTGGATTCAGAAAGTGAACATGTGGTGCAAGCCGCGCTGGATAAAGCAGCTAAGGGCCGCACGACGATTGCGGTGGCGCATAGACTGAGCACGATCCAGAAGGCGGATATCATTTATGTGTTTGATCAGGGGGTTATTGTGGAGCATGGTACACATGTGGAGTTGATGCATAAGGGTGGGAAATACTCTGAGCTTGTGAATTTGCAGAGTTTGGGCAAGACGCAAGGTCACTGATGAGCCGCTGGTGCTTTTTTGATTTCATTTTTTTTAATTTGAGCTTTGATTTTGGCATGGCGATGGCGTTTTGGAGCATGTACGGCCAGTGATAGAATTTGGCGTATGTGCATTGCAAAATGGGTTAGATGAAATGACAGACTCGTATCTGAGTTCACATATTTGAGGCGGATACTAGCTGTAGATAGATATATCACCGCACAATACATAATTTTCTTGAAAGCCTAACTTCCATCATACATCGCGGCCTAAACCAAGTCGCCTCCAGACTCCTTACCCGTGTTTCGAGCCAACCCATTCATTCCAATCCGTACAGTAACCGTACTTCCCATTGAGTACAAAACCTCCTTTGTCGTCTTTACTGACAACAAGATTCCTTCTTCTCCTTCTCCACCAACGTCGAAGCCAAATTCTTATTCGACGGGACATCAATCGCCGGATTCGCCGTAAAGAAATCCGACGGCTTAATCTGCAACTGATGGATCTCTACCGGCCTATGTTCAAGCACGTCAGCAATCAATCCTCTTCCACTCTCCCCTCCCCCTCCTCCACCCGCAAGAAGAAAAGGAAAACGGTAAAAGAGAGGGTCTGTGAAATGAAGAAGAACTCACATAACAGGCCAATCCTCCACCCTCGGATTATGCGTCAACCCAAAAACATTCCAAACCACCAAATCCACACCGTCAACCCCCTCCCGCCTCCCCACAGCATCACTCACACCACCCCTCTCCTCCCGACTCTGCAACGTATACCTGCCCGCCGCAAATAGCTCCCCTTCCCTATATTTCGTAACCCACACATGATGCTGCGTAAACTTCGCTCTATTCGCTTGTACACTGCCCGGCTGCGCAAGTAACTTTTGTGTAGGAGCGGGCGTGAATTTATAGCCTACGGGTTTCCCACTAGTAGGATTCTTCTTGGAGGGATTTACGATTTTAATGACGCGGTTATGTTCGGGCGCTGCGTCAAGGCCTGTGGAGGTAAGAATAGGCGTTTGTTTAACTTCGTAGAAATTGCCTGCGGGGTTACGATCTGGCGAGAAGGGAACGGGATGTGATTCCTCAACCAACACCGTGTTTTCTGTTCCATCTATAGCAGGATCCATCCTCACCGCAAAAATATGCTGATGATTCTGCGCTAGGGCGCCAGGGGAAACCACATTTCCATACTCAGAGGTTTTACCCGGGTCGATGTTGACTACTGATACGATTCCTGTCGCGCGCGTTTCGATGGTGATGGCGCCGGATTGGTCGAATTTGTAGGCGAAGATGTACTCGTAGTTTGCGAGGGTGATGATGAATTGGACGACGAGCTCGCGGTTGCGCGTTACGACTGCGCGGCCGGTGCGCCAGTTTGTGTGTTTCCAGCCGATGCCGTTGTCTTGTTCGTGTAGGCAGACTACGTTAGGGCTTACGGAGACGGTGCCGTCCGGTGTGGTGTTGGTTCCGTTGAAGTACTGGGGAAGGGGGTCAGTGGAGTGTATGTTGGGGAATGGGGTTGAAGACTTGCTTTGATGTGACCTAAGCAGTCGCAGCCAAGTTCTAGGTTGTTGGCACAGGTTCCCGCTCCCCCGTCTCCGAAATCAAAAGCTTGCTTCCGTTGGAATGGAGCTCGAGCATCGGCGTAGGGAACAGTCTATCGTAATGTAAGTTGTGGCTCTTCAGTTCCAAGTGGGAGCAACTCACCATCTCACTAATACTCAACCGGTACATCACGCTCCGCCCATCATATCTCACATCATGAATGGTAGCACCTTCCCGGTGGTTGAATCCCGCCCTGAACCTCCACTTCTGCCACTCAACCAAACTCTCATCCGTAACCGTAAAACTTGGCCCATCAGGTTGCGAAACATTCAAGGCTTTCAAATCCTTTCTTGTCCCGTTTTCTAACAACTCGGGAACATACTCGGCACCCTTGCAATGGTCCAAAACATTCGCCGAATTTGTTCCCTTTACCAACCCATCCTCTTTTCCGCCAGTAGCGAGACGATCAATACGCACAATGCTTCGGGTTATGCAATCCATAACAGGAATGAGGGGCAGAGGGTAAGCGTAGAAGTTCGAATCCGGGTTTTTGTTGCGGGTGTCTTGAGCAAAGCACAACCCCTGGAAGTAACGTTTGCTATCTTCGTCCTGGTCTGGTCCTCCGTAGGGCCAAGGCTCGACGATGACTTCGAACCCTTCTGGGAGTTTGAATTCGGCGATTGCTTCTTTGAACAGTGGGGATGCCCATACTGCCTTTATGAGATGATCGAACTCGCCTCTGTAGCTTATTAGTATGAATCTCAAGATGACGAAAGACATACGGACAGTGTCAAAGGTGCATGGTGCGCCGAATCAACTAATTCTTGTCCGATCAGCTTGGCAGTGCTGACATCGACGAGTGATTCGTAATACTTGAAAACCTTGTTCTCGGCCACAACATCGTAGGTAATACGGGCAAGACGGGCTGGTCTCGTGATACTTGGCTTTAGGGTTCCTGCAGCTTCAGCGTCCAGGAAAGGTTGCAACTCGACCTTAGGAGGCTCCTCGAGCGAGATCGTTCGAAAGTCTAGGACTGATTTGTCGTGAAATTGAAGAATCACATCGCGAGCTACGTGTGCTTCCGTGACGGACAGCGGTGCGAGGGGGTGAGGGCGGGGCTCAGATATGCTGAGATCCTGGGTAGACCCCATTATGTTGCTTTTCAACTTGATCCTGTGATAATGACTTTAGGTTGAGTGAATAATTCGAAGCGACGAAGGGGGGACAATTGCCTTTTATGCTTCTGGCTTCCATGCAAGTCACAACTCTGATGGATGTGAGAATTCCGTGTCATTTGGCATGGGAGTAGGACTAGTGCGTTTGCGTTGCATAACGTGGGGTAGCAACAGGGTCGATCGCAGCGCTCAATGGGGAAAGTACAAGAGGGATCCAATGAGATGTTCTCGTAGAACCCGCCAGCATGAAGCAAGCGGCGGGTACAATCTTTAGTAGCAGCACGGTTATGCTGGAGTTGTGCCGGACAAGCCATATCGCCATCGGCTCCGGCTAATATTTACCCGGAAGCCGGCCTGGCATTATCTGCTGTCCAAGAAATGCCAATTCACAAATGTAATCTCGTCGACAGATCCCTGGTGCTGAGAGGATATGTAGAGGGAAAGATGTTGAGATAGGGAACTTCAATGCCTGCAATATCATGCAGATTGCTCCGCAGAGTGAAAACTTGATAGATAAAGATAGACGAAAATAGGAACGAGATTATTTATAACTGTAAAGGCTTCGCCGGCTGTCAAAGGACCATCACCGTCGAAAATTTGTGAATTGCCAATTAACTGTTTCATTATCGAAGATGAGTTTTGATAAGAAGGAAAGCAAGCTGGAGGCTGACAAGTCCGTTCTCGAACGAACAGTATCCAGCAGCAAAACCATCGAGGAAGGTGTTGTATCGTAAGGGCAGGTTGAAGAACTTAGACGAGAATTCTCGGTTTGGTCTCTTGGCTCATTATGTCTCTGCTTGATGGCAACATGGGAAGCCGTCACCAGTGTCGTAGCGGCAGCCTTGACAAATGGAGGAGCGCCGTGTTTATTTTACAACTAGTAAATACCGTTTTTTTCTGCCATTAGAATATCAGCTAAGCACTCATCTTTGGCAGCATCATCTCCTTCCTTGCAACGATAGCAGTCGCCTGCTCGCTAGCCGAAATTGCCTCGATATACCCCACAGCAGGAGGTTAGTCACGTCATCCTATGCTCGTGCTTGTCGGCTGACACGTCCAAGGACAATACCACTGGGTAGCCGCACTGGCACCTAAGAAACAAATGATCGTTGCATCCTGGTTGACGGGCTGGATCTCAATTGGAGGCCAAATAGTGCTGACAGCCTCTGCAGCGTTTGCAGCCGGGCTGCAGATGCAGGGCTTAATCACACTGAACCACCCCGAATCGTATATTCCGCAGAGATGGCAAGGAATGACGTTCTATTGGTTGATTCTCCTGTACGCAGCTGTTGTGAATATCTGGGGCTCGAAGATCTTACCACACACGAATATTGCATCTGGTTGGTTGGATCCATCGGCCCAAAATTGCCCTTGCTAACTTCACAGGTGTGCTTCATATTGGTGGGTTTCTGGCGTTCCTTGTCATTCTAGGGGTGATGGCGCCCAAGCACGACGCACATTACGTCTTTGCGGAGGTCAGTAACACAAGCGGATGGGTCAATGACGGTGTTTCCTGGCTTGTCGGCACTCTGAGCACAGTCTACCCGTTTCTTGGGTATGTTCCGAAGCTTCTGCACTCCAGCTGGAATACTTGCTTACAGTTGCAGGTATGACGCAGCTACGCATATGGCAGAGGAGATGCCATACCCGGCTACAAATGTGCCGATCGCTATGGTGGGGAGTGTCGTTGTCAACGGAATCATAGGACTCAGCTGGGCCCTCATGCTTCTATTTTCTCTAGGTGACCTTGACAGCCTTCTAGAGACTGCCACAGGGTTCCCTTTCATGCAATTATTCCTCAACGTTATGGAGAGCCAGGCAGGCGCAACCGTCATAATCTTTACATTCTCCATGACAGCTGTTGTCGCAAATGCAGCGGGTTTACTTCGACGTCTCGAACGTATTGGGCGTTTGCAAGGGACTCAGCGGCGCCGTTTTCGAAGTACTTCGCCCACGTCGATACCAGGTTGAGAACACCCGTCCGGGCAGTCGCTGTAGTGACAATTCTTGAAATACTGCTGGGTCTGATTTACCTCGAGAACAGTACAGCGTTCAATGCGATCTTATCTATGTCCATTTTGGGGATGTCTGCGTCGTACCTTCTTCCAATAGCATACATGTTCATCTACGGAAGAAAGAAAGTAGAGCAGGGCCAATATGGACCGTTCAGACTCGGGCGTTTTGGACCGGCGGTAAATATGATCGCGATTGGCTGGCTTGTCCTGGCGAGCGTCTTCAGCACATTTCCAGGTGTGCAGCCAGTGACTGAAAAGAACATGAACTATAGTAGCTTAGTTATGTCTGGATGGTTGGTGTTTGGAGCTGTATTCTTCTTTTTCTTTGGTCGCAGAAGCTATGTTGGACCGAATGTGGAGGTTGGGAAGTAGACCGGGAGCATCTGAAAAGAAAGTATACACGGTCAAGCCCCGAAGTTTGAAGATTGATCCATCACCGTGAAGTTCAAATTTCCCATAAAGAGGTTTTCTACCCATAGCCGTGGAAAATTCAAGCATACCCCTGCCCTTCCAAGGCAAATCCTGCGTTTAGGAGATCTCGAAGTTCCTCATCCCAAGAGTAGAATTGATCTGTGGAATCGCCAAAGTCCCGTAGGAAAGACCAATCATCTGTGGAACTCTGCGGCTGGGCGCATGGAAGCGGGGCAGTCACTGGATTCAGAAGGCTGCCTACAGACCCAGGCTGTAATGAAGAATGATCGATGGTCGTCTGAGTTACTGGAGCTGTTGCAGCCGACTGCGGCCGCGCCTGCAATTCTGGTGGCAAGTCATATACTGTAAGATGTCAGTAAGAACTTTGATGCTATTCAGATTAGGTGAAGAGACTCACGATCATTAAGTAACTGATGGCGTGCACCTGCTGTTTGCCAGCTCCTTCCGAGCACAGAAAGCCAATGTATACACTGCTTCAAGCGGCGACGCGTATCAACTGCCTCATCTGGCTCTACCTGTTTTGAATGGTGTAGCAGGATGCTCGCCGCCGTGAAGATACTGAAAACCATATCACACGGCCCTCCTGGTAAACGTTCTAAGTATCTCTCTAATATGACGCATATTCTGATCGCTGCTCCAAGACATATGTCGTAGGGGTTGGATGTAGGTTCAGCCAACGTCAAATCAGGACGCCAGCGCTCAATGAATGGACGATGGAGTAAGATCGCGCCTGTCAACATGACCTGCGCAGAGGTCAATACCAAGAACTTGAAGTTTCTCATGCATAACTATAAGCACGTACCACATTATTCGTGATTGATGGAGGCACCGATGTCAAATCGTCGCTCAAGTCTAGCCTCAATGGGGAAGCCTCCACCTCCTTCTCCCAGTTCTGTAATTCGCGCCATAGTTGCATCCTTAATCGCTCTCCAGCATTTTGATCTTCGCGGATGGTCTTTCGAGCAGCAATACCGTAAACTTCCCGGCATATGCGCTCTATGATGAATGCTAATCTTATAGTTGTATGCAGAGCAGACATTGTTCGCATTTTGATAGAACTGTTCCGAGCTTGCCCTGCAGGCACCTGTAGCTGTGAAGACATCAATTCGAATTCGTCGGACTCGGATACCGAAGGCCATGAGCAATCGCTTTCTTCAAATCTTAAAAGTATCGGCCGGCCCATCTCACAAGACATCATGTTTCCGAGTATGTATAGATTCCACCATAACCGGGAGTGGATTTCTCGTTCAACGGCATCATTAGCCTTGTACACCCGATGAATACGTAACTCAATCGCCATTGCCGCTGCTAGTCCACCGAACATAGCTGCTCTCGCATATTCTGCGACTCCATGTTGTTGCAGAGCGAGGATCACAAGGACTTGGCAGTTGGTGACAGAGGGGACAAAGGCGTTCATGTATTGACGCCCGCTGTTAGAATTGGTTCCTCGTTGAAGAATATCCAGAGCTTCCTCAAAGAAAACCTGCGGTTCTGGACAGCTTCCTCTCTCTTTAATCCCACCTTGTGCAGAAGACTGTGCATTGTCTACACAAGAGGCGATGGCGAAGATTGCCAACACCAAAGGAGCTGATATGCCTGGTGAAGGGTATGTATAATCCAACGATGTATATAGAGGCTTATAGAGGAGCGGCCACATGGGATGTATGCAATCGAAGTATGTTTGGAAGAGTCGTTTAGAGGTTTCCGGAGATATGTTGGATATAATATGTGCTGGCCGTGGTTGATGGAGACGCTTATTCGGACTGATCGCAGATGACATATGGATATTTTCTGGAGTCGATCCTTCCGCTGCATTTCCACCGATGCTCCCCTGAGGGCTTCCTATCAGCCCATTGTACTCTGTCCGCCTGTTTGGTCCTCTGTTGCGAAATCAGCTACCGCGCGCACATTGAACAGCAATGACAGACCTCCTCTTTGATACCCCATATGAACACTCCTCACTCTTATTCCGGCATGTACTACATTGTGGGAAACCTCCGTCGCACTGTGATCAAAGTTAGAGCTGTCATATATAACGCGTTCTGAAGCTATCCCTACCTTAATCTTCTTCTGGTTGCATGGCTTGCACGCTTGCGACACGCGTTTTCGAGTCGACATTCGACCCAATTAGCAACATAAAGTCATTGGGAGAGCTTAAAGGTCGGATAGACTGTTATTTTCCCCAGGAAAGAGCAAAGGATGGATGAAGCTGGCGAAGTAATTACGAAATCGCGGGGTTGAAGCTCTTCCTTAAATTTACCATTTAGCCGAAACCTACAGTAGCCGCGTAGTCAAATGCTGGAAAGGGGGCTTAAGCGGCGGCTGAATGATGTCCAATACAAACCGTTGTTTTAATTTTAATCGTTGATTCTAGTCTGATAGCTATAGCTACGTAGCATAGCCCGTTCTCTATCTAAGCAACTTCAGGAGCCATCAGGAGACAAAAGAAGCCAAATCCGTTTCCACCCTAAGAAAGTTACGCCACGATGTCAGCATCCGAATCCCCTCACGCAGAGCATCACTTCAAACACGCCGGAGATGCCGAGCGGCTCAAGTTCCAAAAATCTTCAGCCACTTTTCCGGCGATCTTGTGAAGTTACATGGCTGCCGAACATATGTTAGGGATCGATGCCTTCGCGTCAAAGTGCATGTTCCGGACTTACTGGTGTCAGTTCCATCATGCATATGTTCCATAGTCTGAGTATCGGAGTGGTTATCATTCATCTCTGTCCCGGCTCCAGCTCCGTTGTGAGAAGCATGACTAGAAGGTCATTGTCAGCAACTATTACCTTCGAACCAATATTTCTAGAAAACTTACTCAATCGGGTGAGCAGTGCTCATATCGTGGGCCATCCCAATTCCCATCCCAGTGTCATGGTCATCGTGAGCGATTGCTCTCTCATGAGTACCCATCTGGGTGGCTGTACCCATATCTCCCACATTCATCCCTTCTTTGCCCATCATGGCCCTCTTTTCATGGGAAGTTTTCATCATACCATCGGCCATCATGCCATGCTTTTCGTTACCCATCATGGTCCCGTCTGTGTGGGCACTTTTCGCCATACCATTGGCCGTCATGCCATCTTTGTCTTTGGAAACCATTCCCATACTGGATCCCATCATGCTGTCAGCTCCGGAAGCCCCATTCATGGCTGGGGTGGCAGAGACGAAGGCACTTGCGGCCAGGATGGCAAGAATGCGACTGAAATGCATTGTGATATTGCTCTGGAATTGAGGCTTGAACGATTGGTATGAATGTGATTGTGGATGATGATGATGGTAGGTAGGCAGATCTCGGACAGCAGAAAGGCCGTTTATATAGACCTGGGGAAGTCTGATCACGTTCTATAAAGGATCCGAAGACCTTTCTGCTCAGGCTGCTCGAATTGCGTGCTTACAAACACTTGGATTCTGATCAACTTGAAGATTAGAAGAGATCCATCGATTGGTATCTTGATGCAGCCGAAGACGGACCGCTATCAATGAAGTCCTGTACGTGTTGTGGAAACTGTTCGAGTGACATGAAAATGCATCAGACCGCCTTCCGAGACAAAGTCGAGTTGCTTCATATCCAAGATTCAGCGTGAAAGTGGAGCAAGAAGGTTTCATATGGCGCAATGATTCAACAGAATTGCACAGCAAAGTGTCTGGAAGAATTTGACTTGCAAACAATATTCATGAAGCAAGGCGTGGCACTGTACTCATCATGTGGCGGCGGGGTAGCGGCGGGAGGGGCCACAGGGCTGCTGCAAGCCGCAGATTAGCGAGTGCCCCTGAAGGCCCCTGAAGCTCCAGCCTGAGCGCCCCCACGGAAAAGTTGCATCCACCAGCTTCAATTTCTCGATCTAGGGTTACAAGAAGCACGCAACAAACAACATGGATTCCGATTCTGAGACCCTTAGCAAGTCAGAAATCGCCACGGCGAACACAGCCGCGGCATATGTAGGCGCATAGCCGCCCAGCAGCATACCACGTTGACACGAGATAGCCCTGTATTACCGGTACAACGTGGATGTAACAACGGCTTGCTATCTGGTTGTACGCGGATAATCACATCTCCATAGGAAACTAGAGAAGGTCAGGTAATGAGACGGCTTCACCGCCTCCTGAGGAGCGTAATTTCATCATGTCCAAAGATCTGGCGTATTCCAACCGAAAAGAACTTGGGCATCAATCCGTGGGAAATGTGACATGGAAAAGCATCACAGTCTACAGCATTCAAGGGCTCACATATGCTCAGTTAAAAGCTTTTTCAGCGAACGCTTTGGAGTATTGAGGACATGAAATTCCATTCTAGAAAATGGGCACCCTGATGAGTGATCGAAAGCCCGACGACAAAGTAGCATCAATGGATCTGAAGCTGGTCATCCTCCGCATCCTCAGATCCATATGAATACCCCACATCTCTGAGACATTGCAACCTACGCTAATACCTAGCTCGTTATCCTGCATTCCATTACTCGCTCAAGCTCCACGAGGCTCTCTTCCTTCCCTCTCAGCGTGGACCTCCTCGGCACCTCCTCGAATGTTTCCAAGAACGACAAATTGTTCACCGTATGCTTCTAAAATTTGACCCAGACTTGTAAGCCTATTGTTAGCTCTATTAAGGTCAGCTTGCAGTAACTGATTGCTCTCCTTCAATTCAGTATTCTCGCAGAGCAGACAATCGACTGAATCTTGAAGTTCGCGGGCCTTCTCCTCGGACTCGTCGATAGACTGGTTCAGGGCGCGGACTTGATGATCGCGACGAGATAGATCAACCGTAAAGGAGCTTGTCTTTGGCTGTCTTAAGCTGAGCGGTGAGGTTGGACACATTAGTTTTCTCAGTGGCGAGCAAAGTGAGCATGATATCCAATTGTCTCTTGGACTTAGACAGTTGAACATTAATCAAGTCGTGGTCCATCTTCACCTTCTCTGACTCCTCGAATATCTCATCTTTTATCTTTTGTAGATCGAATTGAAGCTCTTGGCATCTCTTCTCGTGCGCTTGTTGCTCTGACTCAAACATCTTGTCTCGAGTGCGCAACTGTCCCTTGAGTTCTGCGACGAGGGCGGCGTCGGCGTTAGTTTTAGCAGTCAGCTCTTGCCTTAGTAGATCCATTTCGTCTGAGTGGTGGCATTGTTGGACGTCCGAGTGAAGTTGCAAGTCATCCAATTTCGATCTGAGGCGACTAAACTCGGCATCCTTCCGGGAAAGTTGCAACTTGAAGGCATTTTCAGCTTCGACACGGGCGGCATGGTTGTATGGCTGTTGAACAATCGGAGTCTAGCCATACTAGTAGTAAGTAAGTGGAGGGGTAACCGCGGAGATCGAACTCAATACCTTCAAAGCTGCTAGCTCCTTCTCAATAATTGCCAATCTCTCGCTCTCATGCTCTGATCTCGCAAGGTGCTCTGTGTGGGCAAGCCTGGCAGTCGCCATTTCCAGTTCCATGCACTTCATCTTCTTCTCGAGCTCCACCAATTGTAGGTTTCTTATGGGATACTTCATCTTGCTGATCATGGCAGAATTTTGGACGCGTGATGTGATGTTGTGGCTCGTGGTAAAAGGCGTGCCGTGTGCGAAAGATCGGGACCGTTCCGATTCTTGTTTGAGATCTCGAGCAATTCACCGCCTTTTGAGTTTTTAAGCCATTCATCAGCTCCTCTAAGAATGATCAAATTCACTTTCATGGCTCGCAATTCATAGTGCCGAACGTTTTGTTTCAAATTGTTTGAGGGGCCCGTAGGAGGACGAGGGATCTGGAGGATTCTATACAAAAGCTTCCAGGTAAATACTTAGACCTCAATTTGAAGAGACGCTGAAGCCTGGAGCGACTTCTTCGAATAATCTTGATTATTGTAGCGCATTGTAATTAATGGCAAGCACAAGGAACATGATAGGCTGGATCGGAACCAAACGAGCAAATTGAGCAACGACTAGCCAGAATATTCTCATCTAAAATCATTTTGAGAGAGCTACAAGCGCTTGTTTCATCACACAAAATAGGATCTAAACGATTCATAAAAATACCTGTATTGGCTGCTGACTATTTACTGGTTTGAACTACCAGATTTCTCTATCACTTTGGCCCATGAATCATCTCAGATGCCAACAACACCATAGAATAACGGCTCAATTTATTCCCCAGAAATCAAGCCTTACAAGCTTGAGAGAAGTTCCCGTTCTCGATCTTCTTGTCAAAGCACTATTGTGGTGAGCTTGAAAATTCTCGATGGAGGAGCATGAGTGCAGGTCTTACCTCGAAGGCATGATGAAACCCCCCATGAGAGTGCATCCTTCCTAAACATCAGCCTGACTACTCAGAGCCTATTCTTCTCGCGCTCTCGGTGGGCATGAATGATTTCGGCCGCAGGCTTTTTCATCTGCTCCATCCGCTTTTTGAGCTTAGTATTGTTATCGATCTTCTTAGCAGTTGCTTCAGAGTGTTCGTCAGATCCAGCGATACATTGCTGGAGGTCAATGAGGTACTCCTTGTGGAGCACGGTAAATTTGCCATCCACCACTTTTCCTTCAGAAGTGTCAGGTGTAAATTTAGTATTCCAATAGCTGCTGACCATGTCGTAGTGCATGTTGGCGGCCTCAATCATGATTTTTGATGCTGGATTGAAATTACCAGGTTGGATACCATACACTAGCTGGAAATCGGGCGCTTTCAAGTGACCAAATTTCCATAGGCCCATGTCAGCAAAGACATTTCCACGATGAACTGCCTCGTTGCGGTCATGGATGGCGTTAACACTTGGTGGCAGTGGCCCTCGGACGTGGATGTAATTTTCGCCAAGTTTGTACCTCTTCATTCTTTCGACTTGGCCAATGCGGGCAGCTTTACCTATCTTGAACAAAGGCTTCATCTCGGCGACTCTGGCATTCAGGTCTTCAACGTCTTTACTACGGCTTTCGTTGGCAGTTCTCTCTTCTCCAAGCTCTGCGGAAATCTTTCGGAGGCGCTTCTTCAAATTTTCGTTCACACTGGAAGACTTGTCTCTATCCTCTTGATCAGCCGCCTCGAGGGATTTGATGGTTGCTTCTTGGCGCTTGATAATCTGTTGTTGCCGCTGAATTTCTGAGTTTTGAGATTCAATCTTTGAAAGAGCGTCGTTCAATTCGGGTCGGAGGTCGTCTTCGTTTGGTGTGGTCGAGAGGCCCTTGGATTCGGCAGAACTGTAACTGCCATTTATCATTTCAGAAATATCATAACCCTCATCTTCGCCGAAGTTGGCCAGCAGTTGCAGTCTGTCATAATATAAACTCTGTTAACCTATTAGAATCTTCTTATTTAAAGGTGGATTTACGTTTGAATATGAACCTGGAGAGCCATAACGATGCCAGCTTTCTGGGCTTTCACCAATTGGACTTCATCCTCGACCGCCTTGTCGCACTGGGTTTTCCACTTCTGCTTTTCCACCAAGTCCTCATAATACACGTCTTTTTCTGACCCCAACCCAAGCTCTTCAACTTGGCGGCGCCACAAAATCTTCCCCTCCTCCTCATACTAAGTTTGGTGCATTAGTAGGTGCGACCAATCCACACAGCGGGCTCAATCTTACCTTGGTCTTCGTCTCCGTTAACTCTCTCAAAGTGGCTATCTTCAACTCCTTTGCCGTCGAGATGCTGATTTCCCTCAGTTGGCGTTCAAGTGTCGGGAGTCTTGACTCATTGTCAGCAAGCTGTGCGCTCTTTACCTGATGATCGGGACTTGTAGCGGGAACTATTGGAAGTTCGACCGCCATGGTGGCGATTTTCTGAGAAATGCGATCTTGGTTGGAAATCTCAAAAGATCCAAGAGGGAAGAAAATGTGGCGAGGATCGCAATAAGTACAGTAGGCTCGCCATAGGCGATCAATCCCGGTCATTTGAGCGGGATCGGAGAGGAATTCACTTAAAACCCTGAAAATGCGAGAAAATATTTCTCTATTGAATTATGAATCTCGATGGAAGGGAATCATTACACTGAAAAGGTTGTGAAAGAAGAATTCGTATTCATTTGTCATTCACCCTCGCTGGTAATATCCTGATCCACCAGATCCCTGACAAAATGGTGGCACTGGGAGCAAGATGACATACCTTCGTACACCTATCACACCTCGTCGGAATTTAAATTCAAGTACATCTTCGATTGAATCTAATTGTGTTCTGTGGCCGTAAAAGATCCTCAATGACCAATCGCCGTGTGTGTAGTTCTGTCTAAACCTCGAGTTCCCGTTCGAGTTCTTCCTCACAAACAGCTTCCGGATCTTTCATTAATGGCTGCTGTCTCATTCTCTCAGAATTCAACGCAGCTCTTCGACTTTTATCTACTGGCACAATAAACAATCCTTCATCAGACATTTCCGACTTTTCAATTTCTTCCAGCTCTTCAAGCTCCTTGCCCTTTCCTGACTTCCAGTCTTTGTGTTTCGTCCCGGTAGTATTCGGGTCTCTCAATCCGAAATCCTGCGCCGGATGTAAAGCAGCTTGAGACTCCAAATACATCTCAACGAAGCCTTTTGACTCTTGGCCCATGGATCTGCGGTCATGTCTCGGCCGATTTTCAGTTAGCTCACGTAGTTCGGTCCTAAATATTGGTGTATGGAAGGCTATTTCTATGCCAGGAGGTGTCGAGAGCATAGTTGGAGTGACGATTTCCGAGATAGCCTTGCGAGTTCGGGTGAACCAGGCCGCCGCCGTAGCTTTGGTGGTTTTCTGTTCGTAAATCTCAGTATGCATGTTCCCCTTGGAGGAACTATCACTTACAGCTTGATTTTCCTTGGTAAGATATGTCCCTTTCCCATCTCTGGCCAGCCATGAAAGCGCGAGCTTGGTATCTTCCGCCCTTCGAAATGCCGCCATCAGATCCATCATCTTGCATAATTTCAACTTAATGTATTTGTCTTCATGGGGAGTGGTTCCTATCTCTGCCGTCCGGACGCTAGATCTAGAAGCAATGTAATCTTGAAGTTCTTCCTGAAGTTCTTGAAATTTCTCGCTGCATGGAAAGCCCTTCAATCCGAAGTCTCGACCGGGTCGATGAAGGTCGTTGTACATGATCCGCAAACCCATGAATGTGAGCGTGCTCTTATGTGATCGCTTCTCGAGATTCATGCAAGACTCCACCGTATGGCCAGGATAAACTGCCTTGAAAAAAGCACCTTCGTTTTGAATTGTCCACAGTCCGGTCTTGAAGAGTGCCAGATCGGCCGTCATATCAGCCCAATGCACATATCGATTCGCGGCAGGTAATATGAATCGCGGCATTTCGCCGATGATTCCAAGCCCTAGTAATTTGTCGTATACGTACCGTGTCCGAATGACAGCGCCGATCTCCAAAAGTGGCCTGGAAGCTGTCGTGTATTCTTTCTCGGTCTCGTACTTCTTGGTCATCGTCTCCAGATCCTTCACCAAAGCGTCGTTTCGTCCTTCGAGGTCGGCGATCAAACTATTGGCCTGCTCGACAAGCCAGTATGCTCTTCCACGATTTTCATCCAATGAGATGTTGGCCTCAAAGTCTGCAATCCTGGACTTTTGGATCTCAAGCTTTCGCTCGAGTGTCTTAATGGTGTTAGACTGCCTATCGGCCAAAGCTTGCAGTTCATGCTTTTCTTGAAGATGTTGTTCCTCGAACGTTTTTAACTTTTCGATTCGTGTCCTCAGCTTCTGCTTCTGCTTATCCTGGGAGGTGACGATCTCTCTCAACCTTAGAATTTTCTCGTTCTTGGCTTGAATTTCTCCGGCGTGGAGCTCGTTCAGTCGGGCTTCCGATCTCTTGAGAGCACTAACTCGTCTGGTGAGAGCTTGGTTCTCCATGAAATAGAAGTCATTGGATCCAGTGAGCTTCCGAATCTCCCTGCTCGCGGCCCCATTGCAGATCTGGACCTCATTCATGATTGAATTGTTGATGTTGCGACGACGTCTAGGCCACGGCTGATGAATTAATCACTGAGACCAAAATGCTTGACGACGCAGGTGTTGTTAAGGATTTAAGTTTCAAGAGGCCTCATTGCATCGATCTGACCTGTGCCATGTTTGCATCGAAATTCAGCTCGTGATCATTGAATGACGCCCCCACCTCGCGGCAATCACTTCTTTGACGACGGGTCTTTCTGTAGGTGAATTTGGGTCTTCAATTCTAGATATTTACTTTTCGCCGTTTACCCTATAGTCAGAAAATAGACCGAGGGAGAGGATGGTGCATCAGGATTCATATAAATTGACGAGATGAAGTTTTATGAGACGGATGTATTACATACAGGATCCAAGATAACACCAGTGTCATCGACGCTAATTTCGATCAGCATTGTTCAAGCAGTTGCGAGGCATTCCATCCAATGATATCCTTCCGACCCATTATTGCTTCCTGAAACCCACTTTCCTTTCCTCAATTGTGTCTAGCTCGCTTCCTGCTCGATTGCGGGTGGATGAGTTGTTCGACGAGCTGCTTCAACTTCTGGAGATCCTTTCCGACGCTAACGTGAATTTCAAATGCCGCATTACCAATTGAAGGAAACTGTTGCCCGAGGGCTATGTACAACGTTTTAATCTCTTCGGTAATACGGTCTGACGTAGCTCGGTCGTGGTTAGAGCAGTATAAGGAAAGTCATCGCAATATTGTTGAGCTCGAGAAATCTCGGTTCCCCCAGATGTATTGATTCGACAAATTGAGCAAGACACGAAGCCCCCAGTATAGCGTCGCTATATGCTTTTGAAGACTTGATCAAGGTTGAACCGTTTGCCGAAACTGAATCTGACCATGCTGGAGGGAGGTATCCTAATTGAACCAATGCCAAATCTGCCTTCAAATCCCCCTCTAGATAGCCCTATCACCTGCTTCGATGAGCTCATCGTTCGCTTTTCGACCATCCTCATATGAGAGGATCTGCTCTAAGAATCGCAATCGAATGGAAGCTCCCACTTTGACCAATGGCTCTGCCTGTTGAACCTTGGCTTTGAGGGCATTCACTTCATCTGACAGCTTCGTGATTTCCTGAGAATGGCGTAGGCTCTCCTCCCTCAGCTTCAGATTCTCCTTCCTAATGAGAGACAAAGTCAGCTATGCGAAGAGGTGACAATTACCCAGAAATTGCGGAACGCTCTCCGACTTGCTCGGGTGCGTTGTCTTACCTCAAAATCAGGTCCATTTCCTTCAGATCCACATTCTCTTGCTTGAGCTTTTGCATGGCAAGTTCAAGTTGGGCAACTGCATAGGTGGCAGAAGAAGGCGACTCCATCGTTGGAGGATTCTTTCGATTGACGGCTGTGAAGTTTGGGGAATATTATTATGGTCTTTAGAGTCGTTGGCTGTGGAAATCTTCCAGTCTTCGCTGGAATTGAATGACCTTGTGGGGCGAAGAGGTGGATTCTCTGCAGAAATTCACTGCACCAGCCCTTAGATCATCATTAAAGTCAAAGCAATTTCTCATTTGAATCCATACCCTTTCCCTAATACGTGAGAAAGAGTCCCAGCTCAATACAAATTATAGAGCCTTGGTGACCTACGTTGATGTGATAGATTTTACTTTGTTGCAGAATTGTCTTGAAATTATAATTCTTGACTTTCAACCCAGCTCATATATCCATGTTGATCTCAGAAGCTTCAGTGGAATTTGCGGCAGTCGCCCTCAACCAATTTGGCATGCTAGAGGATATAATTTGTCACCACATCGTTCTACTGAAACTGGCCTTTCTCCACCTTATGAAGAGATACAGATCAGATAGCAGCATAGACATTCCCCTTTGTCCATGGACTACCCAGATCCCCTGGATAACTCTCGCCTTTGCTTCTCTTGCCCCCAAAAGCCGCTTTGAAGATCTCACCTAGCACCACCCCGGAAATTAGCCTACTGAATTGCATGGTACATGAGGAGGCGAGCTCTGTTATGGGGGGAAAATCTGTCATCGCTGATCATTGTCCTCCAGTGGGTAGAGAATTTTTCCTGTGATAGAACTCCTTCACACACAGTTCTCAATCATCGGCCTTTTTCCAATCTACTCTTTCGGACAGTTCTGTTGACAATTTCTCGCAGCTCTCGCACATTATCCTCAATCTCAGGGTTTGTATCAAATTCAAAGGAGGGATTGTTGAATCTGTCCACACGTCCACAATCCATCGCTAGGAAAATAAAGCGGTTGCTGTCATCGTTTGAGGGCCCACTCCCTCCAGTCATGCTATTGGTGCAGTAACTGGGAGAACAGCTTGTCATAGTTGCCGACAGATTTAAAATTTCTAGCCCTTTCGCAGAAAAGTTGAGCAGCGTATCCTTCGCCGGGGCGAGTGGCACAGCGTAAAGAGTTGCGTAAAACCACTTCTTGTCCTCTATATTACTGTCCTGGTTTGGAGCAGTGGTGGTGCCTGAAGACCTCGTAACTGATAGATCAGAACCCAGAGAGTAGCTGGAACTCAACGATGTCGCAATGTAACCCAAGTCAAACAGAGCAGCATCCGCAAATAAATCACCTCGGTGAGCAGCATGATTTCCGGCTTCTATGATGGTTCTATCGGCCATACCCAAGCCACGGGTTTCTTTGGCCTGTTCCCAGAACCGTAGACGAATTGCAACTCCGACTTTGATGAGAGGTTCTTGTATTGCCATTTTCTCCTTCAAGTCCTGTAACTCTTGCTCCAACTTGATATCCCGCTCCTTAAGGGTTGCCAGATTCTGGTCCACTTTCATTTCAGCCTCACGGTGTTGCAGAATTTCCTCGTTAAGCTGCACATTTCCCTCACTGAGTTTGAGATTGTCGTTGATGAGCTTGGACCTTTCCTTGATGAGCCGCAGATTCGTCTCTTTCAGCATTAAGATTTCCCGCTTCAGCGAGTCATTTTCTCGACTGAGAGCCAGTATCACTCTCCGGAGTTGCGCAAGTTCGTCGTTGCTCATGGTGATCTGTTCGGGGTGGACAGTGGGTGGAGTGCGGGGGAAGTGTAGATTCACACCTATACGCCAATTAGTTTCAAAAAAGCTGGAGACTATACGCTTACGGACCAGAGAAGAGATGAACAATATCTTTACTGCCGCAAAAGTGATGGTGTGAGAGTCGAAAAGGTTGACTTGGAAGCAGAAAGTCGATGGCTTAGCTAAGTATTGAATGTGCGTTGGGGATTTATTTGTAGAAATTTGGAACTAGCAATTCACTTGTGGATTTCTCAACAGCTGCGAAAGGATATTCTTCCTTCTTGCGCCCGCCTTCGCCAGTCTTGCCCGATCAATGAACAACACCCACGACAGGCCACCACGCGACTCCATCAAAATAAATGGATCATCGATACTTGTCTGCGTGCACTTTCTAACCGCTCTCTGGCATAGATGGCAGATCAGCAGCAGAATCTCCTTCGCAGAATCCCACCAGAAATTCGCGACCAGATATTCGCTCCATGTCTTCTCCGTTCACGATTCAGCACAACGTCTCCAGAACTCCTTGTTGCGCTTCGTCCAGATAGGTTACTATATGAGGAAGCGTTGGACCTCTTCTACAAGCAAAACGTGTTTTCAATTACATTTAAACAGTTCGGCGCTGTCCCGCTGTTTGAAGGACTCAAAGATGATATCGTCCCCCGTATTAAGTCTCTACGGCTTACTTCCTTTGGGTAAATAGTGCGCCCGGTTTGTTGCTTGTACTTTCTAACAAATGCAATAGGGCACGCGGGGCCGACAATAAGGCGTTCATTGCCAAACTCCGGTTAGCAACTGGGCTTGAGACATTGGTGTTCTTGATCTTCGAGCGTGATTCGCTGGCCGATATGATCCTGAAAACGATCTTGGAGCACCACAAAAATCTGAAGAGATTGACGTTCAGAATTGTTCTCGATTATGTGTACACTCAAAGTATTTTAAGGAGATTCGAGAGGAGGTTGGGATTCAAAGGCAGGGAAGAAACGGGACCTCGAGGTCAGCCTTTGGGTAGTTGGATTTGGGAAGCTGGCGACGGAGGTTCAATTTTCCCTCCTAGATCATCTTGACTTCGAGGTGGGATTTCAACGTTGCAATAATTAAGCACCAGTCAAAATCTCGGTCAAGAAGGTGAAGTTGTACGGCCACTAGATAGTTGATGGACTCGCATGACAGCTCTGAGCTCTGCGGTGAAAGCATTTTCTCACTGTTCATTCACGATTTGTCGTTAAGTGCGGATATCTGCTAACTGTATTTACTCTATCAATTTACAAAACACAGACGGCAAGTTTTGTTGCATTCATATGCTAATAGCATTTTGACAGGGATGATAGGAGGTACCGGTGCATCTTTCATCTTAGCAAACTGTTGCATAGGGCCCGGTGGGCTAAGAACTTCCCTTCTCCGGTTTTTGGTACTCGGAAGCAAGACACATGAGAGACAGCAGTTGGTGAGAACAATAGAACAGGGTCCATCGAAAAGAATGAACTAGGACAAACGGCCACGGTATTTCCGTTACGGGATGGAGCAATAGGTGGTTCTCAAGAAGGTGGCAGTTGCAGAGCTGAAATTCATCCGTAAGTTGGAGCCGAATTGCAAGGCAACGAAGGGGAGCAAGAGACATTCATTGGAGTTGAGAGGTCGACATTTGTTTCCAAGTCAATGAACGTTGCGTACATATCCCCTGGTGGCTGGTTAAAAGGAATACTGAACTTTGTGTACATGAACGCGGCCAAAGAGACAAATAATTAAATACTCGAGATCAAATTCAATCCATCCATATTTCTGGCCATTATTTGTGACGAAGGCCATGGAAGTATCGTCAATAGAAGAAGCAATTTCAAACCAAATATCCGCTTACTTACAAGCCGTTAGAATACTTCGCAATCGAGGGTGCGTCCATCTTTCGGTTTGTTGTTGTTGAATGAGGCAGAAAAGAGCGAACTCGTCTAATGCCATCAACACCGCAATCGATTCAATTTCCACAAGCGATCCCGTTTGAATTAAATGGTGTATGTATGAAAATAAGCAAAAGCAAGTAAATCCAGACACAAGGGCGACCACTTGGCCAGGTGGTTAAGATCAAATTGTGTCTGGAGGGTTACATCGATCAGGTTGGCCCTCGACGGCCGGTTGGGACCTGCAACCACACACGGATAAAAAACCACCCCCTTCTCGGCTGGGCGTGGTTTCTTCAATAATCGAATCAGCTCCCGGGGAGTTGCTTCGTAGAAGTTTTGCATTTTTTTTGGTTGATTTCCCCCTTTTTGCTTAAGCGATTGATATGCTTAGTCATGGAAAAGCGGATCCACATGGTGGTCCATATTTTTTGAAAGGGGCGGGCGGAGCAAGAAGGAGCTACCAAGTTACATCATCACTATGCCGGTGTTTAAAATGGATCGTTTACGACAAAAGCGTGGAACATTTCAGCATTTTCAATATCTCGATACATAGCCAATCTGCTGGTTCCCTTTCTCGAAAACCTCGTATTCAAAATGGCCACCAAACTCACCATCACGGATTTGTTACCCCTCCCGAAATCCACCGTCAAGATACCTCGCCTGGGATTCGGAGTCTATCAAGCTCATGGACCAGAATGTACGAGCTCGACCTTGGCGGCTCTGAAGGCGGGATACAGGCACATTGATACTGCGCAGTAAGAACCCTCTAGATCTGCCAGATGCAATGCGCTAATCAGTCTGGCGCGCAGGTACTACGCGAACGAGAAGGAGGTCGGGGAAGCTGTCCGACAATCAGGCTTGAAGCGTTCCGATATATTTATCACGACCAAGATCCTCAGTGCAGCCAATGGCGTTGACAAGAACTACGAGAAGGCGCTCGACAGCGTCGAGAAAATTGATGGCAAGGACGGATATGTGGACTTGTTCCTGATACATAGTCCGAGCATGGGAGCGAAGAGTAGGAAGGAGGTATATCAGGCATTAGAGAAGCTGCTAGAAGCTGGAAAGACAAAGAGCATTGGCGTCAGTAATTGGGGTATTGGGCATATCGAAGAGTTGAAGAGCTTTGCGAAGGTCTACCCTCCACATGTCAACCAAATCGAGGTACGGAGCTCCTGCCCTGTGGATGTCCACCAGCTGACCTTTCCAGTTGCACCCATTTTCACAGCAACGCGAGGTTGTCGACTTTTGCCACAAGAACGGGATCATCATCGAAGCATACTGCCCCTTAATTCGAAATCAAAAAGCGAATGACCCGACCCTTAATACTGTGGCGAAAGCCCATAACAAGACAGTCGCACAAGTTCTGGTTCGTTATTGCCTACAAAAGAACTGGGTGCCACTACCGAAGAGCAGCACACCTTCGCGAATTATCGAGAACGCGGATTTGTACGACTTCGAGCTTACAAAGGAGGAAATGAGCACATTAGACGGTCTAGATCAAGGCAGGAAGGGTGCTATTGTTCAGGCGGTCGACAATGCTTAGAGGTACGGCCGCTGGTTGCTCAGCGACAAAAGAGTCATTTCGTTCTGAGGGCTGCAAAGTTTCACAATCACCTTATACACGGCTTTTCTTTTGAGTCTCGCTGAGGTCATCGCAAAGACAATTGGCCAGGTCCAAATCAGCTGAGGCTTTTGGCGCATTTCTCGGTGGCAGGTGCCGGGTAAGTTATCATGCACTTCCAGTTTTAGACGTGGAAATGATTATGGGGTTACACAAAGACGGTAACTTCCGATCATGGCTTTGGAGGCGCCCCCTTTTTATTTACAATTGCCTGTCGTGGACAGCCTTTTCTTTTTCACCCCCTCCTCTCTAGGACTTTTTATTTTCTTTTACTTTCATGCCCACTTGCTTGCCAAAAGCACAAACCGAGGCTTGCGAAGGGGACATATCCAACACAGTAATCCGTTGCGAGTTGCCACGCCGATTGCCTCCTCATTCGTCGATATGATGCCTTTTGTTGGTGGTGGCATCATGGAATGAGCCAAATAAATGAGCCATAATAGCACGACTTGCTTATTTAGGGAATTTTTGTCGTTGCTAAATGTGATTGATGCTTCGACCTGTTTGGGCCTCGACATTATCGAATTTCATTGGCTGAAGCATGATGCCAGCAAGTTATGGCTATACCAGTCTTCAGCTGTCTCTGCCAAAGGTAGCATTTTGAGGCTTTCCCGTAGTCAATAAGCCACGATTCCAGTAATTGTATTATTTTGTTCTTTTTGAGGCAACATGCTAAACTTCAGCATCCACCATGAACCAGGGAGCCTTCCCAATATCTTATTACTTCAAGTGGTCTCCCTCGCACAGCACCTGCTTTAGAAGTTTTTTTTATCATCTCACATACGAGTATTTAATACGAAGAATTAATTTCAAGTTCCAAGATGACGGTAAGTGGCACAGGTTGATCATGACAATTCACTGAATGTGCTCCAGAGTGCTCAGCGAGATAGAGCTGCGCCAGTTGACATAAATCACCACTACAACGGCTTAACCGGCAGGTGGAAGGGCTTCAGTTACCGCAATCCTACCCTTCATGATGCTGAGAAAGGAGGTCCCATTGCGCCGGTTCCACAGCACTTTCACCGAGATGTTCTGAAGCGCGAAACATACCGACCTCGAGATCTTGCTCGATATATTAGTCCAACATATGGAAAGCCATCCCACTTGCTCGTGCAGGCCGCATCTGGATCCAACACTCTTCCACCAGGAGAATGGAGACGTCGAAAAGTGACAGGCAATGCGCCCTGGCTCCTTCAAGTCGCTTCATGGGCCATTGGCCTTGAAGATGATCGACTCGATAACATTCCTCTGATTATTGGGAAATCAATCCTAGTCATGCCAGCCATTGTATTTCTAGTGGCTTATCCGATGGGAAATACTAGCAATAGTATTCCAAAGTACCCGAATTTCCCGAGTCGGTGCTACGAATACCCCAAGCATGCTCGTAATCAGCTCGATGCTGTGCCAAACGCACCTACGGAGGTTCCAGGCCAGCAGTCTGGGGATAAGCACATTTCATACAAGGTCAAAGGGGAACAAAAGCGACTCTTGCGGCCTCGTGCGCTTGTTGTGTTTCAAAACAATCGCTGGGAAACCGTCCAAGATGGCAGCTATACCGGCTTGTACATATTCATCAGCTTTGCGGCCGCCCAGTTCCAGAAACTACCACCCAGTGTGGATAATTCTGAAAACAAAATTCTTGATGAGGAAGCAATCGACCTTAGAGCACGGAGACTGGCTAAACATCTAGGCGTCTCAGCCTACTGGACAGATTTCCATTGTCGTGCCAAAGAGCAGCCTGACGCGACCGATGATGTTCATCGTTTCTGTGATGTTGTCCGCGGAGCCCACCAAGTTTGTGTTGTCCTCCCAGACAATTCCCCAAACACACTTGTGACCTTTGGCCAGCGCCTATGGTGCTTGCCAGAAGTCCTGCTCTGCCGAAACCATCAGATACTCCTATGTACGCCAAATCTCCAAGGAAGTGAAATGGTCGACGCAACAGAAATGGTCAACATCATGGAAATGGTGCACCGAGCTTGGGCCGTTCGACTTTCTAATAACAAACAAATCGTCAGCGATGGCAATGAAGAGAATTTTCGACTCCTTGTGGAACATTATACTGGTACCGTCACACTCTCTCGTCTCGAACTCATCCAAGTCGCCCTAACGGCCCTCCTCTCCCGCGATTGGCACAACTTTCAACGCGGAGACATAGCTTATGCCCTCATGACGCTGCTCTCCAAACGCCCGCGCATGGACCCAAGCGACACTGAGGGGCAAGCCCTTGCGCGTCTTTCTCTCGCCAACGACAGCGACCGCATAGTGGAACGAATGGCTTGTATGGACCAGCCTCGTTTGACTGGTAAACCAGGCTGGTTCAATATGACAGACGACCTCGGCGCTAATCTATGGGACATTGAGCCGCTCTGCCAAGTCGCCGGCGTCTGTCATGATGGCTCTATTATTCTCGATGGCTGTCATGGCATCAGCATCCGCTGGAAGGACATTCCACGCATCCATCTCGTCATTCGTAGGACGTGGAAGAAAAGGCTCGCGGCTCTGGCGTTGCGAAGTGGACCTCTGTGGTTTATTTTCGGGGTCGTTTTTGTTTCTCTTCCCAAAGAATTGGGTCTTGCTGGTGTTGGTGGGTTCTTCCTAACTATTGGCATTTTGCTACTCGTGATGGCTCCTTGGTCCGTTGCTACCTTGTATGGAGGCAAGGTATGGGGTGCTAAACCTTGGTTGATTGGATTCGAGGGCACCTTACCGCTTCGTGAGATCGAGCACCTCACTTTCGGGAATTCCATTGGGAGACTCACATACACGCCCAGTAGCGGTCCTTATTGTTCACGCAGAGATAATGAGCGAATTGGTGCTGATCCTAGTGAGAATTTTGGCAAGGTACCTAGAGGACAGAGACTCTTCACGTTGATTGATACCGTCAGTATTTTTTATTATTTGGATGCTCTTACTGACCGGTGTTAGGGGACTATGACCGTTACTGTCTTTGCAGCTGCAAGGCCTCCTTCTGTGGCATTGATCTGTGGGAAGGAAGGAGGGATGTTGAGAGCGGTGCTTTGCTCTTATGAGCGATCTACGAACTCGTTGCAGAAGGAGTGTGTTCTGAGGATGGAGACGCCTATGTGGGATCAGAGTGATGTTATGGGCTGGGTTAAATTGTCCTAGTCATTCTGACTGCTATCTCCTGGCGGACAGTGACAATCTTACGAAACTTTGGACATAGATACATCTCCGTTGGGATTTCGTCAAGTCTTGGCCGGCCCAAGAATCCTAGGCTTTCAATATCATTTACTTTAATTGTTCTAAGTTATATTGCTACTTTGTTGACTTCATGTTACGGGATTTGCCATTCTTATTCTTAAGACGGTACAGAAATAATGCTCAAAAGTAATGACCCTCTAGAGGTTGCGGCTACTTAATCTACGTAGCTAAGATTGCCAGACTTCCTGCATTTGCTCCGAGCACAAAGCTGTGCATGAGATTGCCCCGTAACTGAAGCGAGGTTCAGCGCTGAGAGCACCATAATTCTAGCGAGTACCCACTGGAATTACAGCGGAGACAACGCTGGAAGCCAGTTCCCAGCATCAATGCACAGTGCTCAATTCTGTGAGAAATGCTGGAAGTCAGTAGAAAGCCTTGTAAAATTTGGGAGCCTTTGCTTAAAAGCTCTGCAAGAAAGTGCAGTGCTTTTTTTGGTGGCTGCTAAGGCGCTCCAATGTTTCAGTGGGGTGGCCCCATTATTACCCCCGCACTGAGGTGGCTTTGAGCTGTGTCGTTCTACAGGGACTTTCAGAGCCTATCAGCGCCTCTCAGTGGAACCCCGCGCCACGAGGCTACCAACCCGAGCAAGATCCCCGTATTTAGACGGAATATCTCGAACAAGGATCAAACGGGATACTCCGTAAGTGCGAATACACTGGCTGCGCCCATTTTTATTGTTCGCTATCTTGAGACAAGGCCAGCGCTGGTGGCTCTGGATTTTGCTTCTTCAACTCTTCGACGATAGTCTCCAATATTGTCTTCGCGTACTTCGATTGCCAGGTGGAATACGACTTTTGCGTCTCTGCTACATGATATTGCGCAAGATCAAGAGGCGTCATGTCGTGCTTGTCTGCAAGGTCCAGCCTAGCTCCTGCTGCAATAAGAAGTCGGACCGTGCTTTCTTTCCTGCTGTCTATGGCTGTGTGCAGTGGTGTCTGAAGCTCACCATTCGTGGAGTTGACATCAACGCCATGGCCAAGGAAGAATTGTATGCACCCGTCACTTCCATATTGAGCGGCGATATGAATTGGAAGGCTACCATTGAGAAGTTTTGCGTGTATATCGGCGTGGTATTCCTCGACCAGGATCTTCGCTACATCTTCCAAACCTGTCTCGGATGCTTGATGCAGAGCTGTGTAGCTTCGATTGTCATGTGCGTTGACATTTGTCCCATGCTTTAGCAGTTCTCTCACCGCAGAGAGGCGATTGAGTTCGACAGCGCGTAATAAGGTGGTCGTATACATCTCACCAAGAGGAGTTTGCGAAGTTGATAGCGAATTAAATGTGGTAGCTGGACGATTGCTGATTTCTGCAAACCTCGCCAGAAGAAAACGGAGTAGCTCCACATCCACTTCTGTTCCCGACACAGCTGCTTCCAGAACATCAGAATCTAAACACTGGTCATGATTCGCATCCATTAAAAATCCAGTCATTGATCTCTGTCTTTGGCTTACGGCGACTGTCAGCGGCGACCTTTCGTTCCAGCCACTCACAAGATTGATGTCTGCGCCAGCATCCAACAGGAGCCTTGCAACACCAATGTGGCCTCCATAAGCGGCGGAAGCCAACGGTGTAAATGTACAGCAACGGCCTGATGAGTTCAGGGCAACAATATCTACGTTGGCATTTTTGCTAAGGAGCAGCTCAACCATTGCCTCATGTCCTATGGCTGCCGCTGCGGCCAGGGCAGTACCACCAAAAGAGCCGCGTAGGCAAATACCGTTCACGTCTGGATCGACCTTCATGATTTCGCGAAGTATTGCAATGTTGCCTGAATATGCAGCCGATTCCAAGGGATTGTCGTAAAAACCTGCTTTGACGGCTACATTTGCGGGCGGCTGGGCATTCAGGAGAATGCGTACAACAGAGAGATGGCCATATCTAGCAGCGCCATCTATGGGCGAACATGTCCAATCTTCATGCTGAAGGTTTATGTCGGCACCTCTTCGCAACAGCTGCTCAACAAGGGAGACATGCCCATGACGAGGTGCAAGACTCAGAGCGGTACCCCGTTGATATTTCTCCCAAGCGTTAACGTCAATTCCAGAATCCAGAAGCCGAAGAACCTGACTTTCAAGTCCGCCTTCAGCTGCACTCCATAGGGACATTGGAACTTCAGCTGCACCCTGAGTACTGCTACAAGCTTCGAGATTGACGTTTGACCCATGCCTGGAAGACTCTTCAGAGACGAGGTGATTGATGCCATTTGATCCTGAAAAGTGTGCTCTCAATATCTCAACAACAGTCTCGTGGGAATTTTGTGCTGCAAGTTCCATGACATTATCATCGCGGTACACTCCAGCTGCCAGAAGCAGTTTCACGATTGATTCATGACCACTAGTTGCGGCAACTATCATCGGGCTTGGGCCTTTGCCAATTCTTCGGTTAATATCAACACCGTGGTCAATCAAAAGTCGAACAATCGTTTCGTGGCCGTTTCGAATGGCTGGGAGTAAGGCGCTTCCTTCACGAAAATAACCCTTGTGAGCATTTGCTCCTGCTTTCAAGAGTAGGCTAGCAATAGACTCGTGGCCTGCTGCTGCTGATGCCATAAGAGGGCCTCTTTGAAAACCTGCGTCGGAGTCTGGGTTCGCACCGCTCTGGAGTAAAAACTTGACAATATCTTCGTGGCCCTGAAGGTTAAAGTGCTCAGTCAACTCTAGCCGACGAAGTCGACCCCAGAAATCGATCCATGCAAAGAATTATATGAGATAAATGTACCTGAGATACCACCGCAGATAATGCATCGCCGAAGAAACCGCAAACGTTATTTGTCTGCTCTCCTCGTTCAAGCAACGAGCGAACAATATCAATGAGGCCAGCGAAGCTGGCATAGTAGAGAGGTGATATTGTTGTAGTTGGTGTAAATCGTCTCCTCCGTCCAATACCTGAGAGGTCGCGCTTAGTCTCAATAATTTGCCACGCTCGATCAATGTTATAAAACTGAAACAGCCTCTGATAACCAACTTCATCGCGTTTAAGGAGTTTGAGAGCCAACCCGCATATCTCGTTGGAGCCTTCGGCTTCCCTGGCATAAAACATCCAATTCTGTACCGCATATTTCGCAAGAGGGAAATTGTCTCGAATCGATATTTCATCTAGATCTGGTTTCCCTAGATATTGGAAATAAGCAAAACAAGCGCAAGCAATCTTTTCGTGAACTATACGGGCTTGAAAAGTAGAAGTTGACGCGTTGGAAATTTCCGCCCTAAGGTTTACCAGAAAGTCTCGAACTGAAGTATGGGCAAGTCGTACTTCGGCAACAGTGGAACCCACGTTCGTCTTCCCAATCGTGATCATGGAAGAACATAAAAACAGTATATCTTGGGCGTCGTGCAAACGAAAATCGGGTGAGAATTCTAGACCTTCGCGACCTCCAAATGCCAGCACTTCAGCAAGCTCATCCAAGTGGAGGACGCGGCGAGAATAAATAAGCCACTGAAAAACCGTCAAGGCATCGTTGAAGTATTCCTCGTCGATTTAGGACATTATCCTTGAATACGTCTCCAAGAGTCTTGGGCAATAATATAAGACGATTTTAACCGCACTTGGCTTCAGACATCTCTGAATCCGGTCGAGTTGACAGTCGACCCATCGGAACCTCCCACAATATTAGAAAATTCATCAAACCATGCGATTTACAAAAGATGAGCTCACATTCCAAAGCCACCTTGAATCAACGACATCTCAATTTCACGGCGTAACGTTTCGGGCCATTTCCGCAGACGTCGGTCGTGAGAGAGCAATTTTTGAATATGAAGGCGAATATCATGCTCCAAAACCTCTGGTGTGATGGCCATAATTTCGCTCGCGGCTGGTTCCAGGATTTGTTGAATGTCGCGTTCCATTCGGCTGGTAACAAGTATTTTGATGCGCCCGGGACTTTGTGCACACAAATCCAACGCAAAGCCTGATACAGTGGATTGATCCGCTGACTCATCTAAAGCATCCAGTACGAGATAGATATTCTCGTAAGTAAGCAAGTACCTATGTAGGATTTTGAGCAAGAAATTGGCCGACAGACTCCAACTCGTCTCATATTTTTGATGGATCCCTTCAAAATACTCGATAGATTCAAAAAGCATCTGCCACGCCGCTGATGATTGTCTTGAAAGTTGCATAATGATTGATCGGATCAAGCTTTCATAACTTTGCTTGGTTGGGGTTGCAAAGTCGAAAAGAAATACGCCAACGCCACCGATTCTTGGGAACAACAATAAATCGTCAGATCATCGATGATTCGCGAGCTGTGATTAAATTAGAACCTATTCCAATGTCTAATGTATTCATCCTACCTAAGAAATGTCTTCCCACAGCCCGCTATCTTATTGTTAGCCTATAAATTTCGGAAGTTATTCCCCCTCGACTTACGAATCCTATGAAGCCACAATAGAGACTGGGGGGTCTCTTTCCATGTCTTATATCGAACATCATTCATCAACCACTCGCCTGTATCAGGATCTCTTCGAGTTTTTGCGGCGAGATAGTTAGATGAAGGATCAGGAGGATCTATCAGAGTGTTCATCCTTCGATATTCACCTCCTGTGAAATGCTTAGTTTAGGGGCAAGCAAAATACGCAAGAACCTACGAGTGTGCGCACACTCCAAGTCCTTGGCTAAAGTCTCGGTTCGAAGTTTGATCTGCTTGGTGTTTTCTTGTGTCACCAAAGCGATAGAACTGGAGCATACACGTGAGCAAATATAACTAAACGTCTCAGGTGCGCTCGTACGTATGATCTGCTGCCAAAGCAAGTGTCAACGAGCCTTTGAGCTGACCCAATCTGCTCACTTTCTTCTCAAATTCTGCTCTAGCATAGGGCCACCTGAGTGTTCGAACAGCTGCTCTGATACCACTGACAGGCTGCAGGTCCTTTTCAAGGAGTGACATTTCTTCTTTACAGTCTGGCAGTACCCCGTCCGGTTTGGTCAAAAGCTTAAGAGTAGAGAGGTGTGAATTCTCCATGCTATCTTCATCGACTCGCTTCAAGATTGACTCCAAGATATCTCGTAGGCTGGTAATTTCATCGGTGAGCTGCTTGACTTGGACTGCTCTTCAGACCCGAGCGATAATCATAGCATAAAGACACTACCTTGCTAGTGATTTGAATGACCGCGATGATGCTAGCTGTCATTATGAGGGGGTCGGCCATGTCAACTGCGGAGGATTCTTAGACAACACAACGCTGAGAAAGGGGAAGAGGAATTTTCTCGATGAAATATCGCACTACTAATACCAAATGATGCGGTTGGCGAGAGAAGCGGATTCTTAGCACATGCTTCTGTTCTGGGAGTAGATCTTCTCATCGATGAAGAGAAGATAACCTCGAGGCAAGGCTCTGGATGCCACGTCACGTGCTGATCGAAAAGAGTGCCGATGATATCCCATAATGTAACGGTGGATTATTATTGGCCTGATCCCCTGTTCGTGCGCCACCGCAGCCTCGCTGTTCTTGGTATCAGACAGCTTCGTAATCTGGGCGCTGACAACTTCTGCGCTGAAGGTAAAGATTCAGTTCCCACCGCTCAGTTGAAACAAACGAAAAGAAGGTGAATGTTAGTTTGTTGAACCAGAATAGTGAATCTCCAGCCCTAACAAGATATTTGCCCCGCACAACCTTCCCATAGCCTTCATCATTTCTCGACCAGTGGAATCTCACAAGTGATCGTGGTGCAGCAGGAAATGCATGATGGCTTGCTCATCGAAAAAGCCTGCGGGTACCATAGCACTCGACACCCACGCCACTACAACAGAGTTGACTGGTGAGCGTCTGATACTTCGAGATTCACTTCCGAATCTAACACTTGTAACGCAGATGAAATTGTTCGACTCCGAATAGCTGTCCATCAGGCTAAGGTCGAACTCTACGCCGAGCAAAAGGCCAGGAGAGAAAATGAAGAGCACGCACGTCAAGACTACGAAGCTCTTCAAGGTTATACCGACGCCCTCCGTGAGGCTCACAGACAAGTGAAACTCGAAAATGAAGCTTTGAAAGAGCGCAACGCCCAATTAGAGCTGAAAGAGGCAGCGTCCGCGAGAATGGGTCGAGCAGAGACAACGAAGGCGAAAGCATTGGCGGAGGAGCTTCAACTCAAGGATCCCCTCTTTCGAGTTGGTCTCGCAGTACGATTGCGATTTCTGGAGAACAACTGTACTCAAGGACCGTCTCTGCATAGGTCCGAAGAGCGGAAAGCCATCATCGCAATTGGTAACGCCGCAGCGCACGCTGGGTCGGGCGACGCAGACTCATCTATCCTCCAAGCCGGATACGTAGATAACAACCAAGCTCAAAAGACGCGTCTCGAAAAGACATTCGTCGACTTGTACCATTGCAAGCCTACCGAATACACTTCTTGGTCCCCAAAGATGCAGAGAGCGATCGATCATGAAGTCTCATTGCGAACCCTCATGGTGCTGAACAAAAGCTTCGATCGACCAATTCGTGAGCGCCAAGCCGCTCTGGAGCATTTCGATTTCATCAAGGATAAATACGACAAGATGACGAGGCAAGATTTCGAGATCGATAGTGAAGTTGAGAGGAGGTTGGCGTTGTTGAGAGAGATGACTGAGAAGGTCGTTGATACTGATAGGTTGACTCGGCCGCAGGTCTCTGCGAGACGATCCAGTACGATATACTCGGGAGTGGGTGGAATGACATGAGGGACTTATCAGAAGGAGGCTTGTATTCTGCGGTCGAAAATGAGGCCTAGGTAGTGTTCGTACAGGGGGAAGGTGGATTTCGTGAGACGAGTTTCTGGTAAATGTTGGAAATTACCTCAGTAATCTGTTACTGGTCACGTCGGCCATGATAGAAAAGGAAAGGTCGCATTAGGAACATTCCAGAACAAATGATTATATTCTGTTGATCTCGTAGACTTCTCAAGCCTCCATAGACCCTTAGAGATCCGTGGTTTTGGTCTTGAAGAAATACAGGCCCATATCAAGCTCTATATGCGCTCTCCGGCGCTACTCCGGTCCCACTTGTCGTCGTGCATGTCTCTCGAGTGTGCTTTTGGGGCGTTTTTCATGGGACTTCGATTTCATTTCTTTGTAGTCGTGAGGCCCGAGCTTTGGAGAGGCCCTAGATGAGGTACAGTAACTCTCCTCTACTTCATTATCCCTCCAGAGCATTGCTTCTCTTATCTTTTTAGATTGGGTGGCGCGGCAGGAGGGAGGAATGTCGTGACAGCGTCCCGTGAGTCAGATCTATAGGTATTCTAGGGTCCAAACTCAAGTAGGAGAGAGTTGCGGTACCAAATAAATGCATCGAGAACAGGTCGAACATAAAGCGTCGAAAGATATGATCCCTCCATTTGATCTTGTTTTGCTGAACACAACGCATTTCATCGTCCTCGCTTGCCTCTTCCTCTGCCCCCTCCTCTACCCGATGAGCTTCTCTTGGGGCCTTCGATGTCATGGATGTCCTTCTTGCTCAACTTCAATGTTCCACCCGAAAACCTCCCCACTACTGGAGCCCCGACGCCTCTGTCTCTCTTTCCATCGCTGCCCTTTTTAACCTTCATTTTCGCCTTCTCCAGAACTATGCCGTTCTCCCTCGCCTCTCGCCTTCGCTTCTCCTCCCTCTCGCTCTCTTTCGCTATAATACCCTTTCGGTGTGTAATGGGCATCTTCTCCTGCTTAAATATAGAGGTCTTCGATCCGAGCGCTTGTAATCGAAGATCGGTAGCTTTGTGTCTATTCTTTCCGCTTAGTGTAGGATTGCTGCTTGATTCGAGAAGATGGGATTCCGCAAGGAGGCGTTGGAGGGCGAGATCCTTCTTCAGGTTTGCTGCCTCGGAGGCATCATCATCATCTAGAGATACTCTTTTATCGCGGATCAGGGAAAGGGACGGGGCACTTTTGGGAGGTCTCGAACTCTTATTTTAAAATCAGCATAGTCCAAGTTTAAGTGACAGAAAATAATACCATAAATGCTTTGAGCTCCTCCTTTGACATTGCTGCCATTCGTGATTGCGCATCTGAATGTTCTATGACTTCCACAGCTTCTTCTTCCGGTCCCGAGATTCCACCCCACTCTGATTCCTCTTCTGATTCCTCTTCGGAATCGTCCTCTGATACATCTTCCGCCGACTTTGTTGTTTGCTGAACTGCTGGCAGAGGCGCGAATTGTGCTTCGAAGTGCCGTCGAAATATTTCCTTTGCGTCTAGCCCTGATGCTTGAGACTCTTGACTTTCTGATCTTAACTTCCGTGCTTTGATATGTGGCTCTGCCACATTTCGTTTTCGTTTGCCCAATGTTGCGGACATATTGTGATATTTCGTAGTATCCTTCTTGAGCTTCATTTCATGTCCAAAATATTTTTGAAGGTTGAGCTCCGGATCCGAAGTTTCTCCGTTCCCCGCCAACACCCAAATGAGGAAAATTTAGACTTCACGGTTCTCACTCGAAAGCAAAATGACCAAATTCCGCCCCTGCATAGATCTTCACTCCGGCCAGGTTAAACAAATCGTTGGAGGGACACTGACTACAGCTTCGGCAGATTTGAAGACCAACTATGTCTCTAAGCTACCCGCGGGGCATTTTGCAAAACTGTACAAGGACAATGGACTGGAAGGAGCGCACGTTATAATGCTCGGCCCCGGAAATGAAGAAGCCGCAAAGGAGGCACTAACGGAGTGGAAAGGAGGTCTTCAAGTTGGAGGTGGTATCACGGACAAGAATGCTAGGCAATGGATCGAATGGGGTGCTGAGAGGGTATGTGCTTTTTTAGGCTTGGTGTGGCCCGGGAACTTCGTTTGACTAACGAATCTGGTAGGTAATAATCACATCTTTCTTGTTTCCGTCTGGAAAGTTCTCTCAAGAGCATCTAGATTCCGTCCTGTCCGCTCTAGATGGGGACAAAAAGAAGCTTGTCATCGACCTCAGTTGCCGGAAGAAGGATGACACATGGTATGTTGCAATGAACAAATGGCAGACTATAACAGATATGGAAGTCAATGAAGGTATGAATTACTGGTAGTGATTGCCTTCCCTGGCTTACAGTGATCTAGCTTCTATCAAATCCTTAGAGCCGTATTGTTCCGAATTTTTGGTCCATGCCGCAGATAATGAGGGGTTGCAGAAAGGAATCGACGAACAATTAGTGACGAAGTTGGCACAGTGGTGTAGCATACCTGTGACTTATGCTGGCGGTGGAAGAAATTTGCAAGACTTGGATCGTGTTAAGGACCTGAGCGACGGACGTGTTGACCTGACTATTGGGAGCGCACTAGATGTGTTTGGCGGATCAGGTGTGACCTTTGCCGAATGTGTGCGATGGAACAAACAACATTAATACCATCAAGACCTCTGTCTCCTGCCATCGAAAAGTGCAATGCCTCTCAGCTCTAGCGACAACATCGTCGCCTCCACCCACGACACCTACTTCAACCCTAGCAATCTGACCATTTAACCGCACATTCAAGGTGCATACATCTTGCTCTTAGGTTCACCTTGTTCAATTCCCTCTCTATGTCAACTCTGGATCGCGCCTCTCCCTCTCTTGAAAGGATGAGAAATCATGGCTCTCCCAATTCGATATCGTCTTGGGCAACAAGCATTATCCTTCAAAATCAACGCGCTGCTGACGGAGCCTATCGCGGATCTTTGGACTTCTTTCTTCGATAACAGAGCTGCTTGGCCGAAGGTGAAGAAGTACAAATTGAATCCCAAGGTCGAGAAGATTCGACAGCAGGTCATCCAGCTGAGGGAAAATGTTTTTCGAACAGTCACACCGCCTCCATCGTCTACGCCGTACGATCTGATTCCCAAAAACGGAGTCGAAGCAGTCGCAGATTTGTGTGCGAAGAACCAGAACCCCGCGTCTAAAGTCTCACAAATGATCGAGGAGATTGAGCTCGAGGTAGAGCAACTTTTACTTGATGCACACGAGAGTTTATGGAAGACTCAGGTGAACATCGCTAGTCTCAGCCTTGATAATCGCGTCCTGCGAAGAGAATTGTGCTCCATCAAGGGCACTGACGGAATTGGTGGGGTTGGGACTTTTTCATTGATGCGAGAGATTCGTTCGTCACGAGTGAGGATCAACGAGTTGGAGTCGTCCAACAAGGACCTTCTGCTGAGGGTGTTCCCATTTGACGACCCCGAGTCACGCTGGAAGTGCAACCCAAAGGTCATACAGCATGTTGCCAACAACATTTCTATCGCCAAACAGGTGTTCAGAGATTCGTATAATGAGCGAGTGTCCACACTGGCTGAAATTGGGTACGCGGTGAGAAGCAGATGGATGGAGCAGCAGTATAAATCTGGCAAAAACCGCTCCACCATCATGTCTGGAAATGAGGCGGCTCATCACGGCTTCGCTGTTGCCGATTCGTGGCTGTACCATCCGGATCACAACGACGGGCGCAACGATGTGTCTTCGTACATTGAACAGTACGGTATGAGCCCAGCCAGGGTGTACCAACTCCGTAACTGCAAAGATCTGATGACACTGCTTTCCTGGTATGGCTCGGTCAAGAGCTTCCACACTCCCAAAAGCTTTCCACAGAGTCCTTTTGCGAAAGCCTGGCCACGTCACTTTTTCGAGAAGTACGGAAAAGGGGATATCGAGGTAGCCAGAGCGGCATTCTCCGATGGGAAGCAGCATCTCTTCTTAGGTCTCTAGGACCCCTGTTTATAAGTGAAGATGCAGCCAACAAGCGAAAACATCACTTCCGGTAGTCTTTGATGGGACAGATCCAACAAGCCACTACAGAAATGGTCCATCGCAATTCTTGGCTCGGCGCTCTGTTACTCTCCCGTACCATGATGATGACAGTCGCAACTCTCCCAAACTTATGGGTAGCCCTCGCGTCAAGATGATTGCGCATCATTTGGAGCAACATATTCATCCAAATATTCATCATTCAGAAGCAAATAGGTTTGACAGGATAAGGAAAACAATTTCAAAAGTAGATTGGAATTCATTGCGTTTGCAAAGACTTGAACCCCTCCCATTTTCAACCTCTCTCTGAGGTATCCATGTCATTTTTTATTTCGATTGTACTTCGATGAAGCTTTCCCCTTCGTTTCCTATCAATATTGGAGCTTCCAATGGTGTCTGTCAAGTACGACTCGATGCCCGGGGATGCTGCTCCGTCTCCTGCCCCGGCGGCGGTACTGGATAACAGGTAGCGCTTGGGAAGAGAGGGCACTCTCGTAACTTCGTGTAGGGAGAGGTGTTTCGTTTTCACGTGTCGGTTTTGACCAGAATTGCCCTGTATCTGATCCAACAATCAGTTGCGTGCGTGTATTTGTGGGGAGCGATCTGCAAACCTCCGCAGCTCCCAGTGTATTGGCATTGCCTGTATCGCTCTGAGCTTGCTTGCTTTCTCTTGCCTCTTCAACACTGCATTGGCAAATTAAGCACGCTGTGAAGTTGTCTCGCGGCTTGCTGAGCCAAATGCCTAGAGCAAATCAATTCCCAAGGGGAGCTCTTTTGGTTGCACGGCTGAATGTTTTCGTGGCGAGGTCATCGTGATTATCTGCTTTGAGTAGAGCAAGCTATCACCTCTCCTGATCTATAAGTAGGATCACTTGTACCCTCTCACCTTCATCATAGTATCGCCTGTCTCCTATATTTCGTTCTCTCGTACGGGATGATCATTCCGGCGCAGTTCGCCCCTCGTGGCTCCGTATGGTAGCTCACTCGGATCATCGGCAGCGTCACATGTAGCTCTCATTTCGATCAGTGTTCTCGTTGGGCCGTGTATATTAGGTATACATTGATGCATACTGATAATGCTCCATAAGTACTTCAGGAGATGGCGCTGCATGATGTCTCCCGGTGGTTCGCTTAAGATGTTGTCGACCCTGGACCACCTTTGTTCTGACAACCTCCTCAAAGTCAATCTATTCTGCGTCTCAATTCTTTATCAGACCTTCCCCATCTCTCCCGTGACGGCACAGATTATTTGCTATTGCCAAGCTCTCTGCAATTCTTCGGCTACCAGAGTCTATAATCAGAGTTCCGGCGTCTTCACGCGACACACGCGAGGACACGGAGACCTGCCAGACACTACCTTGATCCACACAGCACCAACCCCACGAGCGAAACCAGAAATACAGTCAGTCCTTATACCCTCCATTCCGTCTACCTTGCTCATATTATGTACAGTATTGCTGTTCGGAGTCTGTGGACTAGCTCGAAACTTCACCGACGCGCTCATTTCCCTCGAACTATCCTCACCCCTCCCTCGACGCGGACTCTCCATACCCTTTTGGCAACTCGCTATCGAATAGTAACTTGTCATCCAAGACAAAAAACTTTGGTCAGTTTCATTAGCTATGGATAGCCTCATCCATGCCAAGGAGGCAGCAATCAAGTGCATCAGAGCCGAAATAAAAAGAGAGCGCCCGACTTGCGGAGATCAAGAGTCGCAGGCACAATACCAGTACCACTCTTGGTCCTTTGATCAACTTCTGGATCAATTGCGCCAGCTCGTTGAAGAGATCGCCACACTAAGAACAGCGGAAGCGGCCGAGACCAACATACAATCTCATGCAGAAGCCCCTAAGCATGAGGCTCCTCAGACCACTACTCGTCATGAACTTCGTTCTTTAACGCAAACCTGCGACAATGCAGCGAAGTCAAAATCATCACGACAGACCCTAGATTCAAAGGAGATGGCCGCAGTCCACCAGACTATCCAAACACCGTCGGTAGAGAACTCAGCCAAGGAGGCGGAAATCGGAGCGAAGCCTACAGATCAAACGCCCTCGGAGACCTTCAAACTCTCCGACAATCCTAATACCTCCGTATCTGAGTCACTGGAAAGCGCTTACACTATTTCACGAAAGGCGGTATATGCCCATCTCAGCGGCCGATCTCTAAGTCGGTCGCTTGAGCTCGAATCAGAGGATGCAATGATCAGGGTAAGGAAGGAAAATAGAGAAGAGAATACTCAGCGTGTCTTCGCTAAATCGACTTCTCAACTACCTCTCGAGATGCTAGTAGATCATCATCATCTCAATTTGGACGCATCTGAGGGATTCTATTCCAAGCAGAAGATGAACGAGTTAGTAGGAGCAAAGCTAATTACCTCTTACGAGACACCTCTTCGGATTTCACAGCAATACGATGAGCCGGAAATCAAGTTGCGTATCTGCTATGAAACTTTGCTCAATCCGTCTAGTTTCACACCAGAAGCGGGGGGTGAAAAGGATGAATTCGAAGTGCTCTACGGTTCTCCTAAATTTACTGAAGAATGCATGGGCTCCCTGAGCAGCTTTATCCATCAGCCCGACGACCAGTCGGGTGATCCGGGCTTGTGGAAGGCCCAAGCCCAGCAATGCCAAGCCAAATCGCAACGTCAGCGAGATGATATGGATCGTCTGGAAAAGAAACTTGGAGCTCAGAGTGCAGTACTTAAAAAATCCAAGAATTTGGAATCGCAACTCCAAAAAAGGTCAAAGATCTCGAAGACAGGGTTGATCGACTTCACAACACCATGAAAGCTGGACAATGGCGTGTTTGGGAAGTTGAAGCCCTCGCCAAAGTAGGTTCTAGTATTCTCGACAGAAAGTATGAATACACAAAAGGTTCTCAATCTCAAGACGATGCAATCATTCAGTTGGGACACGACGCTGCCCACTTTGGCTCAGCTGCTGCCGAATCCATCTATTTTGTCACAACTTTCTACATCACTTCAGAGAAGGAAGAGAGATCCGCTTGGTTTAAGAAACGATATGGCTTTGGTGCCGGCGCAGTCTCTAACCATAGGCACAGCCCCACACTTATTGGAGTCTGCAATAGTCACTATGGAATGCACGAATATGGATGGCTGTGTCAGCAGGAACAACGCGACGCCTTCTATAATATGTTCCAAAGGTTTCATTCTGAGATTGAACAGTGGCTTCAAGAAAATATGACAGAGTCCGATCCCAGAAAGCATGTTCAACAGGTGGAGGAATTTATCAAGAATAATCCCGAGCTTCTTCGCTTAGCACAAGATATCCAACAAATAGCAGAAGACACGCATCATATGCACAAGGATAATAGAGCAAAGGAGAAGGACAGGAAGCGGAGATCGTAAGACTGCGTGTTTGGAACAATTGTATTCAAAAGCTAACACCAATTAGGAGGCTATTGGAATGGGGCTCTGGGCTTCTGCGACAGCCGTCAAACCGCTCAACAGCGGGTGGAAGGCAAAAATCACCAAGCAAAATCGAGGGCGAACCAGAAAAAAACAATTGAAAAACTGGAGCATAAGCTGACAAACATGAAGCTTCTTAGAGAAGAGTTGATAAAGAAGAGACTTCTGGTGAAGGCTTTTAAACAGGAAACAGACATTCAAGAAGCCAACATTGACCGTCCCGGAGATAGTGTGGAAGCTGGAATTATTACTGCCGCCGATTTAAGAGGGCAAAAAATCGCTCTCCAAGAATATGGAGATGATCTCGAAGCACGAAACAGATATCTCGAAACACGCGTGAAGCAGCTGACGCATCTTCAACCACTGGTCGAAAGTGGGACTAGGACTCTCGATAGGAAGTACGAGTTTACGAAAGTTTCTAAACCAGACAAAGACGTTCTCCGCCAGGGAGACGGTGTGGCGCACTTCGGTTCAGCTCAGGCGGAAGCGGTTCTATTCTTGGGAATGCCATCTAGGCCACCTCTCGACGACGAGAGGCGAGCATATTTTGTCGATCGGTATGGCTTCTCTGTAGACGACGTGTATTCTCAGCTCAACAGCCCTACTCTAATGGCTGTTTGCAACACCCACTATGGAATGTATGAGTACAAATCTTCAACCCAGCAAGAATTTCGCCTTCAATATCAGCCTTTATTCGATGCCTTTCACTCTCGGATTATCGAATGGTTATCTGAACAGGGCCTAGGTGAAGATCTTCTACCCGGAGAAGCTTTAGAAGCATTCATACAAAAAGATTCCGAGCTCTGCCGCTTGGCGGCAGAGATGCATAGCATTGCCGAGGATGCGCATACAAAGCACAAAGATGAGAGAGAAATGGACAAAGCAAGAACGAGAAAATTGTAAGCACGTCCTGACCTGCATAATGACATTCAAAAGCTGACAAAAAACAGGAAACAGTCAGATGCAGCATCTAGACTTCAGCGCAAAGCATCAACTCTCTCACAAACAGGAAGGCAAAAATCACCAAGCAAACGCCAGGACGGGCCCTCCCAAAGTTGAGCTGCAGCTTCGGTATGCAACATTACCATATTCTCTGGATGCCTCTGCAGTGCAGAAAAGGTTGGATTGGTCAAACTTGTAAGAACTCCTTGGTGTTTGTCATATATTGTATCTGGGTTTTGGATGAGCACCCATGAGATGATTCCTGGTTATTTCCACCAGTGTTGACGATTTTTTGGGTTCAAGTATCTGCGGTCATTTATCATCTAGGAAACGGGCTTTTCAATTTAGAGGTGGAATTAAGTTGGAAACTTATTGTCCAGAGGGAATTTAGACTATTGGTCAGCTATCTCAACCGCCAGATACGCAGGAATTTTCAGGATTTCTAGGCAAATTAGTACTCTTGATACCTTCCCCGCGTGCTAGCTTTTGAGTGACCGAATATCCCCGCCTAATCCCAAAGCTGAGGAGTATCCATTAGTCTTTTTCTGGTAACACTTCAAAGACTCGCGTTGTGTAAAAATCTGAGCCCTGGTGGTCCTTCAAGTTGGTAGGGTTTCTCAAAAAGGGGCTCGCTAAAATGTCCGCTGGAAGACTGGGAGTAGGGCCAGAGAAATTCGCACATTGCGGTTGTAGGAAAATTCCTGTCAAAGCGATTTGTTGGGAACTGTCCCCTGATTTTATTTCAAGCTGATCAAATGACGGTGGATGCCGAGCTTGGATTTATTGATGAGCTGGTTCATTTACTTTTGAGGATTTCATGGGCTCTCAGGCTTGAAAAGTCCCTTGTTAGCAGCCACTTGCTAGGCATTGGGAATATTTCAGAACATTCAGTACTATGTGACAGTCCTAGACTAATATAACACCGAAGTTTTAGGAGTCGGCTCGACACCCTAAGTCTATCCTCGTAGGCTGAGCATCTCCAAGTGTGAATACCAATGTAGAAATCATTCACTCTCAATGTTTCACACGTAGTCGCAGATTTCTCGAAACTTAACTCTACCTTATTCATCATCCTGGTCTCATCGCAAACTTTTCGTTCATGGTCAGTCGACGAAAAGCCACTGTACATACCAGCGCTGCGAGTGATTTGGGCCATGCGCCATAGCATTTCCTTACCCACTATTTACGCTACATCACACTTGGCCGATTCTTGCAACAGACTGGGAGGGTGAGTCGTCTGAGATTAGATATCAGACAAGAGGTGTTAGGAGCTTCGGTAGATATTATCATGTGAGTTCCCGAATTCGTCTTCTATTGGAAAGAAACACATCAAGGAAACAATCATGGGGCGGCTATTTCACTTCCAGTTGCTGGGAGTTTTGAATACATTGAATTGAATTTCTTAGGCTTTTAATTTGCTAACTTTTAACGCCACGTAGTGGAAAGAAACATGTCTGACCTTGTCATCTCATTGGACGGTGCTTCGGAGGCACTTCCTCCCCCAGTGCCTACTGCTATCGATCTCCCGCAACTCGATTTTGACACCGAACATAGAAAGCTGCTTTCTAAATTGGCTCTTTTCGAAGATGTGGCAAAATGCAAAGACAGGCTTCAATCGGCAGCCGCAGAGTTGTGTAACCAGCGATCGTCAGCAAACGAGTTGAAACTCCAAATCCAACTCATGGATACTGAAATATTTGACTTGGAAGCGGAATCCAAAAGCATTGGCACTGAGCGCTAACAGGCCACATGGCACGAGCCCCATCGCTTTTACGACGTCAAAGTATAGTTTCACCGTGCCAGAAACAACGTTGCAGCATTTTCGAGGGCTATATTTGGTCTATTGGACGCAAACCGCTGCTCTTGAAGAAGCTATGGAAGTTGATGAACTTGAGGATATTGTTGAGGCGTCGATTAGCAGCGATTTCGGAATCTGGACTTCTCGTGGAGCAATCGCGAATTGCCTACAATAATGCAGAGCAAACCTGGCGAACTGCTTACACCGCTACGGGCCAGAATTCCGAAATTTATCGACTTCGCAAGGCGATCAAAGAGATCGAAATCCAGGCCAGGGAACAAGCAGACGAACTTGCTATGGCTAATAAGGATCGAGGAGCCCTTTTGTCTTTCGCTGTTCATGGCGCTAATATTAGAAATCGTTTTCTTGACGGCATGAAACCAAAGCCAGAGCGCAACGAAGCAATCACGAAGCTAGGTAATGCTTCCGCCCATCAAGGGTCCGCGATTGCCGATGCCCTTTTGTATACCTCGGGGGGTTTCAAAGTCCGTTTGGATCCAACCAACTTCGAATCCGTCTATGGTTACTCACCGAACTACGTTTTGCAATCGAAAGGGAATCTGAAGTTCATTCGAATGTTAGATTAGTATAGTAGTGTCCGAGCCTTCTGTGTAGAGCAACGCACGTCTTTTACGGCTTCCCCTTCTTCTGAACTTGGAAAAGCGTAATGCTACTGATTTCAAAAGCACCATCATCTCAAAGTCAGAAAGTTTTGAAAGAACATGAAATTGATCCATTGCTTGCGATCATGAAGACGCAATTTGAAACAGCGTATGCGGAGCACAAAACTTTTTTGAAGAATAGGTGATTATCAAAACTTTTGTCGACGGTGGCTTTGCTAACTTCATGAAAGGTAGTCAACTACTTGGTGGTAGAAACACTTCTTCAATTGGAGTAGAAAAGAACGTTAATTAGAGCCGCAATGGGATTCTTCTGAGCAGTCTAACAGGGTGTTTGCCAAGAACGACGAATTCATGGCCATTTCTCACCAGCATGAGAGCGCGGGGTAACTCGGGGTTACAGCATCGCCTTGGAGAGTTGCAAAGAATTTCCGGGCAAAGGTGAGACACGCAAGCTCGAACTCAAATCGATATACGCTGACAATGTGTTCAGGCAATGAAGCATCAATTATATATGAAGCTCCTGAGATTTGTACGCAGTCATAGGGCTGTTGAGATGAGTGATCAATAGGATGAAAGGCGTATGTAATCCTGCGTTTTTGCAGCGTCTACAGTTGGTGCCATAAAATCCGAGTCGAGAAATACCAGATAGTTAATATCTTAAGTAACACGCTTTTCCCCCCCAAAAACTTGACTGTGATGGCTCGGACTTCTTTTATAAGGCACGAACCAAAAAGGCGTGACCGGTGCTCAGGGGCGATGCCCTGTAGGAATAGCGAGCTCCAAGCATCGGAGCCTAAAAGTCTAGCGAGCATGCACTAAATTTTCAGTGCCCATAAGGTAGTGATGTGCGCAACTACCGGCTCCATTCCTGATTGTCAATTAGAAAGAAGCAGTGGGGATGTTTTTTCAATTAATCTTATCTCAATTCAGTTTAATATAGACAGAATTACTCCTTTTGAAGCTGTTGACTTTTGCTTGAGACTCTGTTACAGCAGCGAAGCTGATTCTGTACCTAGCTACCTATGTCATTTACTTTTTTGCGTTACGCTTTACCTACATGAGGGTCCTCTAATCACCGAGATCGGAAGCCGCTCGGAGCAGTGAATGCGAAATTGAAAGCTTTCACTGCGGCGTTGTCTAGACTTCATCTCTCAGCTTTTGCAACAACAAACTCAAACCCCCTCGAAGGCCCACGAGCACATCAAACTCGTGGCTCAACACCTCAGGGCGTCAATTCCAAACCCAAGACTTCGGATAAGCCTAGTAAGTAGTATCAAAGGCCCCCCTGTCGCTGATCTTGAATGTCCTACACAGTTCGGGACGTTCCAAATCAGCGGTACGCACTGATCTACACTGAGTACTCCCGTTAATGCCCCGGGTTTTTGATTTTCAGTTGTCTATAATAGCATGTGCTAACGTTGTCTTTGACAGCAAACAGCTATGTCGAGTCTAGACGTTTCTTGAGAAGCCAACTCCAAAATAAGCCGATTGGATTTACAATCCGAGCTGGGAAATCTTCTAGCCAAAGCCGCGCTTTGCAAAAAAGTCATTAATGCTGATGAATTACGTTCCACGTTCATCAAGTCCAACGAATGGATCCAAGGGAAGAGACTGGAGGTCGAAAAGCAGGAAAAGCTCATCGAAACTCTCAAAGCTAATGTTGACGCGCTGAATCAAGACAAAATCTCCACCCAATCCACGTTCTATGAGCTGAAAACTAAGGTCATTGGCAACTCCTCACAAAAGGGAGCTGACATCGTATTCGCTCTCAATCCTAAGATTCTCAACTCGACGGTGCTGGAGGCTGGCGATGTTTGCGGCTTACAATCCAATATTGAACTAGCTTCCAACCTTTCTGCGGTCCTGTTGAAACGTATGGAGCTGCAGGAAATACTTTCTGCGCTGAAGTTGAAGCGAAATGAAGAGACAATGATGCGAATCTCTTTGGAGGACAAGATTGCACAGGTCGAGAAGTACGAGCGAGACCTTCAGCGGCTGGACCGGGAGTGCACTGAAGCTGAAGCCGAGTGGAGTGCGGTCTTCCACCTGGGAACCGGCCGTAATCAACCAGAAACTGTGGCACCGCAAGAATCTCAACCTCGAGCGCTCTGTTGGGAGGATCAGCCGGTACCTCAATTCGACGAACAATTTGTGCAAAATCTCTTCGAAGTTGCGGGTTCTCAACAAGAATCGATTGTTGAACTAGAACAGAAGATTGAGAAACAACGTCTTGAGATTGCGGACCTGACGACGAGCTCTACGGACACAATGAAGGCAATGAAGGTGCTCGAAGATCAAAAGTGTAACTCAGAGCCTTTCTTCAAGTGCGCTGAATATATTAGGGTTCGCAAATACGAGTTGGAACTACCGCATTGGAACGAGACAAGGGTCAAACTAGGAAATCTTGCGGCTCATCAAGGTTGTGTGATTGTCGACGCGTATCAGTTTTTGAACGGTGTGTTGGACTCTAAGAAGCATCTGCAGACTTTCAAGAAATGGTATGGCGATGTAACACCGGAAGTTGTGTGGGAAGGTCGTGGGTGTGAAAAGTTCATCAAAATGCTTGACTGGGGTTGCGGCATGTACGATTTCACATCTCAGGCCACTCCTGGCTACGAAGAATCCGACTTCGCGCGTTACTTCAACGTTGTAATGGAAGACAACAAAGGCAAGCCCGGCGCAAAATTCGAAGACTATTTGACCCAGCACATCACTGGAATAAAGGCAATGGAGTTAATGGAAATTGAGTTTGGTTTCGCACTGCTGGCTCACAAGAATCCAAACAACATCAAAAAGCGCTCATAGGTTGTAAGTCAACCCTGTTCGAGAAAGCTCTGAAGTAGAAAGGGAATTAATGCTATACTAGAGCCTGTGAAATTTTTTGCTGGCTGATGTTCTGGACTTGGGTTGTTGCGGACGTGCTCTTCCTCCAGTCCCAGATACTAGGACCGCTGTTTCTATGGTAAATATCTCCCCAAGATGTCACGTTGCATGTTAAAGCGTCGAATGTCATTCTGGGGTTCATTTCGACTAGCTTTGGACGGATCCGTTTTGTTCTATTGTATTTTGAGCAATTGTTTCATGTGGTTGTATCTGCGACAGGTGAGGGCATCGCTGCGGCTTCTCAGAGACCTCTGTACCATAACCAGGAAATAAAGCCTCTTGACATGATTTTTGACCAAGCCCTAATAGATTTCAACTTTGAGGTTAGGTAATCAATCAAGGATGATAACGTGGATTTGAATTCCACGGGCTTCCAATATAGTTGAGATGCAAGATTGGTACGCCGTCGTGACTTCCTAAAAGTCAAGATTCGCGGCAACAAGGAACCCGAATTATCAGATTTTTCATAAAGAGTGAATTCAGCTCAACTCAAAAACCATATGACGTGGGTCGCTACTTCCGTTCATTCACCAATTATTCTCCAAATCTTGCGGATATTTACGAGCTCGATTTCTCGCCTTTACAACTCCATCACCGAACGCCAACCCCAACGAGAAAACCTCTCGGAAGTCTATACGATTAATCAAAGGCCACCAACTTCCAGCGAGTGGCCTCTCGCGTCGAGCAACCCAGCTAACCTGAGAAAACGGCCACAGGTATCAAGTGTCGCGTTCCGAACGACATCGCGATGACATTCAATGCGTCGCTCCCTGAATCCCAAAGCTCGAGTCTGAAACGGAAATTCGAAAGTCTATCCGCCGTCACGAAAATCAAGGAGCAGATCGAGGCCACTGTTCAGCAACTCGCAGAGGCACAACTCAACGTGGAGAGAATTAAAGCCGAGGCAGCAGCGCTGGGAGAGGAGCTGAAGTCCTTGAATAAACATTACGACGCGATGGAGACGGCACATGAGGATATTTCGTCGAAGTGGAAGATTGAAGAGCACATGATTCAAAGACCACGATTCGCGGACAAAAAAACGTATCTCGATGCTAAGTTGGCACTTGCAGAGAAGAAAATACTCATTGAACGAGGCCATATCCAGCTTCTCAACCTGGGGATTACTATGGAGACGAAAGAGAAAGAAATTCATGCTACCGAAAACAGATTGAAAATCGCGAAGCAGCGAGTTTCTGATCTCCAGTTGGATATATTGAAAGCCGTGATGGAATTTGAGCGAGCTGGTTTAGAACTATGTGGAGGAGCGGCCGAGTTCCAGGAGCCCAAGAGAAACAAGCTGGATCTTAAGAGCATGACAGTCAAGTAAGAGAATCTCCATGCCTGTCGTTTTCTTGCTGGTACAATCTGCAAGATTCGATGTCCGCCGTTTTGGACATCTCAAGAGTTCTAGGACATCGATAGTGACTTGCAGAGCGTCTGAGCCTTCTGGGTCAAGCAGTGCTGACTCCGACAACTTGCAGGTACAAAGAATGGATCGATGCTTCTGGTACAGAAAGAGAAGAAAATTTCAATGAAATTGAGTTGGTTGAAGATGTGGAGAAGGACTTGGAGGCATGCTACGCTGAGTTTGATCAGTTTGTGTCTTGAGTCATGAGTCTTGTCAATTAATTGAGCGGGATATGGATTGAGCGGGAACTGGAAGAGCTGTACAGTAGTACGCTAGAGGAATGGGTGCTGTACCGATGTTTAAAGCCACTTGGTGGATTTTGTTATGTTAGTATCCGAGTATGTACCCCTCGGTCTTACTTTTGAATCAACGAAATTTAACAAAGAATGTTGATAGAATTCAGAAATGAGCCCTTATTACACAAGGGTTTCTGGAGATGACACACTTCGGCAGTCGTGATGCACTGGCGCTGCCTGGATTCTGAACAGAAAACCGGTACATTCCCTGGGAAGGCGTACGAGAGCGCTGCTTGGATCGAGCGAAGCCCACTTCGTCAAATTCTTAAATCTTGGACTTCACATCACCTCCATTCACACCTCGTTCAAGAAATGACTCCAAAGACCTATTCATCTCATCCCTCTTCTCAAGCATAATCCAGTGCCCCGCTTCGATATCCACAACTTGCAGGTTCTCCTGCGGGTTCTCTACGAATGTCTGCATGACCCCTCTGGCGTGCGCAGCATTGCAAACGCGATCTTCCGTCCCAGTAATCATCAACGTCGGCTTTCCAATCTTCTCCCGGATCTCCCCTTTCCGCAGTTGCTCCTTCTCTTCCTCTCTTCCGAGACTTTTGATCCCCCTACGATACCAAGTTAAAGGCGCCGAGTAATCGTCCCCAAACATTTCATGATGCCACCTTCCCTCCTCCTCAACATCGCCAACCCAAGACCCCACTGGAATCCGTCTGTCAGCCGAAATGAATCTCTTCATACCATCAATCGCAGCAAAGTCCGTCGCCCAGTTTTGCGCATCTTCACAGTAAGAAATACTAAAGAAACTCTCCCACTGCTCCCCAATCAACTTCCCACCTTCCGGGCTAGTGAAAAGCAGCCAATAGCCGTAAGTTTCATAGCCATTCTGCTTCTTTGACGTGCTATTCACACGATCAACATCTATTCCACGACCAGGCGGCTGATATGGGACAGAGAGGAAGACGAATTGCTTGAAGTAAGAGGGGTATCGGAATGCTAGTTGGGATAGCAGGTAAGTGCCCCAATCATGTGCAATTCCAGCAACGTTTCCGGAAGTGAGGCCTTCGTGGTTCAGGATGGCTATAATGTCGGCTGAAATGGCGCTGCCGATATACTTTTCTACTTCTAATGGTTTGGACGAGAGACCGTACCCAAGAAGATCAGGTGCGAGGATGCCGTAGCCTTTCGAGCTAAAGTGGGATATTTGGTGGCGCCATTCGTGGGATGTGGAGGGGAAGCCGTGGAGGAACAGAAGGGTTGGCTTTCCGTTTGATGAAGGATGGTAGTGATAGGCGTAAATTGTGCCGGACGGAAGAGTGTGTGATTTGTTTGGAGGTTTTGGGGCCATCTCGATTAAGGTGTTGAATCTTGAATTCTTGGTATGTAAAAATGGGGGTTCTATGGTTTTCTTTTGGTGTGATGCAAGCGCTCAGCTTATTTTGGGTAAGACAGGTTTTCTTTCCCAGAGAAGTTTCAGTGTTCGTTGATTGTCAATAAAGGCCCCCTTTCGATGATTTGTCATCTTGTCCGACCCCGCTTGAGATAGCCGACGAGGCCGGAGCCTGAAAAGGGGGAGCTAGAAAGAGGCATTCGAAAAGATTTCGTTCGATCTTCAGTCGCGAGTTTGATTAGCTGTTGGCTGTCAATGTTTAGGAGGCGAAGTTTCCTTCAAAGTAAATGTCAAAATGATCTGGGACATTTTCCTCAGCAAACATATTTTGTCAAATGAGACCCCTGTTTGAAATACAGTGAGTCGCTCGCTAAATTTCAAGGCTTGAGCGTAGGAAACTGGGTCTCATCCGCACCACTCTTCGCAACTACAAATCGCAATGGAGGATTTTTATTGAAGAGACCGATGGCCAGACACGGAATATGGTTACCAAGATAGATTTGGACCTCTTGGCGCTGATGGGTGGGCATAGCACAGCATCGGGACGGTCAAAATTGACTCCGAGCAATTGTCTCGGCTGTTGTGGCTGTATTTTGAAAGAAGTGGAAGCTATCGTGCATGATCGAGCGTTGAAGCCAACTTGCTTTCGAGATATATTTTGAGGTTACATGACTAGTGCAGAGGCGCGCAAGGCTTCCACGTCGGCATCCATAATTCCCTAAATCCAGGTGAGCTGAATAGTGGAAAAGCCTCCACTATTCACAATCATCGCCTCAAAGTCTGAAACATACTTTCTATCGAATCTGCCACATGGCATTCTATCTTTTCGTAAATTTCTATGTCAAGGCAGGGGGAGCCTGGGCGTCACGGCGGCTGGGTAAGCCAAATACTGAGACATTTACAGCCTTATTGACTTGGCGATATGCCACCGTTTGCGTTGAAAGACTAACATCTAAAATTTCTTTCGGAATGCAGACGCCAATTAGTTTCAGTGTTGGTTAGGCATTTTTTTTACTGCATCGAAATCGTTATACTCGGCTTCTGGGTAGCATTCACAAGGCTGATCTGGATTTTCATTCGGAAAGTCTGAACAACTTAGGCTGAGCGCAGAGAAATCTCTGCCGTGTGTGCATGGTCTTATGGCTTTGCTCTGGACAAGTGTGACTGTAGTTTTAGGGGGGGGGGGCTCAATGCTCTTTCACTGCATAAATACCACCAACCACCCTTTGGATAAAGTATCAGCATCATCAGCTTCCATTTCTAAACTCCCTGATAAGTTTGTTGATATTCTCCACTTGCTGGAAAGCGATCCTTCCCACAACCTACGGAACGCTGCATCATGAATCGCCACAGCCGCCACACGTCTTCGGGCGCCATCAATGATATGCATCAATCTCGATACCAAGACAACCATTACGAACCTGACGAAGACGAGGCACCTCCTTCCTATGCTACAACGCTGCAAACAGTACCTCTCGGTACCGACGAGCAGAATCGTCACCTTCTGGATCAAGTTGACAAGTTGCGTGAATGCGGAGTGGATGAGTACATTGACTTACCTCAGATTGTAGTAGTGGGGGATCAATCTGCGGGCAAAAGTTCTATCCTCGAAGGCCTCACTGAAATTCCCTTTCCTAGGAAGAGCGTCAAGTGTACCCGCTTCGCTACTCAGATCAGGCTCCGACGGTCTTTGGAAGTCCGAAGGGTTGTCAAGATCTACGGGCATAATGAATCCACACAAGCTGAGAAGAAACGCTTTGCTGAATTCGAAGAGACGATTGACGATGATCTCGATTTCGAGACTATCTTTAACCATGCACTAGAAACCATCTTTCCTCGAGAGGAAAATAATCCAAGGTTTCTGTCGAAATGCACCTTGAGCATCGAGGTTTCGGGGCCCGAGCAGCCGCATCTGACGGTCGTCGATTTGCCAGGGTTCATCCACTCCGAATCTATGGACCAAACCGCCGCCGATATCGTAGACATTCAAGAACTCGCAAAATACTATATCAAAAAGGAGCGAACAATTATCCTTCCCGTTGTGAGCGGAGATATCGAGTACACCAAACAGATTGTCCTGAGAACAATCAAAGAGCTGGACCCAAAAGGCATTCGTACGCTAGGAATCATCACAAAGCCGGATATGACGTTGACTTCGGCCCGAGAAACGGAATTCATCAATCTAGCTGCCAATAGAGACCACAAAAATAAACTGCAGCTTGGATGGCACGTCCTACGGAATAGATCACATGAAGAAGATGACTTCAGCCCCGAAGAACGCAAACAAGCCGAAGCAGAGTTCTTCGCCAACTCGAATTGGAGCCGGATTCTGAGAGCGGACCAACTAGGAATCGAAGCTCTATCCAAGAGGCTGAGTACTCAGCTAATACGACACATTGCAGCTGAAGTCTTCAAAGTCGAAGATGATGTCGAACGCGGACTTCAAAGATGCAGAGAGAAACTTCAGGAATTGGGCGAAGGGATCGACACTGTTGACGAGATGGAGACAGCATTATATGCTTGGTGTGAACGCTCTGCTCGCTTGACACATGCTGCAGTCCAAGGTCATGGTGTTAACCCTCCCGGAGAAGACTTCTTCCCCTCTTTTGATGATGGTAAGCTCTATGCGCGGAACTTTCGTTCTCGTCTAGTGAAAGAGAATCGGCGATTCGCTGAAGAGATGGAGAGATTCGGCTCCTCTTGTCTCATCATCGGCGAAGAAGCGAGCACTCTCAATCGGAAAGGAAAAGTGCGAACAGGAGAAAGCGGTGCTTCTCTGCTCGAAATGAGAAGACAGGAGTATATTACGCAGGAAGTGGTCCCTCTGTTGCGAGACAATCCCGGAAAAGAACTAGTCATGGACAGTAACCCTCTCCTGGTATATCGCCTATTTCATTCCTACTCTTCGAATTGGGAAAGACTGGCGACGCAACACATCGAAGCCACACATCGGCTATGTGAGGAATTTCTTGACCAGATCCTGAACTATTCGTGGCCAAAACGCGTTGAATCTCGTGTATGGGCCGGATTCATTAAGACGAGATTAGACGATATGCGACTGGATGCCGACGAAGAGATGAGAAAGTTGCTAGATGATAGGATGAAACTTATCACACCGTGTGAGAGCGACTTCCTTAAACAGTGGTATGAACAACCAAACTTCGAAACAAGTGAAGAGGACGGGCATAGCCCAGAGGATATGCAGTACGAAGATGTACTTCGAAAGATGCTGCTTTTGTACCAGGTATGGCCCCCCTCGAGATAAATTTACCACTTCCTCCTATTAACGATTGACACAGTCAAAACTCAAAAATTTCATAACCAATACCATCGTCCAAGTTGTAGAACGCCACATCGCCGATGGACTTGAAGATGTGTTCCACAATCGCCGGGTCAAGGATCTTAAAGAGGACGAGGTGAAGGCGCTCGTGGAAGACGACTATCAAGTGCGGACCGACCGGCAAGAATATAAGATGAAGGAAAAGACATTCATCATGGGAAAAGAAATTTGCCGAAAGATCAGTAGAAGATCGGATTTGGGTCCAGTGAGTTTGACATTGCACTTTGAACTAGAGAAGGGATTGAGCTGATCACTTGTAGTACGAACCATCGCAACTTCCTCAATACGATTACCACCGCCCCAATCGCAATGAATACGGCAATCTTGGGGCCAAGCCAACAAAAAAAGGACAGAAATACACTTACCCTTTACCTAACAACCAACTAGAACGCGACAGCTCTAACAATCGCTCCTCCTACTCGACACCAAAGCCTCCAGCTCGTCGTGCGCCCGATTTGAGCACTGCACCAAACGCCGCAGCTCCACGGCCACCAATTCCATTTGTGGAAGATGCTCCGGAAGAGGCGAATAACTTTAGAAATAGCCTCGAAAAACGTGGGGATGAGGCAGCCAGTTTGGCTTCTACCCAGAGAGAGGAGGCTGGACATGTAAACGAACATCGGCGCAAGAGTTCCAAATTTGGAGGGATCTTAAGTAGAAAAAAGGGCGCTGGCTATAATGGAATGCGAGAGCACCAGGAAGTTTGAGATATTGTCATCTCCTTCAAGACATTGAGATCGAGGTAGATTGGCAAGCAGACGAAACAGTTACTGAAGGTGAAAGGTTGAAATTGTTAGCTAGTACATTTCTTTGTCGTGAACTTTCGCAATAGAACTCCCCTCATGTTTTCATTGACTCAAGAGATACTAGATCAAATGAACTTTTGAAAAGAATATCAATGCTTCACATGATTGAACAAAAAGTAGTTGCAAACTTTTGCAAAAACTAAAAGGGTGACGTCGAAATATCTGTACTTTCAGATCGCTGAACTCCAACGTCACCGAGGAAAGTAAGACATCAAAGACAAATGCTCTATTCTATACTATTCCCACGAGTCCTGCATTTCAAGGGCTCATGCCTATGCGTATCAAAACTTCCTGTTATACACGCCTAAACTCCACTCCAAATGCCCGTCCTATCCAGCGCTTGGTCAAAGAACACGCTTGCTTCTAACTAACTACCACTCGGACCCCCATGTGGGCCTTTTCCGCCATCAAGCAATAACTTAGGCTTAATAAACCCCTCGTCGAGCTGCTTAAACCACGCCGCGTGATCTTCCGCCGTGCCGTGAATAAGTTGGCTAAAAGCACCAGACGCGGTGATGGTTGGTGCGTCGTGGTTGGCAGTTCCGGACGTGGGGTAGGGAGTATTGGTGTCTGATTCGGGAAATGTGGCGCGGCCACTCGGGGAGCGCCTTACGGCGGGTGGGAGGTCGGAGGTGTCGCTCTCGACGTCGGATTCGTTGCCGATGTCTGCACGGAGGAGATCTTGCTCGGCTTCGTTGTCGCTGTTTCGTCCTTTCTTGGAGCCGTTGCGACTTAGACTTGAGGGTCTGTTGTGCGGGCTTGAGTTCCCGCTGGCGTAGCTTCCTCTCTCTGCTCCGCCTCGGCCGTTTAGACCGTTCATAGCTATTGTTGAGCCATTTTGTCTCGGGATATGGCCAATTCCGGTCCCGGAATGTTTGTAGTAAGAACCTCCTGGAACTGCTTCGATATCAAATTCATCGTCGCTATCGATTTCCTCAACCACTCCAGTTCGGATGCCCATAATTTCGAGCATGCGTGCCGTAGTACCACCAAAGATGATAACGGTAAGCACCACTACTACCAACACAGTGGCTTTCAGAGCCCAGGCGTTTTCGCCAGTCATTCCAGCCGCGAGAGCTACACCGACTGCTCCACGTAGTCCAGCCCAGAACAACATTGCCTGGTAGCTGTATGGCAACTCATCGGCAGCTTCCTTGCCCCGACTCTTCGCCCTGTACCTGATGAACCAATTGATCATCCTCGATAGGGGAAAGACTGCTGCCCAACGTGCAACACAGATCCCAATAACAGTGACAATAATGAACAAAGGCTTGAACTGGAGCTTCGTCTCCGTAAATAGCGACAAGCCGAGATAGATGAAAATAAAATTCTCGGACAATTGAGCTAGGACCTGGAATAGGTACTTGGTAGTGAGCTGAGTTCGGCGGGACATATTGTAGTAGGCGTAGTGCTTGAGCGTGATCCCACAGAAAAGGAGAGTAACGATTCCTAACGGAGTTAGTTAGCTTTGTATTGGATCAGATAATAGAAACTTACCAGACATGTGCAAGCCATTTGAAAAGAAATAGCTAGCATATGCGATCAAAACAATCATACAACTCTCAATCTTCGGGAACCTCCTGACATAGGTGTATTTTAGAGCCAGAGCCGTCCCGATTCCAACAGCCACTCCTATGATCAAACTTCCAAAGAACACGGCCAAGAAAATGCCAATACCTTCGATCAGACTGACAAATGTAAGCGTTCCGGCGGCTCCTCCTTCCTTATATCTTTGGGCTGTTTCGAATAGCACAATGGCGACAGCGTCGTTCAGGATAGATTCGCCGAAAATGACAGTATATAGCTTAGGATCCACCTTATAGGTATTGAAGATGGCGAGAATCGTAACAGGATCTGTGGCTGAGAGTGTAGCTCCCACAGAAATGGCATCGACGAAGGTCATATCGAATCCGTCGAGTGGTATGCGCGTATAAACCCAGAGGATCAACCCAAGCACAATCGCAGATATGAATGTCCCGGCAAATGCGAATGTCAAGATTGTCCCTATATTTCGAAAGAAGTTCGCCTGATGTAGTTCGTAGCCCGAGGCCAGAATGATTGGCGGTAGTAGAAGATTGAAGAATATCTGGTAGTCGAAACTGACGAGGTTCTGTATCGAAGTTCCAGAGCTCACTCTGAGGATGAGTCCAACCGTCATACCTGGTGACATCAGAAGGATTCGCTGATTCTGGATCTGGAAACATACCCGCGAAAATAGATATTACTGTTTCGTGTACTGCTTCAACTTTCTTCTGCTGAAGCATGTAACTTGTGAAGAGTGCTGTTATAAGCAGCATGATCATAATGAAGAGCGCCCATGATGAGAAGATCTCCCTCTGGGAGGTATCCGGTCCTATTCCCAGTTAGCCCAATTACTGTTATGCCTATGGAAGTCTCCTACCCTCTGGGTCTTCATCATCTTCTGCCCGCTCTAGAAAAACACCATTATCAGCTCATGCCCAAATATTCCAATGCGCGGAAGCACAACGCACTCAGCAGTTCAAGGGCCACGCCAGCTATTGCGGCAGACATCGTGGGATCGCGAAAACTCAGCAATCTCTCGCGGGCGTCGCAAATTGAAGGGATTCGAGTCGTGGCTCACGACGAGCAGCGGCGCAGAAAGGGAGGATACATGTAACGATCCCAAACGTTCGTAGATGGAGATGATAGATCAGCTCCCGATGCGACTTGGGGACGTACGCCTTCCTGCTCCACTAGTAGTAGCGGCCAGGTATCCAGTCAATCCAGAAGATGCGTGGAGGGTTGATGAAAGATCAGAGCCGCAGTGGAAAGTGGAGAGTACAGTATCGCAAATTCGGATTCAAAATGATGTTTGAGAATTGAATGAAGGCAGTATATAAATCATGGTGTTTCAAGGTCTCGAGGTCAGGACAAGCTGTCGTCCCAAAATCGATGTTCCAGCCACACCTGCGCCGAGCCTCCAAAACCGCTCCGATCCTTCCCCACGTCTTCTCCCTGCAGCTCCAAGGGAACACCAACACCAGCGAATGTGACATGGGCCCACAGGAGCTCCCGTAATCTTGACACAACATCAAACATTCCTATCTCGAGTCACCATGCTCTGAATTTCTTTCTCTTCCATGGCCAAGCGTCGTGCGAAATAAGTCAAAGTCTGCAGAGATACCTTACGAACAAGCATCCTGCTGACAGCCGCCGAGACATCGGGAACTCTGGATCACAAGCTGCTTCTTGCAGCTTCGCCCTCGTGATGTACCGCGCCTCGTGAATTTGAAATACGGTCTTGCCAGCATTTGAGTTGGATAACGACTGCTGAAGGGGAAAAGGATACCAACACTATTCCGCCCACTTCCAAAGCGGTCAAAAAATACCCCACCCTTCCAGAGCTGGAACAGAATCCAACAGCTACTTGATCTGGCAGAAACGTAACGGCCTGCGCAACAACCCGCCTGGTCTATTAGGACAGAATGGGCGAAGATGAAGGTACCCCACGAGGGTCTGCAGATTCCGAAGAACCTTGGAAAAGCCCCCCAAAACTATCCCTCGAGACCCCGCGAAACACCTCCGCAGAACGAGTGTCCAAGCCTGTCCACGAAGAATCGCCTCTCCTTTCTCCTTCCGAAGAACAAGGAGCTCTCATAGAAGACAACACAGTTCTAGAAGATGATCCCAAGGACCACTTCTCGGAAACGAAGAGCACATGGTACATGGTGCTGCTTACAATCAGTATTGGTGGATTACAACTTGCATGGGCAGTAGAATTGTCGAATGGGACGCCATATCTGTTGTCCTTGGGACTGAGCAAGTCATTGATGGCGTTGGTGTGGATTGCGGGGCCATTGTCAGGGGCGCTGATGCAGCCGTATATCGGGATGTTGAGTGATGATTGCAGGTCTAAATGGGGGAAGCGGACTCCGTTTATGGCTGCTGGGTCTATAGCTACGATCATATCGTTTCTTTGCTTGGCATGGGTGAGGGAGATTGTCGGGGGATTTCTAGGACTATTTGGTGCGGATAGGGAGTCTCAAGGAGTTAAGGTCACAATCATTGTGGTGGCAGTACTTTTTGTATACGTTGTAGATTTTTCCATTGCTACTGGTATGTTCCGACGACCCCGGGTCAGCTATTGAACCAGATGCTGATTTATTCTAGTCCAAGCTGCAATCAGAGCATTCATCTTGGATTGCTGTCCGCCTCATCAACAAGAGGCTGCAAATTCCATGGCTAGCCGAGTCACAGGAGTTGGCAACATCATCGGCTTCATAGCCGGAGACATAGATTTACCAAAATACGTCTGGTTCTTCGGAAATACCCAATTCAAAGTCCTCTGCGTCCTTGCTTGTCTAGCACTAGGAAGTACTGTGACCCTCAGTGCAACCACAATCCGCGAACGAGACGCCAGCCTCGAAGAAGCGCCCTCGAAGGGCAAAACCTCCCTCCTGACATTCTTCAAAGACGTCTTCCACTCCATCCGCCGCCTTCCCCCACAGACCCGCAAAGTTTGTGAGGTCCAGTTCTTCGCCTGGATCGGGTGGTTCCCACAACTCTTCTACTCAACTTCCTATATCGGCGACATCTACGTGCAACCCTACCTACTTGAAAATCCCAACATGACTCCCTCCGAACTCGACACCCTCTACGAGAAAGCTACAAGAGTCGGGACCTTCGCCCTCTTAATTTACGCCATCACATCCCTAACAACCAACGTCCTGCTCCCCTTCTTCATCGCACCCTCCTACGACACACCAACCCCAAAACGCGGCTATTCCACGCGAACATCACGCTTCCTAGAGAAACTCGTCATCCCCTGGCTCACACTCCGCCGCGCCTGGCTACTAGCCCATTTAATATTCGCAGCCTGCATGTTCAGCACCCTCCTCGTCCGCTCCATCGCCGGCGCCACCGCAATCATAGGAATCGTCGGCATATCCTGGGCTCTCACACTCTGGGCCCCCTTCGCCATCATCTCCGCCGAAGTCTCAAAACGTGACTCTCTCCGTCGCGCCCGAAATTCTTCTATCAAAGAAAGCGAAGAAGATCAAGCGGGTGTGATTCTGGGAATTCATAATATGGCGATAGCGACACCGCAGATCCTGGCTACGGTGGGCAGTTCGATCATTTTTAAGATATTGCAGAAACCGAGGGGGGTGCCGGGGGATAGGAGTATTGGGGTTGTGTTGGCTGTTGGGGGCTTGTTTACGCTTGTTGCTGCGGGGTTGACGGCGAGGATTAGGGATGAGGTTGAGGTTGAAGGTGATGCGGGTGTTGAGGGGGGGAGTGGCGGGGAAAGAGAGGAGAGGGAGAGGATGTTGGTTAGGGGTGGAGGGATCGGGGAGTATTGATATTTTGGGTTGGGGAGTTTTTGTCGATATTGGAGATGTGGTTTAGGATTGAGGAATGGTGTAAGGCCAGGAGAGATAGGAAATACCCATTAGAGACTTAATGAACTGGACATATTGTTATGAAAACCCGGGGTTCTTCCTCGTCGTTCAGTTCTTGAGTCTATAATACTAACAAAAAATACTTGATTGCCCTTGATATTAGCATCAGTGTTCTCGTTCGTTGTCTGAAACGTTCTGATATATTCAAGTTCGTCCTTTACACCAATGCTCCGTAATATATCATTATTAATCACAATCCTCACTGCCTCTTCTTCCCCTCGTCCCTCTTCACCCTACCATAACCCGTCCTCCCCCAAACCCGCACCAAACACCATAGCACCCATCCGAAACCCAGCAGCACAACCGCCGCCGTGCCAGCCTCCACATATTTACTCTTCCCCAAATCCAATACCGGAACTGTAAGTCCATTTATCAGCTTTCCCTTACTCGCGCGCATTATTTCTTTCTCAGATGCTTCAGGAGATAAATGGTAAAACATAGTTCTTGGTCCAAATAAACCTTCATATCCAAGATTTACACGCTCGAATGGATTGACTGTAAATTTGCTGCCTTCTTCTGCTGTGCAGGCCCAGAAGAGCACGGGGTAGGGGATTTGTACCTCTTCTGTCCCATTTGCGTTTGGGAGCAGGTACCGGAGGTGTAAGGGAATTTCAGCGGTCCAATCCGAGTCTGAGGAAGGAGGGGAGAGTTCGAGGAGAAGCGATGATCCCCAGAGTGGAAGCGTATAAGCTGGTGCTTCGAGGTCTACGGAGGGGGAGATGTAGTGGATTGCGGAGAGGTTCTTGGAGGCGAGGAATAAAGAGTCCGAGAGCTGGTATTTGTCTGCGAATATTGTTTTTGGGAAAGTTAGGTGAGCGTGCAGGGAGCAGCTTCTCTCGTCTAGTGGGGCTCGGGAGCCACTGATTGAGAGCTGCAGTGTAGGATGAAGACCGGATGGTTGGAGGAAAGAGGAGCTGAAGGTTTGAGCGGTAGGGTGGTGGCGTGCGGGGAAGGAAAAGAGAGTTGGTGAGGGGTGGTCGTCTTCCCCTACTACTGTGAGGAATCCGCCGAGTGATAGCTCTTCTGGTTCGTGTGGTTTTTCGACAGAGAGGATTCCGACTTCGAGTCGGTCTTTATTTGTATTTTCGAGGACTAGAGGCGAGGTTTGGACACCCCAGCTTTGATACGGCCAGAAGGCCGTTATGGTTAAGGCGTGAGATATTGTATCGAAGTCGATATCAATTGTAGAGGCGTGTAGAAGGGCGTTAGTGCGGGTTACACAATCAATATCTCCATCCCTTTTCGTAGTGTCGCATAGCTTTGCTAATATATAGAGGACAAACTCCCCCGGAGTTGGAAGGGGACTGTAGTACTGCGTTGCTGCTGAATGGGAGAATCGTTCGATAGGGAGGTTCGTAAATGATTCCTGCCTCTGTTAGTCCGTAATCATTGTTCTCAGCGAAAAAAGATATACTTGAGGTGAAACGCAGTCCAGTTCATCGCCAAATGAAAATACTTTCTTCAAAATAGGACATAGTAAGTTCCTGCATCACTCAGTAATCATTCATCGGACCTTGTGCTTGACGTACGAGTTGTTACTATTCCTCTGCGGCGTATAGAACACATGGAGACCAGGTGAGACCCTCGACACTAGAGGCGGAATACTCTTATACGGTATTTGACTGGCCCATCTTATATGCAACTCATGGCTCGCCTTCAACACTCTATACAACTCCTGTGGAAGCTCATCCAACCCAAAAGTCACCCGATCCTCTCTCGCAGCCTTCAAGCTGTCCGTCGATATGGCATTTTTCGTAACTTTCAACGATTTCGGATCGACTGAGTCTTCAGGATGTTGAAGGAAGGTAATTCGTTGGCGCATTTCGTAATATTTACAGAGAGGAAGTAAACAACCTCATCGAGGTGAAGCTCGACGGAGCTCTCCCGGCAAAATGAAACGAAAAGGGAAGGCGGTGATGATCGCGAGGCTGAGAAACTTGGAAGGCAAGTGGCGCGCTCGTCACCTCAGTCAACAGCAAAGCAATCTGTCCTCTCCGCGCCTGCCTTCTACAAGAATGTTCCACCCTTCTCTTCTTGTTTATTGATGAAGTAACATCGGGTTGCCAAATATCGGTGCTATCAGCAGCATCGAAAACGATATTTAGAACCAAGTCAACAAACTCCCCCGAAAATGCAGCTCCTCTCTTTCTTATACCCCGCGCTCCTCGCCGGCGCCCTCCTCCTCACTCCCGTCTCCGGCGCAAAGAAAAAGATATACATGGAGAAGGATGCCATTCTCCTCTCAAAAGTCAAGTCCTTGACTCTCCGCGATAATGCAATGACATCTCACCGGCGCGTATCCGCAATTCCACAGTATGCCCCTTTCCTCCTTTTGAAACCTTCACCTCCCATTTCTAAACCTTCATACTAACAACCTGCTCTACAGACTAACCTGTAAAGGTCCCGGTTGTCGCCACTACAAAATAGATATAATGCGATGCACCAACACCGGCTCCTCCTACAACGACGAAGATATCCAGTGGTCCTGCTCTGCCAACCTACCCACCGAATTCAAGCTCGGCTCTACAGATGTAATATGCGAGGGCTATGAATCAGCAGACGATAATTATGTTTTAAAGGGATCTTGTGGTGTCGAGTACCGACTTTTGCTTACTGACGAGGGAGAGGAGAAATACGGAAAGTCATGGTTTGGTTCATCTAAATCGAAGAGCAGCAACACAGAGGCAGATAATGGGTGGACGCTGGACGGCATTCTATTCGCGATAGTGTTTGTGGGAGTAGCGCTTTGGATTATTTGGGCAGCTTGGAGAGGAGCTCAAGATGGGGGAAGGAGAGTGGGCCCGCGTGCTGGGGGCGGAGGGGGAGGATGGGGAGGTGGCGGTGGAGGTGGACCGTGGGATGATCCCCCGCCTCCTTATTCGGGACCTAAGAGATATAGTTCGACTCGCTCGGAGGGCGGTTGGCGGCCTGGGTTCTGGAGTGGTGCTGCTGGGGGAGCGGCGGCGGGGTACATGGCAGGCAGGGCAGGCAATAGACAGCCTGAGGTGCGGCAAACGGGCGGTGGATGGTTCGGTGGAGGTGGGAATAGTGGAAGTAGTTTTGCTGGCCCGTCGAGAAGTAGTTCGGGCTCGAGCTCGACTGCTAGACATGAGAGTACTGGGTTCGGATCTACTTCACGGAGATAATGGGAGAGATATGGGTCATGAGGCTTATTGTTATTGGTGGTATATCATAGCTCTACAAACACTGCTGTACCCAACACCTAGGGCCTTCCATCCTTCCATATCCATTCCATAGAATGCTCAGTGTAGTAACACACCTCATCGGGTGCTGCGACGTAAAAAAAGAAATTCCTGATGTACAGAGGGAAAGAATCTCATCTCATGAGTTATGCAGAAAGCCAGCCTATTCTTATGCAATCCTACACGACCATCAATTGGTCTCGCTGAACGCCTCAAAGTCATAAACCAAATCATCAAATTAGCAACGCCTCGCTTCGAAAATCACATGTGGACAGTCATGACGTCCATTTTATCAAACGATTTTGAACAGTTGGGACACTTCCGCATCCGATTAGCGATCCGGTCGTCCACGCAATTGTTGCAGAACACATGGCCGCATGTCTTCAAGGCTGTATTCTTGAAGTCCTTTCGGCAAATCGTGCACAGTGCGAGAGTCTACTTTCGTTAGCAAGGTCTGGCATGATAAAGGAGAACTTACCCTTAGCATTTCTTCTTCGCCTGATTGGTTGCTTAGGCTCTTGGTCTTCCATGTATCTCTATCCTTTTGTGTGTTTTCGTACTTCACCCGAAGCTGCTCCAATTCCGTCTCGACGGCATGAATTCGTTGCTTCGTAGCCGCGTTGTTCGAGTCCTTGGTCTTCAATAAAGTCGTGAGTTCTGTAACTTGATTTTTCAAAGTTTCGACTTTGCTGGAAGCTTCCCGGTTGGCCGCCTCAAGTTTCTTGTTCTCGGCAGCAGTGGTCGTATTGGATTGTCTGGTGTCGCTCAACTGCTTCTCCATGTTGCTTAGCATCATTCGGTTCGAAGTTTCGACGTCCTTCAATTGGGTGATGATTTCTGAGCTCTTCGCATTCTGAGTTCGTAGTGACTTAACCTCAACAATACGAGTATCCATGTCCTTCCTCGCTGCAAAGTACTTCTGGTCTGCCTTAGCCTTCTCAGCCTGAAGTACTTGGACCCTCTCCTCCAATGAGGTGAAATCCATAACCTTTTTAGTTGACAAAGCTTGGACTCGCTTGTATGCCGATTGGAGTGCGGGCAGCTCCTTGTTAACGGAATCAAACTCCCTCGCCAAAGCCTCGTATTTCAGTCGCAGCTGTTCCAGACCTAAGGAGTCAACTTCCGGCCGAGGAGTTGGTTCACAAGCTTCTTCGCTAGTCCTTGCTCGCAGGCGTTCCACTTCCAGTTCCAGAGATGCGATGCGATCATCCTTTCCAGTAATAAGCTCCTTCAAGTGGTCGCTTGAAGTCCGGTCTAGGTCTTGGCTTGCCTTTCGCATACTCAAGTCTGCAAGCAGTTCGTCTCTTACAGACCTTATTCTTGACAAATCAGCCTCTACTCTCTGTAGTTGGCTCTCCAATTCACTCGTGATCACCTCTTGTTCATTCTCGACTTGCACACGATAAGCTGTCCGTTCGGCCTGGAATTTCTCTGCTTCCTCTCGCAGTTGGATGTTTGTGGCTTCTAGGTGGTTGATTCGTCGGATGACGTCTTCATGCTGTACCCTAAACTGTTTGAAAAGCTCTGTTCGGGCATAATCATCTTCATTGAGATTGGAAAGGCGGGTGGTGGCTGCGGTAAGCTGCTCTGTCAGGGACTTATTTTCCGTTGATATAGCTTCCAGCTGTTCCTTCTGCTTGGCCACAACGGCGGATGCCTCCTCATATGCGGTTTGGGATGCCTTGTTGTCCTCTGAGATTCCATTCGTCATTTCAGTGTCGCCGTTGTGATCGACGCCTCCAATTCCGCTACCTGCAGAATTCCCAGTCCCAGCAATGGCTTGCTGCTCCAACTTGGCAACGGCGGTACTCTTGGCTCTGTCTAATTTCTTTTCCGCTTTTATGTACCGCAACGAGGCGGTTTCAAGACGTCCCTTCAATTCTTCCTTCTCGGTTTGCAGTCTATCGACTTTGACGACATATTCCTTCTGGAGAGCTAGGAGCTTATTCAGTCTAGTTTGGAGCTCGCTGACTTCAGCTGGAGGCTTTCCGCGGGCCGAGTTCAGGTTTGTGAAAATTGTTTGGAGTTTAGATTTAATATCCTTCGCTTTGGCGGCCAGATGGTTCGAAAAATCCTCGCTACCTTTGAATTGTAACTGGGTTGGGGGAAATGCTATACATAGTCAGTACTCCATTTCTTGAAAGTATGTTTTAGACTCACACTCAATATCGACTGTTGAGGGTAATTCATCTTCAGCTAAGAGTTTCACTTCGTCCAGCAACTTCGGATATGTCAGCTTATTTCCCAAGGATTCTAAATATAGTAAGTATTACCTGTGTCCACCACGCATCAATCACCCTCAAATGATCATCATGATGGGCTGATCTGAGCCTGACATCCCGCAATTGTGATTCCAGCGTATTTTTGTCCCTCTTGTATTCTTGCATTTGACGTAAAATCGCATCTTTCTGGTATTTCTAGAACGTGACTTCTGTCAGCATTGTATCCCGAAGTGACCGTCGCGCATATGAAGTGTGGGAAGTGTGGGGTATGTGTACGAGATCTTGTATGACGCTACTTGATATGGTCTGCGGTGAGCAGGCTGATGACAGCGAGCTGCGCATTAGCACTGGCCCAAAAGATCATACCAGCAGTACATGAGTCGGGAAGAGTCCCATAAAATCTTGTAGATATACAGGGCAACGATGAGGGAAAGGGGTGGTCTCGTGTTGACAGATCGCGGTCGCTCTCTGAGCCTGCCGAGAAGTACATACCTCAAGATCGCTTGCCCAGGGCATATCAGCATCTGCGGAGGCTTTGCTGCCATTTACGGCCTGTCTCTTGGTAGGCGGCGCGAGGTCATCGCCGGCTTGTCTCTTCCTATCCTCCATTTTGACATTGAAGGAAGGTTGAGTCGATTGGACAGAGACTGGAGATGGCATCAGATTGAGAGAGCGGAACAGCACATGGATAAGGCGTAGATGCTGAGTACGCGGATCCAAGCTCAAGACGCTGCGGGGGGTTGGTGTTGTGGTGGTCTTGGTGGCAAGAGCAAGGAGAAGGGGGTGATGTTGAAGAGCGAGCAAGGTTGTCGAAGTAAATCTTCGCGAGAGGTGACCGTAGGCGTTTCTAGCCCGTTGTGGCTAGCCGAACTTCAGCCGGCAGATTGGTGGGTGTCGAGGCGGGCATTCACAATTGTTCAATCCACAACTTTTTTTTCTAGAACCAACACAACAGCCCAATAACTTGTCGTGGCTACGATATCAGCGACACCTTGAGTCGGGCTCATAAGTTAATCTGCAATGAGATAACACGATCTGCCACCATGTTGAAGAACAGAAGCAAGGCGTTCGCGCCGAAGTTCAAGGGAGCTCGCAGACCAACTCCCGCCTCTACACCGTCATCTGCGCGCCCCAGCGTCGAACCTCAATCGAATACTCCTGCACCAGAAAGCTCAGCGCAAGATACCACACAGCCTGCTGTTGAGAAGGATGTTTTATCTCAAAATGCCCACAAAATTGCTACCCCAACTGTCGAAACTACCCCACAAACAGAATCTAGTCATCCACCCCGCCAAATCGAAAACCCTCCCACACAACAGCCAGCACCCGCATCAAACAGTGCGAAATCGAAGAGGAAGGCGACAGATGAAGAGGCTACTCAACCACCCGCAAAAAAGAGAACCCCTCTACCGCCCTCTGTCGAAAGAAATGCTTCCTCTGCTCCCAAAATTGATTCACACTCTCAAACTCCACGCATCAATGGAGAGCTAATTGATCCTCAACTCACCAACCAAACCGATTCAGCTTCGTCAACAAATACCTCCTCATATCTACAAGAACCTACACCTGCGGCGAGCGTTTCGGGATCCGCTTCAGAAGATGTGCCCCCTAGAAACGAGTTACAACCCATGGACATCGACGCGGCTGACACTGGCCCATCACCACGTTCCACATCCCCACAAAGCGACCATGGACCCCCTCAATTCAGATACCCTACCCCCGAAGGTTCGGCCATGTCTGCGGTCAATGCCCCAAGACTGGGTGCTGCTGGTGGGGATCTACCTGGTCTTGGTCCGGCAGGAGATATTAATTCTGGAGCTAAGACAGGGCAGGTCGCTCAAGCATCTCAGATTGTGCCTATGGCAGGCTTAAACCCTGATGGATCCGCAGCTGCGGCTCCCGAAGAGCCTGTTTCTGCAAAGGAGAAAGGAAAGAAGAAGCAAGTTGCTAGGCGCAAGAAGGTACAAGCGGCAGAGGCGGGAGATGATGCCAGAGCTACGGTTGATATGCAGATCAATCGACCAAGACGTACTGCAGGCGCTAAGAGAGCCCGCAAGAAGAAGGATGGAGAGAAAAAGAGGAGAGCGCGTGCCGTCACACCAGAGGGTGCCGAGGATGAGATTATCGACCAGGGCACAATGACTATGGGGGATCTCTGCAAGGAACTCAAGACTGGAAAGAAGTTCAGCAAGCACGACGAGATTAAGCAGAGAGTTGTGGACAAGAAGATCAAGGATAAGATGGCCAGGCTTCACCCCGAACTCATCGACCTCGTCGAAGATGACGCACCCAATGCGGTTGCACGCCAGAAGACGGTAACTCCGCCACCCAACGATAGCGGTATCCGAATGCGTGTGGTGGACGGTCAACTGGTAATGGACGATACAACGGCGGTCCTGGATCGCCACCAAAAGGGGAAGGACGCCATGGGTAATATTAAGGAGGTTGTGGAAGACGAATTTAGTCGAATCACGAATAACGCGACGTTCGGGAAGCGAGAGAAGGCCCTTCAGTGGGATTATGCAGCTACGGAGATATTCTACAATGGCCTTCGGCAATTCGGCACGGATTTTGAATCCATTGCAAAGATGCTTCCTCCACGATCCCGAAGACAGATCAAGTTGAAATTCACTAAAGAGGAAAAAAACTACCCGGATAGAATCAACAAGGCGTTGACTGGAGAGAAAGTGCCAATCGATTTGGAGGAATGGGAAAAATTGACTGGTCTCAAGCTCGAGGACGTCTCGGTCATCGAAGAAGAGCGTGCAAGAATTGACCGGGAGCACGCAGCAGAGGATGCAGCGCACATTGCAGAATACAACGCAGCCGAGAAGCAGAAGAAAGCAGAGATTCAAGCCAACAGATCTGCTGCTGCGAGAAGAGTCTTAGATTCTGTAGGTGATAGCGATGACGAGGAGTCGAGACGTAGAGCTCGGGCTTCGGGTTCGAGTGCCCCAGCTGCGGGCACAGAGTCGGCAAAGGAGAATGATGGGGTGAGCAGGGAGGCTAGTGCAGCGCCCAAAGCTCGGAGGAAGACTGCCAAGGACAAGGCGAAGAAACGGAATATTAATAGTGCTAATGGGGGTGGCGATGAGTTCGAGGTGCTTGGGGAAGTTACCTCAGCGCCATCGGCGAGATATGTGTTGGACTATAATGGTTGAGAGGGAACCATATTTGCTTGAGCTCCTGGATTCAGGGAATGGAGTTTACAAATTGGAGGGATTTCGCTGGGTATGCTGGGTACAAGGAGTATGGATATGCATGAAGGCGGCTGGCGAAGCTTGCAAGCCGCCTTCTATGAGAACGAAACATTACATGATCGCTTGGAGTACATAGGATATATTACCATGTAAACAGATAGATGCCGCAAGGCACATGATACCCAATAGAAATATCCCAAATCTCGCTCTTTCGATCAAGAAACTATTTTCCTATTACCCAAGTGCAACAATCCCTCTCTATCAAGTTCCAATCTATCCTTTCATAATCTCATAACTCATTCCTTCTTAATCAAGCTCTCAAAAAGCGGTCCAATAGTCTTCGCACTCTTCTTAGCAAACCTCTTCTGTCCCCCCTCATAATCAACAAACGTAACTCCAAACCTGGTCTCATACCCCTCCGCCCACTCAAAATTATCCATCAAACTCCAAGCCATATACCCCTTCATATTCACACCCTCTTCCGTCGCCTTCGCCAGCGCTTTCACATACCCATCAAAATACTCCACTCTGAAATCATCCTCTAGTAATTGTTCCAAAGGCAAATCATTCTCGCCTTTGAGCGAAGTACCATTCTCAGTACAATAAATATCAGGATACCCATACCTCTTACTAATCCAAACCAGCAAATCATGAAATCCCTGCGGATTAGGCCTCAACCAAAAGCTCTGCGTCTCAGGCCCAATACACTCCCCAGCCTTAGAATAAAACAACGTCTCCAAGTTCCCCAGAAAATCATTCGGTTCCGCAGGCGTAGTTTTATGCTTGATGTAGTTTGCGGTGTAGTGATTCATGCCGTAGAAATCGTTTGAGCCTTGCACGAGCGCGATTTCTTCGGGGGTCCAGGTTGGGAGACGGTCCCCGAGTTGCGCGACCATGGAGGCGGGGTAACGGCCGTGGTAGATGGGGTCGGCGAACCAGGAGATGCTGAATTCGAGTTTGCGTTCGGCGGCTTCAACGTCGAGGGGGTCGTTGGGGTCCCAGGGGTAGACACCGTCGCCTGTAGATACATGTTAGTTACATGTTTTTGGAAAACGGGAAGGTAAAAGAAAACTTGCCGTTCAAAGTAATACCGATTTGTCCACCATTCTTTGGCTTGAACTCCTCTCTGTAAATCTTCACTGCCTTGCCATGTGCAATCAAAAAGTTGTGCCCGGCAATCCAGCATTCGCGGCTACTATCCCCCACCGCGCTCTTACTCCTATCACTTGTATGCCCTGGCGCAAAAAGACCGGTATTGTACCCAAGGATGGAACTACACCACGGCTCATTGAACGTAATCCAATACTTCACCTTGGGTAAAGCAGAGAACAGCACACGAGCATAATGTGCATAATCCTCCGTCCACTCCTCTTTATTCAGTAGGCCCCCATATCTTTTATCAAGCTCATCAGGTAAATCCCAATGAAACAGTGTGACCATAGGCACAATCCCCGCATCCAGCAAATCATCGACAAATTTCTTGTAAAAATCAATGCCCTTTTGGTTGATTGGGTCTTTTCTTCCACCTAGAGGAATGATTCTCGACCAGGAGATGGAGAAGCGGTAGGCTCGAGCGCCGGTCAATTTGAGGAGATCGATGTCTTCGTGCGTTCTGTGGTAGGAGTCGCAGGCTACGTCGCCGCTGCTGCCGTCGGCGATCTTACCGGGGATCTTGCAGAATGAGTCCCAGATTGAGGGGCCACGGCCATCTTCTTCAGGGGCGCCTTCGATTTGGTAACTGGGAGGATTTTAGTTTTGGGAATTGGATGGAGGGGTAATTGTCTTACGAGGCTGTAGCAAACCCCCAGAGGAAATCTTTGGGGAGTACTGGCGTTGTCATGATTTCTGTTGGTTTTCTAGGTTCCGGGTAAATAGAAATGTTGTAAGTAGAGCGATTGAGTTTTTCAAAGCTATAGAAGCTTTGTGAGCACAAAGTGGGATAAGTTAGAAAGAAAGGAGACGAGGAAAAGCTGTGTATATAAGTACACTGTCAGTTTAGCAGCATGTCGAGTAGATTGGAGCAATGTACGAGAAACCGAGCGACTGCTCGGTCCGTGTAGACCGGGAGACTATCAGCACCTTATACGGAAGAGCAGCTGTGTTGTCTGATGTTCCAAGTTGATGGTGCCCCACGATCGCGCATAGCGGGGTTCTCATTGACGGCCAAGCTTGGTGGAGGTGGAAAGACGGCCCTGGCGCCCGCCGGAAGAAGGCAAACGGCTTCTCTTCGGGTGTGTCCTATTCGAGCCTCCTTTCACATGATGAGGCGTCTTGGTCGTGATTTTTGAGGATGTATAGAATATCAAGTATATCTTCAAAAGAAGAGGACCCAAGGTGTTGATCAAATCGCTCGATTGCTGTCTCTCCGTTGTACATTCTTCTAGTGTATTGACATCGTAGAAGTGATCCCTGAACTCCATCCATGCTTTTTTTCCTCCCAACTTCCGATATTCCATTATCTGAGTGTCCCTACGTGCCTGAAAGAAGCAATGCAAAAGAAAAGCATAGCAACTCCATTAAGCACCAAAGAGCCACCGTTCGCCAAACGTCGCTCCCTAGTGAATATAAACCTTTACATTTCCACCATAATCATCAACTCATCGTACCACCATCTGGAGTTCCCAAAAGTCCCATTCAATGGGTACCTCCCATACTGGAATCATGCTCTTCGACCTCGCCCAACTTCCTCTTCGCTGGGCTGGCGCCGCCAACCTCGTCACCATCTGTCCATTCCATAATCTCCCACTCCACCTTATACCGTCCATCCTGTCGTTGCCCACTGCTCCTCTTCATCTTGCCCAGTCTACTGCCCTCAATCAGAGTCTGAAACCAAGGTAACCCCTCATTCGCAGGATCATTCATGGTATTGCTGCCTGCGAATGGCACCACATTTTCAATCTTCTCCTTGTCGTGCTCTGCATCCTGCAAAGCTTCACTAGGTAAGATACCCAAGTCCTCAAGGTCTCGTAAGTCGGAGCCGTTCAGGGAGCCGAGAGTTAGGGAGATATAATCGGCTTCGCTGGCGGGAGATTCGGACCAGTATGAGAGCGGCGTCCCGCAGAAGCCGCAAAAGTGTCGTTTGGCGCTCTGCTCATGGGGAGAAGTATAGGAACGGCGGATTGCGGAGTGTGTTTCGTCTTCGAAGAAGGCGTAAGTCGTTGATTGATACCATGCCAATGGCACACGCAGCCAGGCAGAGAGGGGGGTTGCTTGGGAACGGCCTGTTACAATTTAAGTTAGCATGCCACTTAGTGATGGAAATGGGGAGAGGAAGCTGCAAAGGAGAGCATACGGTGAGCTGCGCCATTATCGAAGAAGACTCGTGCGGTTTCGGTGGCATTTTGGGGGATTTGGATGGTGTATCGGTTTCGTCCGCAAGAGCAGCTGCCTTGCAATGGATGCTGAGAGCTCATGGCGAGGGATGTAGAGTTGAAGGAGTGTAAAAAGAAGTCAAGGAACGGTTTTGCAGAAGAATCTGCAGTTGGCAGATGGAGCAGAAATACTTGGTGACAAAAAGGAGAATGGGGGCAAATCAGTCGATCGTCTTGTTCTCGTTTCTTCTTCTGTGAGTTGCTGACTCTCCAGAAATTTAATTGGGTCTAAATGGAGGGGGAGGATCAACATGCGGCAGGCTCGCTTGGTGGCCTGATCCAAAACCGACGTCCAACATCCAACGTCGTTGCCTTCTCAAGCAACTCAACAATTCTCTGTTTACGGTTTTTGATATAATCTCATACACTGATTGATCTATATGGCGAGAAATAAGTCACGCAGGTTATCGATATCTAAAATTCTCAATTCCTGTCACAATCAAGGTACTTCTCCGGCTTCATAACATGTCTCGGATTTCAACCCTGTCAATCATTCTCTATTTCTGGAACTTTCGATTTCCATGAACTTGAAGCTATCATTCGAGCAAATCTTGTCATCCAGCTGTTCGAGCCAAAGACCGCATTGTTATCTGCCTATTAGGCCCCATATCTGATCTCGGACTTTCAACTTCCAACCCTAGCTGGTCTCGCCCCTCAACTCTGTCAATTTCTCACAAGACCAAAAATATGAGCTATTCTCTATGCTTCAATAGCTCATAAAATAGTTCCTTCGTGATCTGTTCCTTGTACATCAACATGCATGAGGAACTCTTGTCAGTTGGCGCGGTCCTACCATCTGTCGTATTCGAGCACATCTCTCTGCTCAGTTTCGCTGAATCCCGGCTCTCAGTCTTAACTCGAACATTTAAATTATCAAGAGTCGACGCATCCCCCAATGCGTTCTCCATTTCGAAGCAAAGTCCAGTCCAAAATTGGGATGCCGGAGCGACGTCTACTAGCACGTATGCACGATCCTAGGCCTCCGCATTTCTGTACAGTAGAGCAGCCTCCGATTCCATGCCAAATAACCCTCCAGGCTTTCCTCAGCTTTGCATCCCAATCCCGCCAGCCGTCTAGATCGCGATACTCGCTGTCGGCGTTGCTGAGGCACATGACGATCTCGATGCTCGTCAACAGCGGTGCTATCGGCAATGGTCCTACGGCTGCCCTTCTCTTTGCAATTTCGATACGATAAGGCTCCGCAAAGAGTCTTCGGAAAGCCGATAGAACATCCTGGCAAGAAGAGAGATGAAACTCAATCACCAATGGAGCGATTGGGGACTTGAAGGGGTAGTGGAAACAGAATTGATGCCAAGCCTCCACCTCCTTCGAAGGTATCTGCGAGCATCCGAAATCGCTTGTCCATTTCAAGAGATACTTGACGTTATCTATGGTAGGAATCGGCTGTATGAAATTGCCCACTGGCCCTTTCCGCATCAACCAAGATGTGTTTTGGGAGACCCAAAGGAGTACGTCATCGCGTGTTTCACGGGATACGCTCATGAGGGGAACGAGAGCTCTTGCGCCGCCATGCCTGGGCTTGAAGATATCGACAACATGGGTTTCGTAACGGGCCACCAGGTCTACTAACAGGTCGTAGATTTGAAATCGAATGTCCGAGTTGAGAACTGTAAGAAAGGGGCTTTCGCGGTTCTCCTGGAACAGAGTGTCCAAGTCTGGAACTGGATAGAAAGGGAAGCCGCGGTTGATTTTCTCGTATTCCTCGTATTTTTCATCTTCCTCCTCTCTCTCGTTCTCCTCATGTTGCTCATGTCTGCTAATTCCCTGGCAAGGGCGAAAGGGCCACAGCAGATCCAGCATGAATCGACGATTTGATTGCGCTGTGAGTTGCAGCAGGAATATTGCCTCGTTGCATGTCATTGGAGCACTTTCCTATCTCGATACACCAGGTCGGTAGTCCGGCGACCTGAGTAAGATCTTGTACGCGAGTTAAGCTTGCTTTGGTAACTGACAATTTCTAACCTCTTCCGGGTTCTGACTGAGATTTGTTGTAGTTCGCGATTGGTGTGTGTGTCGAGTGTGGGTGTGGAGCCTTCACAAACGTCACAACACTCTCACAACGTCACAACTCTATCGTCCTACCAGACTTTCACAATATTATAGAAAAAGATCTTTCGTTTTTCAATCACTATCCTTAGAGCCTAAGGATAAGATTCCAGACGATGGGGCAGTGTTGCAAGCTATTGCCCATGCCCTTGAATCCGAGCTGAGGGCTCGTCGTGTTAATAATAGAAGTCTAGGAATTTTATCATTTCAATCATTCACGAATTCGCGCCCATTGATGCACATGTAATGTTAGAAATCAAGCCAATAATTTTCTCCTCGCAGCCCATTCAGGACTGTAGCCTCTGGGCCCCGGAGCGGGTATTTGATCTCGAAGCTATTCATGGTTTTGCTTCTTTTTCAGTTTCAGCATGAGTCCTTCAAGTTAAATCCAAAGAATTGAACACTGAAACACCGTGCAAGCATCGATATGTCTTCTCAATCGGGCACAATAAACTCTGCAGAGGCAGAACAGCACTCTTTTACCGACCAGCTACCTTCGGACTCACATCCCCCCTCCCGTTCGGAATCGTCGAACAGTGTTGAAAGCGCAAATGGGGAATCGCCAACTCAACCCGCCTCAACGAAGCCAGAACAAAAAGAAGAAGAATGTCCTATATGCCGAGATGTTTCTACTACTCTCAGCGAAACTGTGCCATGTGGTCACAAATATCACGAAGAGTGTATTCGATTGGTGAGACTCTAGTGTTTATACTTTCTCCTGACGCTTCGCGCTTACGCATTATCTTTTAGTGGATCGAGTCATACAAAAGTTGTCCATATTGTATGCAAACAGTCACTGCACTGAAGAGTTACGACACAATTAGTGGGACGTACACTTTCCAAACGATATTCGAGCCTTCGGGATTGCCTGATGAGCAGGTTGTTTGGGGTATGGACGAGGGTTAGATATATGACGCTTTGGAGAGACGTCCTGTCCGAGATCTCCCTCCAACGAGAACGATTCATAACGCAACTTACCTAGACATCTGTGTTCGAGACGGCTTGATGCTAGTTTTCATCCAAAGAACTGTAAGAATAGAACCATCCCAAAGTGGGATTCATACCATGTCAAAACTAATACGGACTCTCGATCTAAGGTATATCGATACGAGAAGCGAGGGGTATGTTGATAAACGCAATTATCGTAAGCACCGGCTCAAAATCCAAAGAAGAGTACGAGAAAGCCAAAAAAAAGAGCTCTGGAGTCTACGAAAAATCAGGGTCGGGGGTTCAGAAGTCATAATCGACAAAGCATGCTTTACTTCACTGCCTAGAGCCTACTATCTCGAAAGCAGCCAGCGAGACCTCACAACCAATTGCCGACGCCATGAAACCATATCTGTCAACAGTGACCGGTCCCGCCTGGGGAACGGAGAAACTGAACAAGATATTACTGTCCCATTGGTCAATCACGTGGACAATGGTCCTGGACGAACATGGTATTGCTCTTCGAGATGGCGATGCTGGTCATGTTCGCGATTTCTTCCGGGCGATCCATACAACAGAGCGCTGTACGGAAGTAGTCAATTCTACCTATCACTTATATAAGGCAGTCAAAGGTATCAGGGAGTGGTTCTTCCAAAAACGGAGCGAGAACTTTCAGGGCAGGCCTTTGGATAGGGCATGCACAAACCTTTTGGAACCACATCCTCTTGACGGAAACTTGTTATGTTGGTTCTGCGAGGAAGAGCATCGTACTGGTGACTGTTTGCCGGATTTGGAACAAGGGACGTGAATAGTATGGACTACGAAGGTAACTCAGTCAGCAGTAAGATAGTGAGTTTTATAAAATCGATGTTTACCACAGCTTGCACCCACTGTCGGCGGGGGGGTCTATCCCGAATAACTGATGATTGTGCTGACTTCAGTAGGAACAAAATACCTCTGTTACGAGTCCTCAGTATGGGGTTACTTCTTCGGTCAGACGCATTGAACCAAGATGCAAATAATAGCCTCGCCCTCCGTCATCCCGTAGACCAGATCTTGGGGCCGGGTTGCTAGACTGGCCCAGTCTAGAATAACCACGGAAGCTACGATAGCGTACTGACAGGCAAATCCAAGAAAACGCTCCACACAAAAATTCAACAGCGGTAAAATCATTCCGGTCTGCGTAAATTTAGCTGCGGCGTCAATTTCTGCAAAAGGCAAACCACATTTAGTGCGTGTTCACCACAACCACCCGGATTCTTCCCCTATTCCATTCTGGATCGTCGACATGGCTTCAAAGTCTACACTTTCGTATACCGTTCGGGCAAAAAATCATGCACACCCAGTAGTGAAGCATCTTTTCAGTATCGCCGAGGCCAAAAAATCGAATGTGATCATTTCGGCCGACATGAGAACATCAGAAGAACTTTGCGCCCTGGCAGACCGTGAGTCTCACTTCATTGACTGACTAAAACTTGATAATAACGGAGAGTAAAAAGTACTTGGACCCTACATTGCAGTCTTCAAAACGCACATTGATCTCATTTCGGACTTCAGTGAAAGAACAAGTGAAAATCTCAAGTCCTTAGCACAAAAGCACAATTTCATGCTCTTCGAAGACAGAAAATTCATCGATATTGGCCACACTTTGCAGCAACAATACCACGGTGGAGCTCTACGAATCTCTGAGTTTGCCCACGTTGTGAACGCAAGTGTACTTGCTGGGGAAGGAATCATCGAAGCCCTCGAGCAAACGATCACCGCATCAGACTTCCCGTACAAAGTGGAAAGAGGGGTGCTCATTTTGGCGGAAATGACGACTGCTGGCTCGCTGGCAACTGGTGATTATACTCGCTCCTGTATTGAGATTGCCAGAAAGCATAGGCGGTCTGTCATTGGGTTCGTTGCTACGCAGTCCTTGACGAATTTCGAAGGCTCGGTGGCTGCTTCAGAAGAAGTCGAGGATTTTGTGATTTTTACCACAAGTGTCAACGCTGAAGTCAAGGGAGATGATTTGGGCCAGCAATACCAGACGCCGGCGTCGGCCATTTCTCGTGGTTCTGATTTCATCATTGCTGGGAGAGGGATTTACGCAGCTCCGGATCCTGTTGCGGCTGTTCAACGCTATAAGAAGGAGACTTGGGATGCATACTTGGCTAGAACGAATCAGATATGATTTGTTTATGGGAGGAGGATTTTCTTGCTCGTATTGAGGTTACACGAGGCCCGGACCAAACTTCGATGGCGGCGATTCTTGCACTCTTCTCGTTTTGAAATTGTGTATTTGATGTGTCAACATTTTTTGCAATTTCTGTAGTATCTTTTGTCCTCCGAATCATCCTCCATCACCGACGCACCAAGACAGACAGGTCTTCCTACACATCTATCCCTCCTACAATATCGTATCCACAAGTTTCTCCATTGCTGTTTCTAGGTTTTCAACAATATGCTTCACCTCGAGACTCTTTGCTATGGTGATTCCACCGGCGAAGTGTTCTTTGAGGATCCTCAAATAACCTTCGACGTCCCCTCGCAAATCTATCGGGCCCGCACCACCCCTGAGAGACTTATGGGTACGAAGAGTGGCTTGACAGTCTTTCATCCTTCTTACTACAGGTAATAACTTCTGACAGTCACGCGGTTCCACCCCATATAACTCCTCAAACACCTCTGACCAAGCTGTTCCGCAAAACGCCCACCCATCATCTACCATTGCAGAAGTAAACAGTGCAGCATCTGCAGCACCATTCGCTTCATTAGCTGCAGCATTTCCAGCTTGAACCCAAACAATATCGCTCTCGTTCACGGAAGATTTATAGACGTTTCCTTTTGCCTGGGCCAAGAACCACTTCCGAATGGCGATTCCGATCATCACAAGCGGTTTCCGAATTTCCATCTCCTGCTCGAGTACCTTCAGCTCGACCTCAATATCCTCGAGCTTTTCTTGAAGTTCCTCAGAGCGCTCATCTGGATCCCTTTTCAGCCATTCGATTTTCTGGGTATCCCTCGTATGAATCTTTTGCAGTGCTTCGCATTCTTCCGTCTTGAGCTGTAGTTGGCCACGGATTCTATCCAGTCTTGTGAAGTCGGTAAAATCCAGCTGCAGCCTGGAATTTGTAGTCATGAGCCTGGCGTTTTGCTTATTGGCTAATTGCAAAGCTTCTTTTACTCGAATGAGCTCGTCCTGAAGTGACATGATTTTGGTTTCGAATCTTTGCCCTTCCTCAAGGAGCCGAGAGTTCTCGACCTGCAGTGTACTGATCTCGTTGGAGCAGTCACTACCTTTGCAAAATCAATTCCTCGGCCAACGAAATGCTATCCAGATTTGCCTCTCCCCGGCCCTGCCGAAGTGCTTGTATCTCCAACAGCGCAGCTTTGTTCTCTTCGTACTTGCTCTCGTGAGCAGCTTTGAAAGTTTCGTATTGCGTCGTGAAGCTGCTCGCCAAGATTTGCAGCTTCTCAATTTGTTCAGCATCCTCTGTCTTCTCCCTGGCTAAGTCATCCCCTGCCTTTGCCACTGATTTCTCGGCTCTGATCTTCTCCGCCTCAAGGATGGCCACCTTTGTCTTCAATTCCGTATTCTCTGCTCGCAATAGACCAAACCCGTCTTCGGATGTGGTAATTGTTGCTAGAGCACTCTCGAATGTTTGCTGAATCGTTTCGATAGCTTTCATGACATCGTTCAAAGGTGACTTGACTTCAGTGTTGGTGGAGCCATCTGACTTGCCGTTTACATGGTGAGGTTTTCCATTCGTGGTAGGTTGGGTTACATGGTTGCCAGTCGAAGGTGACAAGGCAGACGGCGCCATTGCGTTGATTGAAGTTGGGTGCTGAGCAGTTGTAGATCGAAGTTTGGTCTTTGTGGGTGGATTGTGGAGATCTTTTCAAAAGCGCGGGTGAAATAGACTCACTTGACGGATCTAAAAGGTTTCCTGATTTGAAAAGTGAATTATTGGAATCAACGATGCTTCACAGAGTTTCGGTACTCAGACCGGTATTTCTTATGGCAGGAGTAGGTATAACATCAGAAAACGCTACGCCTCATTGTTTATGACGGTATATTATTGCCTCAGACCTTTTTTTGATTCTTGTATTCGCCTTTCGCATTTTGACCGTTCACAGTCACAGTGTTACTACATTTACGCGCTTTGTCGACGGAATATCAAGCATCTAACTGTCAACGGCGTAAAATTCGCTTTCTTTCCATCTCAACAAGATCCGTGGTCAATCCTCTGAGCTCTTAATTTCAATGTCAAAATATTTCGCTTCGACTGCCACCAGTGCCCCATTGGAAGGCCGTGAACGGTAACGATCCCACAGACCGATGTGCAATTCACACCATTCTTTCCATTTAGTAGTTTTGCAAGTTGGGCTATCCGTGGGAAGGCAGATCTTCCATATACCGCGGCACTCGCACAAATCGCAAAGGACCCTAACTATAGCTTCATCAATGCGCCTGCCCGAAATGCTTAATTCCACAATCAACATGTAGATCCGCGAAAATGTCGCACCCTCAGCCTCTTCTGACAAGTACCCAAGCTCGAAGAGAGCAGTGTCCGCTTCGAGGTCCGGCTGGTGAGCCGCGATATTCCCCTTTTCAACGACAGCTTGGTCAGATCGGCCCGAGGAGTATTGTACAACGCCATCTTATTGAGCTCTCATTGTCGAAGCCGCACCTCAATCCCTTTCTTGAACAGTGGATTCCTCTTGATCGCATCCTTGAATCTCGCGTCGTCGTCTTTGGCATTTTCGATGGCTTGTTCTTATCGCAAAGTGTCGAGTTCCTCCTTCAATTCCTCACTCTCTTTCCGCAATCCCCGAATTTCTTCTTCCACCTTTCGAAGCTCTTCTCTGTCCTTATCCCACAGCAGACGCAAGGCCTCGAACTCCTTTTTGTGCTTTGCTTCCAGAGTGCTCCTGAGCTCTTTCAATTCCTCCGTGTGCTTCACCTTCAACCTTGCTAACTCATCCAGAGGGTTTGAGATATTGAGAGCCGCCGCCATATCTGGAATCTGCTGCTTATAGTCGTTATCGTGCCGACGGGCTCAGAGTGGGTAGACTTTGGCGGTATGCATGAGTTTGCGGTGTGTTTGGATAGGGAGGGAGAGGTGGGAGCTTGAGAATGTTCTACTCCGAGCAAGTGAATTACAGTGGACGTTGTTCGCCTCCAAGCCGATCTCACTCTGTCCTCACGATGGGCTTTCAGACCCGAAGTCCCCGAAATGTCAAAGACCAAAGTTTTTTCACAGGCTGGTCATGATTGAATCATACGAAAGGGTGTCATTATGCAAACTCATGGATTTATGCATTTTGTATTAAAGGCATCTGAATTACACAACTCAGATCGAAACGATGCCCGCACTCACTCAGATCTCGAATTCTTGATCTCCAAATTCACTTCTAGTAGATTGCGCTCTCTCAAAAATAACTCTTTCGTCATCAACACAAATGAACGTCTATCCGAGTGCTTCCCAATCTTCCTATAAATTATCACATAAATAGGTACATTTTGCCTTTTCACGTATGACGCTTCCCTCCATGACTTTGCTACTCGACCCAATCGTGGCTTTACCGTTGATGAGGGCGGAAGATTTTGGAGCGCGGCGAATAAGTCAGATACAGAAGTCCGCGTCACTGCCATACATATTTGAGCACATCTAGGGGTTCTGTTCCCCTGTCAAAAATCCATGGGTGAATAATCCGATATCTGCAGTGGGCCCGACCTGTCTGATTGTTAACCCGCACTCACTTCCTGCAGAGATTTCCCATCAGCTCGTCTCTGGATGTCCAGCGTTTCCGGACTGTTGTTCTCCGTTGTCTTTGAACTTGAATGCATTCAAAGTCCGTGCCATTTCTCTTGAATTGTCAAGTTCCAGCCTGCGATAATTGAACATTGCGTCTGACAAAATAGCCAGACGGTCGGTAGTACACTCGGCTTTTTCTATCTCGTAAAGTCTTTGGAGAAGCTGAGAGTTGTTCTCATAGAGTTCTCTCAAGCCAAGAGTCCCCGGGTATTCGAAGTGGTCGAGCTCTCCATCAATATAGCAATCCCCCGAAGATTTATCCATGAAGTCGTGGCACTGTCGTCTCAATTCATTGGTATGCCTCACAAAGGCTTCATTTTCGTTTTCTATTTTGTCGCGCTGTGAATTTTCCAACTCCGTAATTCTTTGCTGCAGCGCCTTATTTTCGCGTGTTACATTCTCTTCCCGTTCTCGTGACTGTCGGAGAGCGTCCTCCGCCACTCGAAACCCGTCCCTGATTTTGTCTAAGAGCACCTGTAGCTCATTGAAATGCTTTTCGATGACTTCCAGTTTTGCTTTTGACGCTTCTAGTTCCAACTCGTATTTCGCCTTTGCTTCTCCCACTTCATTCCATGTAGCTGCGGCGCTAGGTAATGAAGAGTCCGAATGCTTGGCCATCGTTGTATAGCTTGTCGAAATGGAGAAGTTTGTGTTGCCTTCACCAGTAATTTTATGAGTTAAAGAATAAAGTTCAAATCTTTTTTAAAAAAAATCCGTATTTGTGTGGAGTTTAAGTTTAGCTAACTTTGAAAGGCCGTTGTCCATGTTCTTGGTAGCGAAATCCCCTTGCTATTAAGTCATGGATACTAAGAATTAATACATTACATCATACAACTAGATTTTATCACACTTACCTCGGGGAACCTTGAGGGGAACTTTGGAATTTCTAATTTTCATTTCTTTGTAAGTTGACACGTCCCCGCTCCAGTGACTCCACCAATAACTTCATCGATCCTAGTTCATTCTATCTTTATAGTGAACTTTTCAGAAGCAAATTATTCGTAATCTGGCGCCTTCAAGTTTGCGGAAAAAGATTTCCCAACCTAAAAATGCCCTCATGCTATGCTACATCCATCAAAGCCCGAACAGTACCACAATCATTGTTTAACTTGGGCAAAATGGATATCTGTAATCTTTCGTTCTCCTTTCTTGGGGCTTGTCCTACTTGGACTTCTACCAGAGCGAAAGTTTTCCTTTTGAATTTCCATTATCTCCAATGTCAATTCTTTCAATTTTTCGACCTTTTCCTTGTTCTGCGGATTGCTTTCGAAAATGCTTCTCCGATCAGTCCAGGCTGACAAATTGTTCCAAGCCTTCTCAATTTCGATCAGCAGGTCCATAACCTCTTTCCATTTTGCTGAATTAATCATGCCGTTGCTGGTCGTCTGGATCGTGGCTATTGTTGCTCGGCAGTCGATTGCTTCTTTGACCATAGGTGGCCATTCATTCCATTGGGGGTGCGAAGTCTGATAAAGATCTGTAAGGACGCCGTCCATACTGGTGTTTCCTTCAAGATACCCACCATGAGCGAGAGCAAGATCTGCTGATGCTGTTGCCCAATGTGCTGCCTCATTGCCTGACTCGATTACATGCGCGTTTACCGTCATTGGTAGTCCACCAGAAATGGTCTTCTTCGTCTGCTCCAAGAACCTCAGACGGACTGCTGCCCCAACATCCAGCAGTGGCTGCATAACATCTTGATCGAATTTCAGCCTTGCAACCTCCTCTGAGAGTGCTTTGATCTCTGCCTTTGCTTCAGCTAGCTCCTGCGTCACTGCCTCGACGTTTCCAGCGCTTTCTGCAAGTGGATAACGTTGCTTCAATTCCTCGTGGTATCGTTTCAGATCTTCTTGATACCCTTTCAACTCCTCTTGCAAGCTTTTCGGTTCTTCAGTCTTCTTTTGTTGTAGACCTTGCACTGTGGATTTCTCATCTCGAAGTTTATCCCGGGACCTGAGACGTTTGATGCGAATCCTCAAGGACTGAAAGCCTTCCTTGACTTTATTCTCGGCTTCTTGGAACGCCGAGTTCTCCTCGTCAGACTTGTTTTTGCTTTTAGATTTACGTAAAGTCGCCTTTGATTCAGCACCAGCTGTCTTCGTGTCCGTAATCTTTTCAGAACTCTGCCAGAGCTTGCCAACTTCTGTTGACGTAGTCAGCTTAGTTGAATGGGAGCGCTTCTTGATAGAAATTACCTTGAGTGACCATGTCGAGCATGCTCTCAAATTCCTCCCGCATCCTCCGCTAGAAGACTTTTTCTCTGTCCGTCATGATGGCCAGTTCTCGTTCGCGTTGAGCATGGACTATGGTGGATTTCTTGAGGTTGTAGCTGTAGGTGAAGTTGTAGAAAGGACTTGGCGTCGAATTAATTCAATTCATAATAAGTTCAGTTGCCCTAAGGGAGAGGTATTCACTCAGAAGCTTCGAGTGGTGCCATTCAGCTCAATATTCCACAATAAGTGAGCAGGGTGAGACGTTATTTAAGTATACCTTGGGTGGGATCATGAATGCTATTGTTAGTTGTGAGAGATGACCCACAAGGACCGGAGTTAGTAATTACCATGATAACTCGGCATTTTAGGCCAACTCAGACTCAGACTTGGCCAGATATTTGTTGACTCGAGAATACAAAAGCCAAGTCGACATTGAACAAATAATTTTGAAGTGTAAAGCCGGGGGCGAACTGAAGCTCGGTAAAATTTCAAAGAAAACTGACCCCGCCCAAGTCCCCCCTGAATCCGAGTTGGAGGCCGACAAGGACGAACTCCAACTCGGGCATCCTTGGGGGAGAGTAGTTTTAAGTGAAAGTCCTGTGCTATGAATGTATGGGCACAGAAGTATACATTACCATGCCTTGTTTTGTACTGTTTGAAATGTCACTTGCCCCAAAGGAACTACAAAATCTTCAATGCAATTCGTTCATTGACAAATGGAGTTTGCTTCACTCAGAAATCTTGACGTACAGTCGCTTTGCTCCACAGCTTTTGAGAAGCAGAAAGAAAAAGATTCGGTACAGAAATATATGCATGATCCCCTTCAATACCAGCAGCACCCATCTTCACATCAGACTCCCGAATAATCTCAACACCTATCCCCTGACCAATGGCCATGTTGAAAACAGAAATCGGTCAGGGAGAATTGACGAGTGACAAGCCAAAGTCCAAGCTACTCTGGAAGTCAACACCAAGGTACCAGCAGTCCCACGCTTGCTTTCGAAATGTTCTACGAAGTAAAGGTTAGTTTCATATCGATGGCTTCTGGATTCGCTTCCTGGGAACTTTACCTTTACTTCAAAAGTCGACGACGATGGCTGTCTACGAAGCGCTTCACAAGACTTTCCGCCAGCTCAATATAATGCTCTACACCCTAGTCCTCATCCCACTAGAAACATCCTCTCTCGCTCCAGTATCTGTCATTTCCATCCGCTCTCATATCTCTAGCTATGTCACTTAGCTGATTGAGAATTGTAGTTTTCCCGGCTTCGAAAGCTTCCGTCTTGTTGACAGGGACGAAGGATCTCGTGGTGGCGATGCAGTCTAAGATTCTCACAAAATGAGAGCTCTTGTATATCTGAAACTTCTCCGGGTGCGAGTTGTACAGTGCCAGGAAATCGTAATCATCTGAATCGTCGTAATAGCTCAGCTTGAACAGCGCAGCATCAGCTTCAGAATTTCCATTATGGGCCGCGTCGTTTCCCTTCTCGATGATTTGTCTGTTTGGGAAACCAAATTCGGTCCATGCGTCGTCTGTTTCGGCCTGCACCTCGGACCTGTCCTGAGCTCCCAGCTGATACTTAAACTGCTCCAGACTTCTCATACGAACAGCTGCCCCGATATGAACCAAGGGCTCACGCTTTGCAAGTTCTTCGTCCATGTTCTTCTGCAAGATCTCAACTTCTCCTTTGTAGAATGCCTTCCTGTCTTTCTGCTCCCGATACATATCCCAAATCTCGTTCTGTCGCTGTTTCAACAACGAAATTTCTCTCTCCTGAAACCGCATGGTGCTCTCTATTTTGGTTCGCTCCTCCAGAAGAAGCTTCGCTTTCTCTCTAGACTTCTGAAGCTTCTTCAATCTTTCTTCAAGAGTCTTCTTAAGCGTTTGGTTTTCTTTGGCGGCGGATGATAGACGTTTCTCGAGTTCGCTGGTTCCATTCACGTGCTCTTCATTGAGCTGTTGTCGCTGGTATTTTAAAGCTTCTTTGAGATCTCCGGCATGCTTGGCGATGACTTTCTGCGATTCCTTTCGAGCTGCTGCCGCGCCGTATTGGGCCGACTTGAGGTTGCGATTCTTCTTCGCAACATCCGCCTCCAACTTCTTACATCTGGCTTGCAACTCCTGGAATGACTTCTCGGAGTGAGTTTCCATGTGGGAGTCTTCGAGTTTCTCCAGCCAGTCCTCTCCACCGTGCTGAACTTCATGCGGCAGCGTCTCGCTCGTGTGTGTAATATGTTCAGATGCTCCTTCGGTACGGCCTTCAAGGTAAGATCTGGTATCGGCACAATCGGACAAAGTATCGATAGTTTGCTCGGACTGGGACTCGGTGGTCGTTGCAGTGGAAGGGTTAGAATTGAAAACGCCCTAGGCCCACTCAGATGTCGAGTCTAATTCTCTCAATTCGTCGAACACATTCATCCCAGACTCGAAAGTCAGGGAGTGTATGCGCTGCTGGGGATGCTCTTCCATAGGTCCAGTCTCAGCGTCCGAGTGAGTGTCTCCTCCCAAGCCGCTGCTTGTATCTTCGGTGTTGGTAACAGAGTCGACGTAACTTTCGAAAGTGGGTAAGTCGAGCATGCTTGCAATAGATTCCTGATGGGGAACTCCTGGCGTAGATTGCGAAGGTGATATGATCGGAGAGGGCGATATAGACGCGTCGCTTTCTTCGACCTTAGAGGGGTCTTTGCTTTTCTTCTTCTTAGCCATGGTAGTAGCTTGAGAACTAAGAGGGCGTCAGAGAACATTTCGGTCCTGCAGATCGAACACTTACGGATTTGGAGGTTTCGAGAAGGACTAACAAGAACGCGGTTGTTGATCAGGAGGAGCGAGATCGAGATGGTCTCGGTGAAGGTGGGACTTTCAATGCTTGAAGACCTGCGTTCTCAACTCGAGCAATGAGAGTGTGGATTTGAAAAATTTCCTCACCAGGAAGTTAAAATTGTGCGTGAAGTTGATGACTCGAGTAAAAGATTTTGCATTGCGGGGTGTTTGATAAATATTGAATCTGACGTTGATTCACCGCTTTGCAAAACCGGCTTCAGAGTCTGCAAAAACAACAGCGTTAGATTCCAGAGCCGAAGCAACAAGCGATTCAACATATCAACTTAAGGTACCTTGGGTACTCGGATGTAAGTTCGAAAAAGAGCTCGCTTGCTTGCAAGCCTCAAAAAGTCCAGAACGTGCAAAAGAACAAAAAGTGAGCCTATGGCAGCAAAACAGTTCGAGTACCAGCAAGTGGTACCCTACATCTGCTGTTGGTCAAACACTTCGATATGTGGTTAAGCAACTCGCGCATTTAACACCGGCGAAGTAGTGGTAGAAGCTGTCACTCTCACTCTAGACTCCCGAGGGTTATAATATAGCCTAGCTTGTGTAATCCTACCGGGGGGTCACCAGATTACCAGTGATCATCGTGACTCGTTAGTTTAGAGTCTTTGCAGACTTTGTTGTCCAAGTTTATTGACATGGTATTGCTTAATTTAATATATAACTGATTGAATGGTAGTTCGGCTGGGCGCCTTCTTTTCGCGAGATCTTCGGCTGTTTCTGTGGTGGTGACCAAATTTACTCGCATCACGGTGCGTAGTACTTCTATTTCTGGCGTGTTATTGCTAGTCAGTTGTAAAAAAATAAGTCTAGAGGTCAATCTGCTGCATCTTACCTTGTATGCTCTGCGGAAAAGTGTTTCATAGTACGCACCACGTGATGACGCCCCCTTTTCGACCAGGTATTTCGACACTTCAACAGCATCAGCTTCACAGGATCACTAATACCACTATGGCTCCTTCTCAGGATAAAGGAACATGTCCCGATATTTTGCAAGCATTCAGCCAGAATCTGAGAGTTTGATTTTCTGAAAAGGTATGGCAAAGTTGAAGTCGAGCTGTCCAGCCGAACTACGTGACTTCCGCTTCACCACCTGTCGCACTCCCGATGGCCGAGCACTAGATCCCCAGGTACGCGGGATTGGTTTCCTCGAGGCTTTTGAGGTTCCGATCTCCTTATTGTGCTAGCACAGAAGCTTGGGTGTCGTTCTGCTTTCCCAGGTGGATTGCAAGACTTGGGAATTGAGTATAAATTTATCTAGATGGGGTATTATGAGGATCGAAACGGAAAGCTTCTCGAGTCGCGGGCTCTCTCTCAAAAAGGAAGGAGCGACTAGCTTTGGAAACTTGCCGCAATGAAATGGGATGGTCTTCCAGGTCGCTACTTCCCTCTCGACGAGAGTCCTGATACTTGAACACCGGGACACCACCAGGGCTTAACGATTAAGATGACTTTATTCCGTTTTTAATTCTATATGCTTCTTGGATATGCATCTCAGGAGTCTCACATTTACATGACTGACGTTTCTAAAATCAAACACCGTGCCAATACCATAATACAAATGGGAACATGCTCCAACAAATAAGTCATACAATAAAAAATCCCCACAGGATATCAAACTCGAACACCGCGCCAATACAGTAATACAAAATGTAAAGACGGTGCCAACAAGTACAAACCGGGATATCAAATACAAGCCCACAATCCAATACAACAAAGTCCGGACAAAAAATTTCAAAGCAAAGCTCTTTCGTACCTCCCATTATCTCTCACAATAATACTCTCTTCTACAGCACCAAACTTCTCCGCATCCCTAATCGTAAAATTTTCAACGAAGCCCTGGCTTGCTAAATCCTCACGGAGAAGTGTGACCGTCCATCTCGGCGCCTTCCACCCATACTCTTGCTCAACATCTTCCATAGCGCGCGCGATTTTCCAGCTGAGATTCTCTTCCACAGCGCCACTGGTATAATGCTTGACCTGACCCTGCCAACTCGCGTGTCCGTTCCGAGCTTGAGGCTCCAGCAGCTGAGCAGTAGGGAACGCATTCGCCTGACTGACGACAACAGTAACTTCTTGCGCACTCGCGAATTTCAACCGGATCACGTCCCAGAATTCCTGCAAACGAGTGGCGGTAATGGTAGGATTATTCCTGCCTCCATTCCCGACGTCCAGGAAAAGAGCTTCATGAACAGCAAGTCTCCTCACTCGACCCAGCTCGCGTTTCTCAATAAGGCTAATGGCGTTAACGAAGTGCTTGAAGCTTGCTTGATAGCCGTCGCGGTATCCAAAATACAAGATGTCGTCGCAAAGACGGAAGAAGATTTTCGGGGGCGTCTGCATGAGCGCAAAGGAGAGGTGGTAGTGGCATAACGCAACATATCTCGATTCCTGGCATGTGTGAAGATTCTGCGGGATGGGTGCGGGGGAGGTGCTGCCTTGAAGGGAGGGTTTTGTGCCCGTAGAAGGCGGGGTATAATGCAGCGGCACGAGCCGAGGGGCAGGGAGGTTCAGCTCCCAGATCTTGAGACGGAGCTCGGTGGGCAGACGAGCAAACGGCGTGAATGATGCTGGTGATGCTGGAGTCGGTGAGGTAGAGGTAGGAAACATCCTTGTGCGCGGAGAGGGGATGATGCAGGAACGAGCGTGCAGCGTTGCAGTGTGACGTTGATTTGACGCTTGGTATGAACCCGACAGCTTGGGTCGGCTGGCGGGAAGGGGAGATCATGCTTGAGCTTATAGAAAGCCGCGATGGGTAAGGAACTACCATTTTTGCCATGTGGACATCCATGATGATCGATTGTCCACGGCTGGAGCAATCTAGAATCCCTGGCCAATATTCTTTGGAGAAGGGAGCACAAGACAAAGATTCAAGCTTGGCGGAGACGCCGCGAAGGCCTCTCTCCAGATTTTGGCCAGTCTTCCCTCTGGAATGAGAAATATATGTGTGCAAGTTTTCTTATGTGTCTCGAAGATTTGCATGAAATCAGCTGAGGATTTCCCATGCGCCCTATCTTTAAGCTTATTTTTTACCATTCCAAATCGCCGGATCCTCTTATGGCGGGGAAAAGTCTCGATCGCCGGCAATTGCCATAGATTCCTCATCGGGATCAGGTTTCCTCAGGTAAATGTTATCTTGAGGGCTTGAGGGCACAAATATAGGCCAATGATTGGACAGAATACGAGGGAATAATCGAAAAGCCTTCTGGCAGCATTCCTACAACGGAAGTGAACGCGGTGGACGGCAGCGCTAGGGACCTCCGCAGGTGGCCTGTTGAAGTGGACCATTGCGCGATCCAACCGTTTTAAGTAAATGCACTCAGTTTGCCGAAGTACTGGAAGACGCCGAGAAGGAGATGCCGATCGGCACAGAAAGTTGAAATGTCGGATGTCAAAAATGACAGAACTGCTCCTTGAGATCTGGCCTCAACTAAAGATCACGAGCGACATCTAAATCAGCGCATAAATCATAGGAATGCGAACAGAAAGGAATTTTTCTAGGACCAATTTTGGATGACGAAATGCAGTAGGGACAGGTTTTCTCCGCGGACCACATTGCGAGCCATGTAGCGGGAAATGTAAAGCGATGGCTTCATCTTGAAAAGGAGCAGAAGTCCCAGAAGTAATCAGTGAGCACAAGAAAATGATGGATTGATTCACGTCCACCAAAAGGCGTCCCACGGTGGGATGTTTCCCGCATCCCTTTTTGCGGTCGTCGGCTGAGAACCAAGACACTGGGTCGAAAAAAAAAAGCCAAAGGTCAATGCTCGATCCTTCAAAAGCAATTATCATCCCATTAACATTTCTTCTGTCTTGCATGGTTGTTTCGGATTTTGTGACGACTATCTCCAACTTGGAGAAGGAATACGTACAACAATAGAATGACGGGTGATCTCCCCCTTCTATAAGAAGTGTTCAGACCGTGCACCGGGCCATCCGGAATAGTTTCGTTTCAAGTTCTTTCACCAGCTCTTAAGGGCCCAATTTTTGCATCCTGAAACGTGCTTCGGGGCCATTCTTATGATCTAAGGCAGTCAGGCACACGCCACTTGATGTCGTCCGAACTGACCATTGTTTCAGGGATCTATTCGCTGAGCTGGAAGGGGGACATGCAGGCATCTCGGCGAATTTTGCTCAGGCTACAGGCTGCGTGTTTGTTGTATGCATCGGGTGCTTTTATTGGCCTTCTGCGGCTGAAAAGTGCAGAACGTGGAAATTATGGGTTGGAAGCAGGCGACGACCAACATCATGCGAAAGCGAATGATGTTAACCTGAAATTCATGAAGACTTTTGGTAAATTTTGAGGATAGATTGACGAACGATTCAGTGAGAAGTAGTCTGATCGTTTCGCATGCAAGTCATGACTTTGACGGCAGGATCGTATCTGCCGAAATTATTAATTCGATCGCCGAATTCTAGAAGGTCCTTAGAACATTTTCGGTCGAGGCTGAGGTCACTACGAGTCCCTTGCGCGCTCGATGATATATTGTTTCCACGCTTCTCGTCATTCCGTCACTTTTGACAGCTTCGTGGTGGCCGGTTCCTCTGGGGATGAGACGTTGGTCCGCTCGCAAGTGTGTTTGAGTAAACATTGGCCTGGTAGGTAAACATTCTGACTGCAGAACAAGAGTCTTCCTTGTTGCAGAAGAAATGAAGTCGGAGTTGGCAAGTCCCACTTACCGTTGTCCCCATAGTTTGTTGGGTAAGCGGCGCAGAGCAAGGCCCAAAGTTGCCATGGGCATTGAGATCTCTGCGATCAGATCAGACGATTCAGATGTCGGTGGAGTTTTTCACAATCTCAAGAGTGGTGGGTAGGAAATGTTTCAAATTCGAGACGTACAATGAACACACGTCTTTTCGTGATCTTCATCTCATGATCACTTGTATCTTGTGTCCGCGAAGCTCAAGGCACTCGGACTTTTCAGCCTTCCATGAATCGTGCAATCAGAGATCCAACTGCCCGACGAGCTTGCATTTTCGAGGCCGTTGTTTGAACGGGGAGTCTGGCCAATTGCATCGCCCTCAGGTTCGCAAGGACAGACACTGATCGCCCGAGGCTTGATCCCCGCTGGGCCTTGCCGCACCGTCAGGGCGCAAGAAATTCAACGCTGCAATTTTCCTCCGAGCCAGGACAGGCTCTTCATGCTCAGGAGTCAAAACAGAGTTCAACAGGGCAGTGGGCAGACTCCCGCTGCGAGACTTCAATATTTCCAGGAACGCCGACGAGCGTATGCAGGGAATGAAGGAGCTAGACACGGGGAAAAGCATCGAAGCCGCATCATAACAAACGGTGCAGTACACAGACCACAAATAGGGAATCCCATAACAAAGCAACGATACTTTCCACTTTCAAGGGACGTTTACTTTCGTAGAATTTTTTTTCTTTTTTGCCGTGTCCTCTGAAGACTGTATATCCTCACCCAAAAGCCTAAAGCCCAAAACCCAAAGCCATTGATCGCTGCAGAAGTCTTAAAATAACGCGACCTTCCTGGCCAGATCGATCACTGTCAGCCCCTCTTCCTCTCATAGGCTTCCTCCCCGCGCAATCGCATTCTCGGCACCAATCAGATCATTCCGTCGCGACTGCGATACATCGGCACGGCTACATACCTTCTCGCGAAACTCGTTGGTCGAACGAGACCGGCATACAAGCATTACCAGCATCCAGGCAATTCAAAAGCACTTGCTGACGCCACTCCTCCGATCCCTCAGAGTTTCTGCATTCGCAATTGGCTTTTAGGGTTGCTTTTTAATCTTAGCAAGCTGCATATATTACCTTTCTGTCAGGGAAGTATCAGACCCCGCCTTGGACTTGGGAGGGAACCGGGCTCGGGTAGAGTTACGATTTGGGACACGCGACATCGACGCGTTGAGGCTGGAAGCCCGCCCAAAGAAAACTTATATCGCATCCCCTTCACCTCCATCCCAACAGATCTTGCGCGTTTCGATTGTCGCCGTCGCTCGTTACTTTTCGTCGATCCGATCAGTACTATTGATCTGGAAAGATCGCTTTGTTTGTGGAGCTGCATCCTGGCTCTATATCGAACTCTGTGGTGGGGGTTCTATATAAACAATTTATAGCAGCCCACTTCGCCTCCGCCAAAAGCAACCCCGCCGAGCTGAGAGGTCTTCAGGCACATCATCCGGAAGACTGGAAATCTTTCAAATCACCCTATCGTTCCGATATCGAATATCGTCAATCACTACTCACGAGGATTTGATAACCGTCAAACAGTCTTCACCACGCGTTCTTCCTTTCCGTATTGCTGCACTCGCCCGCAAGGATCCATGTCTAAGGAATCAAGCGACCGCGTCTCATAACACCCAAGCTGCGACCAACCCGACAGTTACTGGTCATAGACCCTACAGGTGCACCAAAAAAAACCTTCCCGAAAGTCTTGAAGGAAAGCTGTGTCACTGGCGACCGGTAGGACAGCCTGCCACGAGACACTACATGACGGTATTCCATCAGTACAAATTGTGAAACCTCGATTTTTGGAGAGAATTCACTGTGAGAATTGGCGTTAAGCCTTGAAAGACAATCTCCAAGCCATAACGGTTCTCGTGGGGTCCTTGTCAAATTTCGAGACATTGTTTGCTCGCGTCCTTCGTTTGAACCTACTTCAACGCCTTTTTGGGAAGCCAATCGCGCCCGGAATTCTGATTTATACAGTGTGTCTCGGCATTGTCCTACACGAAGTCCTGTCATTGCAATATCGATAACCCTTCACTTATTGCGACGCGATGGGCGTTTCCCGAGCATTGCCTCTGGGGCTGGGGGCATGGGCGGTATCGAGTGGGATCGCAGTGTTGACTTTCGATATAATATTCGCCATCGCCCTCAATCGAAACAGTTCGTCAGTGAAACTTAATGTTGTGTCTATCGTTGCGTCAGGATTGTGTGGGATCACTGTAGCTCTGTTATTGATGTTGCTGGGGCGGCAGATCAGGTATCGCAATGGAGCCCACATTCAGGACTTTGGACATGGACGACAACATACGTACCTGCTGGCCGGCTTCGCTGCAGTGTTTGGTATCCTGTCTGCTGTCGCAACGGCGATAGTCTTGGTGATCATGAGAAGTAGGATCGGTGATGTTCCAAACAGAATCATCGGCACTCCAACAACAAGTCTGTTGATTGGGGCCTTTGCGGTGTGGGCCATATCTATACTGTCTGAAGCAGTATTTGTGATCTGCATGGTCATCATCCAGAGAAAAGATTTTCAGCAGCAGATTCAGCCGTATCGTGCAGAGCCTGTACCACAATTGTTTCCGCAGATGCAGGAGACGTCCAGACCACGAGCTTCAAGCAGGCAAGGCAGTGTCGATCATCGAGGAGATCATTCGATGGAGTCAAGAAGCCCGCCTTCTTCTAGTGGTCGTTCCCGTTCTGGTTCAGACACGAGGTCCTCGTTCCGGTCTTCGATATCGCAGGTTGTGCGACCCATCACCTCGAAGACGAAGCTTATTCAACACAACCACAAAACCGCTCATCGCCCAACTTCCATCGAGTCGAATCACCGTGAGACGTCAATAGAGGATGGCTTCGATTCGTGGGATACCTCGTCGGTGGATGCATCGGCGCGGCAGGCTGTAGAGTCAGCATCGCCAACGCCACAAAGATTTCTCGAAACCATTCCGGCAAGCCCAACTACAAGCCGAAGCGCGAGTCCTGGATTTCCTCTTGACCTTGAACCTCCGAAACCTCGACAAAGAAGTCGCAGTTACAGTCCTGCGACGAGCTTCACAGAACGCAACAGGCACTCGAGGACAACAAGTCCGATAGAAAGTCCCAGAGAAGCCCACATCCACCCTCTGTTTCGAAAAGACTCACCGACGCCACCGCCAGCTGCAACTCCGGGAACTGTTGTCACTGCAGCTCCAAACGCTGGACAAGTTATCTCGGATCGTGCAAGTATTCGTTCTGTTCATCGAGTGAGAAGTGGAAGTCTTCCCTCAAGTCCGTTAGTTTCTAGCAATAGCTTAGACAGCATCCGGAATGCAATTGAAAGGGAGGAGCTGGAGGCATTAGAGGAGGATCATGGCGAGAGGTCACTCACGCCTCCAATCCCCGACTTCATCTTGAATGGGGGCCCGAGAAGCAGCCTTAGTGGGTATAGTTCCAGGAAGAAAACCCAAACCGGATTGGGGATATTGGGAGAAGGCCGGGAGGGATAGATGACTCTGATGAACGGAAGAGAAAATATGGCTCGACGCCAGTACGAATTCCCTTGCTTCATGTACGATGACAGATACCATTGATATTAGCGCGGCGTTTGATTGTAGAAGATATACCTTAAAGCTTAAAGAAATGAAGAATCTCTCAATAGATTGCCCCGTGCCATCTGAAGTGACAATGAAAAGACTATTTCCAATCCAGGAGGGCAGCCAAGTATTGAGACACTCGTTCTAGGACCTGGCATTAGCTTGCATACATTCGTTCAGTACCGCAGGGCCGGCACCGGCCCCTAGTAATCTGAGGAAGCTTGATAGAGTTTTCAAGCTGCCTCATTGGATACCCTCACAGCCTTTGAAGCTGCTGCTTGTCATGAATGCACATACCCTAAGCTTACCATGCATGGAACTGGTGATGGCCACATATGGTACCTGATCACAATCAAGATAACAAGGCTGAGCACCCCGCACTTCCGCTGATAATGCTCCGGACACCAAGAGCAGGCCTGAATGAGTCCTCGTCATTGGCGGTGTGGCAAGAATTGGTATGGAAACTTCATTGTGTCGGCTTCAGAGTCCAGAGTCCAGTCGTTCATATACGGATTCCGATGGAAGGCTGGCGATCAGATGCCGGTGAATGCGGGAGGCTGAAGAAAGCCAGAGTCGCAACCTTGGAAGCCTGGTGGGCGCTAGCTTTCTTGGCCCGTGCGTCACGTATTATGATTCCCAAGCTCTTGTCCTCCTCTCAATCTGGTTTATTTCAACCCCTCCGCCAAAAGAATTTCTTCATCTCAACCACTGGTCTTTGCGACCCTACTTGGAATATTTACCCTGACCTCTAGACCCCGTCTCGCAGCACTCGAGCTGCCTCACCGCCGCCATGAAGTTGACCTTCAAGGTTCGTCGACAGTCTTGTTGTCAATGACTTCGCATTCGCCCCCCGCTTGGAAGAGCGCATACTGATACAGCTTCGCACATTTAGGATCTCAAGCAACAAAAATTCGTCATTGAAGCCGAGCCATCAGAGCTGGTACGTAGCCGCGCTTTCAAATATTCCAACCGTGTCGATATTAGCCACCCGGAGCTCTTGCATAAGGAACCCCACTAACGCGGTGCATAATAGATCTCCAGTGTCAAGGAGAAGATTTCCCAGGAGAAGGGATGGGAAGCTTCTCAGCAGAAGCTGATCTACTCAGGTGCGTCTTATTGCGCCCGAGCGAGCTGTAGGCGCAACCTCATGCTGACAAACCTTTCAGGCAAGATCCTCCAAGACGAGAAGACAGTCGAGGACTACAAGATCGAAGAAAAGGGCTTTATCGTCTGCATGATCTCTAAGGTATGCCTGACGAGAGTAGATGCTGGAAAACTGTTAATAAATTGTGATAGCCCAAGGCTGCTCCTTCTGCGTCAACTCCCTCCAAGGCTCCCTCCACCCCAGCCCCGGCCAGTGCATCGACTCCTGCACCACCCGCTGCCCCAGCTCCAGCCGCAAGCTCCTCCACAGGTGCCATTCCTGCTACGCCTTCTCCCGCTGGTCCTAACCCACCTGCTGATGCTTCTGCCACCCCTTCGGCTCCAGCTACTGGCGGGGGCCTAGCGATGGGTGCGGAACGGGCCGCACAAATTGCTGAGATGGAAAGCATGGGCTTCGAGAGACCGCAAATTGAAGCGGCTATGCGTGCAGCTTTTTACAATTCCGAGCGCGCTATTGAGTATCTTTTGACTGTAGGTAACAACGTCCTTGTTCGTTGCTAAATACTAACCTAAACTCAGGGTATTCCCGAGAACCTCCAACAAGAACAACGAGCTGCTGCCCCCTCGGCTCAAGCCGAAGCTTCCCCAATCCCAGCTGCTACGAACCCTGGTGCCGAAGGTGCCGAAGAGCCAATAAACTTGTTCGAAGCCGCTGCGCAAGCTGGTGCAGGAGGACGTGGAGGTGCCGGCGCGGCTCGTGGAGCAGCAGCAGGAGCAGGCGGTCTTCTGGCCGGTGCTGGTGCAGGAGCTCCAGGCGGGTTGGGAAATCTCGACTTTCTCCGAAATAATCCTCAATTCCAACAATTGCGACAAGTTGTCCAACAGCAGCCACAAATGCTTGAGCCAATCTTGCAACAAGTCGGTGCTGGTAACCCACAACTCGCCCAATTAATCGGTCAACATCCGGAGCAATTCTTGCAACTCTTGAGCGAAGATGGCGATAATGATGCCCCGCTCCCACCAGGAGCCCAAGCTATTAGTGTTACCGAGGAGGAGCGCGAAGCTATCGAGCGTGTAAGTGTATCATGACCCAATTGCTGTTCAACCACTAACAGACATCAGTTATGTCGTCTGGGATTTCCCCGCGACCAAGCTATCCAAGCCTATTTTGCATGCGACAAGAATGAGGAGCTTGCTGCCAATTTTCTCTTCGACCAGCCAGATGATGAGGAATGAGCACTGTCCCCGTCGTTCTTCTCTTTTCTTCAAGCAATCGCGATTTCCGCGCAGAGCATTCTGCCAACAAACATGGGAGGGAGATGGATGCGAGCTAGGTCAACAATGTTAACGAAAATCCCAGCTCTCGATCATTGCAAGGCAATTCTCTAGGCTATTGCTAAAGCCACAAAAGGCTTACTTCTCCTTGCGGGTGGATCATTCTCGTGCATTATTCCCCACACATTACGGAAAGGAAGGCGTGTTTAGTGGAAAGTTATCCTTTTCGAGATCATGATATAGCATGGACCCAAATGGCATCTGAGCCTGGATATTTGATAGGCATGTTCCCCTTCGGTAATAAGAAACTCGATGGTCTTTTAATATGCATTTTTTCGTGCTGGTGATCCGTGTTAAAATTCTCGTTATGACAGTTTGTTCCCCAACTTTGTTCCTGCATCCAGTAAGTTGGCGATTCTGCAGCTGCCCAGCTGCAGCCATCCGCGACGCTGCGAGTTAAAGGCCGTTTATTACCGATCTACAGTTCCCGCCGCACATCCGCAGCGGTTATCGAGTAAAACGCACGGCACAGTCATCCTTCGTGGATGATTAATTAATTTTGGAGAAGGTTCCAGAGTAATTGCCACTTCGAAGGGAATATGAGGTAGAATCGTGGGCATTGATCGCAAAATGTCTGTGCCGGCATTGGAAAAGGTTTACTGGAACTGCGGAGACATGAAGCCATCACGAACTATTTGAAAGTTGGCTGAGAACCTTTAAGATTTATAAATAGAACTAAAGCAGATAGCACTGAATAAGTGAGATAGACATCACTTTTTTTTTAAGTGGTCTTATAAGGACGAAGCATACCTCGGCCCTTCGTCCATTGAAGTTATCTGGCAGTTCCATGGCACCTTCCGCCTCTTGTAGATGCCATCAAGGAAAAATGAAGGGGCAATTCCAATGCTTTCACTGCTGTGATTCACATCAATTTTGGTCAGGGCAGTGCACGGTGCGACAATGAAACTCTGAGCCCGTTCGAATTCTTCGACCGTTGAACTTCTAGACGAACCACCATCTTCTGCTTTTCTAGCAAACCACTGACACACTCCCATGGACTTATAATCGTATTGCATTCAGAATTCACCCGGACTCGGTCTGAAGTGAAAAAGCTATCGATTACGTCCAAAAACACACTCAGGTGCTTCCGGACTTTCCATAATCTATTTTGTGCCACAACCAACACCCCAGCCCCAGCCTCCTCAACAAGACCACATTCAACTGGTCCAGTGAGAAAGTTCTACGATAAACTCTCGATAAAAGCATCTCAAGGACTGTTGTCTACAAGACAAAAATCGCCAAATACCCTTCCTCGCTGCCGCTCTGCATTTTAGTTTGAGTTTACGAAAGGCTAGCAACCTACGATCAATTCTTCGCCTTGCCGGGGCTTCCTTGCAGACCGGAGCATCATCATCTCGACGAGCCTCACAACGAAAGCGCATCATCACACAGGTCAAGGCTTCATCTGTTCAAGATAGTTCTGGTCGTAGAAATCTCCGCGAAGTAAGTTCTTGCGTATTCTAACACCCAATCTTACCGTAATTTAACATTGACCGAGCTGTAAAGTACACGAATCGCACCAGCGTCCGAAACACCACACCATCAATCCAACACCGCAAGCAACGATTCTAAGTACAGCGCTTCCATTGACATAGACCTTACGTCCACTTCCACTTCCACTTCCACGCAAATATATCCTCCCCGTAAAAGGCCCCGTACGTCCAATGCCACTGGGAAATTACTGACAAAAATTGGACTTGTTAGTCTCAGTCACGTGTATAGGGCGATTTTCCAGCGGAAACTAGCAGAATTAATTTACCAGCACAGTCAATAACAGTACTGGTTCGCATAGTCGATTACTACTAAACACCAACGACTTCTCAGCTCTTTCGTGGTGCTTTCCAGCTCAACACAACCCCGTCGTCACTGCAAGGATCGAATCTGCCGCTGGCCGGTGACTTTAGCCAATCACAGCGCGGGATTCTGGGGGTGCTAGGATTCTACGCCATAAGCGAGTAGAACTCTGGTCTTGTCTCAATCAATGCGCTTTTCTTACTATTGACGACTTTTCCTTCAACCGCCATTGAGAACAATTCGGCCGGCCGAGGAGAGTATAGATACATCCTCACTGCGCATCGAGGAATTGATCTATGGTCGAAAAGTCACCTGAACCCCGCGATTTGCATCTGGATTGGAGTTTGGGCCGTCGTCTTACACCTTTTTCAAACCACCTACGCAGACTTCAGCAAACCTGCCACAGCGCTGACAAGTCGCCCTCAATCGCCAACAGCCTCTCGTGAGAAGATTCACACTTGTACTATAGACTTCCCTAATATCTCCGCACTTCTCGCCGGCATATTGCGCCGTTGGCGCGATGGCTCCAGAACTTCGCCGGACTCGTCACGAGACGTCCGGGGCAGGTCAACAAGATGGGCGCGAAAGCAAAGCATCAACGTACGGCACTAGATCCTCGAAGCGCAAAGTATCAGAAATAAATAATCCTGATTCATCGCCGTTGGGGTCTAAATCGTCGACCTATTCGTCTCAAAGTTCTCTAGATGGGGTGGAAGAACCCATGCCGCCCCCAGCCAAGAGAACCCGCAAGTCCTCAATTATCGCCCCCAAAACTCCCGAGGAAGAGGAAATTCTTCCAGATACGCCGGAAATCCCATCAGTAACTGTCGATGCGCCAAGTCCCATTGGCACTGATGAAGAAGAAGTCGTCCTAGATGCGCCTGCCACTCCAAAAGCCACTAGAGGCGGCTTTCGTGGCCGGGGTCGAGGGCGCGGGAGATGGTGGGGCTACCGTGCTCGAGGAACCTCTCGTGGAGGGTCAGCTGCTGGGCCTAGGAGTACTCCAGCTGCTGAATCTTCTCCTTCTGCGCCAAAATTAATGAGGGGGCGAGGTGGGCATCGCGTCAAGAAGTCGGACAATGCCCGTATTCAGGCGCTTTACCATCGCCGCGCCGCTCTCAAACATCAGTATAAACAAGTCGCTTACTTCCAAAAAGCAGCTTTGATCTCTATCGCAGAGAAGTCTTTGGATGCTGCGAAAACGGATCCTAACTATCACAAGACTTTTGATGAGTACAAAAAGACGACCCAAGCGTTGGATGATGTGTATGAAAAGCGATGTCAGCAGCTCAGGGAGGAATATGCGTTGAAGAAAAATTACTTATATGACTTGGAGGCCAAGAATGAAGAGTATGAGAAGAAAAGATATGAGGTATGTGGGAGCTCTTACTTCAATTGATTGGATCTAACAAGCGTGATAGGCGGCTGTGGATGAGGCTCATGAGATTATTGAAGCTCGAATTATGGAGAAAGTGAATCATGTCTACCGACAGTGGGCCAATGGAAGCTCTGAAGCGGAGACTGGATTTTATCGCGGGGTAAGTTTCTTTCTCTCTACCAGTGTATTAAGCTAACGTGCCACAGGAGGAAGGCAAGGTTGTGAAGAGGGTTCCCCCACCCACACCTATTGTACACTCAATTGCTACCCCATACAATTATGTTAGTATTCATCGCTCATCATCTTATTATCTGCTAACATGTACAAGACTTTGTCTGATATCAAAGACCCTGATCAATTCAGGGATTACCAAGACGACCGAGGCCTCGATAATTATCTCGAGCAGCATCCTAGAGATCATTGGGTTGATATGACTAAACAACAACAAGAAAGCTTCATCTCAAAGATGAAGAAGGCCGCCTTTGGCGATAAGGGTAGAGGGTCAAAGATTAGGAATACCAAAGGCAGTGCACTCTATCAGCCTCAGGCGGAAGTATTAGAAGCACCCAATCCACTTCCAGACTTGGTCTCTGCAGCACCAACACCTGCAGAGGTCTCCGGGGACGACACAGAGACTGACGAGACCGAATCAACTGGGGAAGAGCAGCCGACCGATCAATTCGGAGTCAAGGTCCCCAAGAAGCCCACTCCTCGCAATGGTGATATTCCTCAGAACAGGATTGTCTCTGAGATGCCAGTCATATTCGACGAAGATGAAATTGGGATACGCAAGCATGTTTACCGGAAGACGAACAAGAACGACCAGACTTATTTGGGTATGGATATGGAGCCGAACCCAAAGAAAGCTCATTGGGATCAAGTTGCTCGCGGTCATAACTCTTCGAAGAATAAGAAAGAGGATCTTGATCAAGAATTGGTCCGGGCATTCAAAGTTCACCCTACATATGGACTCCCGCTACCAACCTCAGTCAATCCGGAGTACGACGAAGTTGAGAATTGCCCTTTCAGTCCACCGACAAATTGGCAGGAGAAACTTGCGCCAACAGAACCTGTTGTTGTACTCGAAGAGACTGCTGCCGATGCTGATTTGCTGGATGAAGACAAGGAGGCCTTCGTCACTTCCCGTTCTCACTGGGTGTTGCGAGCCGACGATGAATGGAAGGAGCTAATGCCTAGATTCAAAATGTCTGCCGTGCTCGAAGGGCTCGGAGAATTGGACCGTCCCGAGTCCCGTCCGATCATTCCCAGGAAAGAGAAAATTGTCGAAGTATCACCAGTTCCCAAAGTCATTGATAGCGGCCTTCTATTCGCAGTCAACGAAGCCGAAAAAGCTCGCGTCGCAGAAGCTGCAATGCCCAAGCAAGCACCACCACCACCTCCTCCCCCACCTCCGCCTCCACCACCCCAGAGCTCCCGCGGCTACGATCCAGTCCGCGATACCGGCTATCAAACCCCCTATCAACCTACCGCCGCCTCGCGCCCACCACCTCCTCCACCTCCTCCACCCCCAGCCGCCGTCGCACCCGCACTTGCTGGTCTCGCAGAAGCTGCAGAGCTCCGTGCTCCTTTACCTACAAACCCCTACCGTCCACCGACCTGGGGAGGTCCACCACCTTCGCGCTTTCAAGCTGTTCCGGCTCCACCGCCACCGCCACCGCCACCGAACCCCTATTACAGCCATAGTAGCTTCCCGCCAGTGAACGCGCCGTATGTTAGTCCTCGTGCGGGGGTCGCACCTCCACCACCGACGATAATACAGCAGCAGCAACAACAACAGCAGGCAGGAGCGTATAGGGAACTCAGACCCGCTCCGCCGCAGAATAGACACAACCCGCCCCCGCCTCAGCAGTCGAGAGCGTGGTTCGGGAATCCGCCTTCAGGTTACCAGTAGGTCTGGTCTGAACCGCAACAGCGATTCCTATATCGAGAGTTTCCACGGGAGCCTCCTTACCGAGATACACGCCCGGGTCGGGAGCGGGAAACACGCTGGGTTTGGCATCCTCAGGAAGAGGGGTTTGTGGTGCGGGACATTGTCCCAGACGGTTTTGATTATTATTGGAATCCTGCAACTCGGCTTCTGGTAGAACTACGGATTGAGCCTGGAATGGAATACTACTGGAACCCGCAGCTTCGGAACTTCGTGCCACGGGAGGTTCGGGTAGGCGAGTCTTACTACTGGCACCCTGGACACCGCTTCTTTGTATCACGGGAGAATCCTCCGGCGGGGTTTATCTGGACCTGGAACGGCAAGGGGGAGGGATTTGGGCTGCTGAAGCTAGAATAGCTGGAGAGGAACAAGAGATTGAACTGCATGTACAGATTTTCCTTGGGTAATGAATGCGGGGAAGGAGGAGTACATATGGGGTTTTTGGTGCATCTCTTTTTGGAGGACGGAATTTCATTTTGTAGTATAAATTTCCTTGGGTAGTATGCATTGGCATCCGTGGCGTTGCATGGCGGATGCTTTTTCTTCTTTAATACAATCAGTCGTTTACAAATCGGTCAATTGCTAGTTATTGAAAGTCTGTAATTGTCCCAGTATAACTGAAACATTCAATTATGCACTCGATCATAATGTTTCGAAATTGATACTCGGGGACACTCCCACTAAATCGACAAGGTACAGTACCAAAAACAGCCCAGAGCTCTGCACCGTCCCTCCATTACATTTCTCCCACGCGCCCATTCCAACGCCACCCCGCATTAGAAGTATAGCCTTCGACTCATCCTCCCTCATCTCCCCTCTTCCATACAAAATCCACGCCATCGAGTCACTCCCTTCGACTCACTCGCGCCTGCGCCACACTGCAACCTGAGTCACCCAGAAAGCCCGCCCAGACCCCTGCTAGCGTCCAACTACCCGACATCATCGCTTCTTCTTAAGAGCTTGAGTTCTGCGCAAAGCGAAAAAGAGAACATCACGATAAACGCAAACGCAACGAATAGTCGCTCCTTATACCACGCTACAGCTTTATTTCTTGAGCAGAAAAGACAAAAAGAGGAATTAACAAGAAGATACCAACGGAATAAAGAAGATGGCGGTTAGGGCTCAGTTTGAGAATAGTAATGAGTAGGTTTTTCTTTTTTTTGCCCCACCATCGTCGCAAGAGATTTGAGGGGAGCGAGAGGAGACAGAGAGAAGATGAGGCTAATGTGGGATACACAGGGTCGGCGTCTTCTCTACGCTCACGAATTCGTATGCACTTGTTGCCGTTGGAGCCAGCGAGAACTTTTACAGTGTCTTTGAGGCGGAGCTAGCGGATGTTATTCCGATTACGCATGCGACGATTGCGGGGACGAGGATTATTGGACGGTTGACTGCTGGGTATGTCATCTTTTGTTTATTGTGTTTGTGAGAGGGGATGGAAGAGAGGGGTCAGGATATGGGATGGAAAAGAGGAAAAAGGGAAGAGCATTACTGATTGAACACCCGGCAGAAACAAGAAAGGTCTCTTAGTACCAACAAGCACCACAGATCAAGAACTCCAGCATCTTAGGAATAGTTTACCGGACGGTGTTAAGATACAGGTACCCTACCCTCCCTTCCTCCCCATCTTCAGCCTCCCCTCCTAACGCACAAACCCAGAGAATAGAAGAACGCCTCTCCGCCCTCGGCAACGTAATCGTCTCCAACGACCACGTCGCCCTCGTCCACCCCGACCTCGAGCGCGAAACCGAAGAAATAATCGCTGACGTCCTAGGCGTCGAAGTCTTCCGCCAAACAATTGCCGATAACGTCCTCGTAGGCTCCTACATGGCTCTCTCTAACCAAGGCGGCATCGTACATCCCAAGACCAGCATCCAAGACCAGGACGAGCTGTCGAGTTTATTGCAGGTACCGCTTGTGGCAGGTAGTGTTAATAGGGGAAGCAGTGTGGTTGGTGCGGGCATGGTGGTTAATGATTGGCTTGCGGTTACGGGGCTGGATACTACGGCGACGGAGTTGAGTGTTGTGGAGAGTGTGTTTAGATTAGGTGAGGGACAGGCGGGGGCGGTTAACTCGACACATAAGGATACGATGGTTGAGTCGTTTTATTGATCTCTCTTTTTGCATTGGAGATTGATAAATCGGCTTGGGATTAAGTATGCAGGGCCTTATGAAGCAAACGATTGCGCACGCAATGAGGAACTGGAGATGATGTGGGGGGTTTTCAGGGGAGGACTTGTATGATGTGTTACACAGGCATGATACGATACCTTGAGTGCGGTAGCCTCACTCGTTATGATGATGATGATGATGATGATGATGGGTGGTTGGGCAACTGATCTTCTTTGCGAGGCGTTTTTGGCTGTCAAATGAGAGAGTCTTTTGGTCTCGTACCCCCTTCTCTTTTTCTCGTGCTTTCTATTTTGCTTTTCAGATGTACCATGTATTGTGACCTGTGACCTTCTCGTTTTTGGCAAGTCGCCGCCTGCCTTGTGATGCTGCTGATTTGTGCCTGCTCTACTCGCCGTCTTTACTTGCCCACAAGCCTTATCGTAATTCGGCAAGTCGCCCCATATCTATTGCTCCTGCCCCGCCATACCTTGTAATCACAGCACTGCTTTTGACATGCTCCTGCTCCTCTCTTCACCTGTGATCCTGCTTCTCTCATCCATGTCTCCCAACCACCGTGACTCCAGTCAAGGACTGCCCTCCTTGCAAAACCCTTTCCTCTCTTTGCACTTGTGTTTATAAATCTGCGTATTTGGAGTGATTTGAGTTCCTGTCGCGCGTTGCTTGTCCCTGTTTGATGTACCTGTCGCGCCTTTAAAGGTGAAGCTGAATGTGAAGATGAAGATGAATATGTGACGATTTGAGCTGTAAAGAGTTGTTGTACTTGTGAGGTGAAGCTGAAGTTGAAGCCATGCGAAGACGTGGGATCCGTTCTATTGACATTTGATTTGGTGCTTGATGCTGCCTTGCGTGTGATTTCTGCGAGCTGTCGATTTGAGGGTTGTAGAAGTGAAGTCCGCTGTAATTTGTACCTTGAGAGGTGAGGTCGGGGTCTGTGATTTGATGCTGAACGGTGCTTGCGTGTGCTAATCCCTTACCTTTATCTGATTGAGGACCGTGAAGTTGACTCTGTAGTACAGTAAAGTGAATCGAGCCATGAAGCTGAAGTTGAAGTTGATCGTAGCGTCGCAAGGTTGTGTACACGTCTGAATTTGATGATGAATGCCTTGTAAATTGCGCTGAGCATGATCCCCTATTGAACCAGAGAAGCTGTAGAGCTGTAAACCGGCGTAGTAGAATGCCTGAACACTTGAGATGAGGCCTAGTGCTACATATTGCGGCCCAATCTGGTGAATCTGGTTGTTTTATCTGAAGAGGGAAAGACTTCTCGAGACTGTAAATGCCCCGGAACTCATCGAGATATAATCTTATAGTGAGAGTATTTCTGCCTATCTCACTGGATGAGGTGACCTTGGGAGGAGAATTTTGCTTTGCAGCCTCACTTGCGCTTTGCTTTTGGGTCTTTGATACCCCGTACAGGCGTCGCTGTCCAACTCTGGACTCGACCCTTTCAAATCTGTCCCTCTTTGAACAATTCTGCATGCTTATGGATGTTTTTGTGTTGCTTTACTAGCCCAATTAACTGGAGAGGGGTGGTTGTGATGCCTTGTTGTTTGGTTTACCGAGCAGCAATCAGAAATCGTGGATATATTGGCTGAAATTTTGGGAATAGGTCACCATCTTGGATCGCCCCTATCGTCAAAGGTAATTTCCTATCTAGAGTGGAGAGTGTAATACCAACAAATGCTGACCTTTGCGATGGCGCGGAGGCACCGTATCCAGGTGTCCAACCGCTAAATGCTCGAGCTAATGCGCAACCAAAACAAACGAAAATCCCTCGAACCCATCACTCCTCCTTGGACTGCCCACCTTCAGCATCACCTCCAACGTCTGAAGATCCCTCTGCAACGCCAACTTCCTCTTCAGTCGCCTCTTCTGTAACGACCGGAGCTTGGGTGCTACTTGGCGGTATCGTGTCCAGGATGCGGATCTCTGGCAACATTCCGGCTTCGATAATCATATCCGAGTCTCCGACAACTTCTGAGTCGGCACCAACACCATTTTGAGAGTCGATTTCAAGGTCTGTACTGCCTTCATCGACTGCGATGGCTGCACCTTCATATCCCCAGCTAGATTCATCGAGAAACCATTCATCGTCCTGGGGAACGACGTCCCATTTGATCTCCGAAAGCACAATAAACTGAGGATCTGGCTCTCGTTTGTCCTCTGAAAGCCAGCGTCCTGCATAATCAACAGCACGTCTGAATTCCCGAAAGAAAAGACGTAAAACATCCGGAGCGTATCTCAAACGCCGCGTCGTCTGACCATCAGAAGAGGTGGGCATGTTCGCGATATCGGCGAAGCCTTGCTCACACGACTTCCTATTCGCAATTCCGCCCATGACTTCATAAAGGTCCTTCTCACCCTCCGGAATCTCATCATCAACCACGATGTAGATGACCCATGCGCCTCTCTTGGCGTCGTAATAGCTCAAAATGAACCTATCAACCAGAAAAAATACTAAGCCCCGCGCATTCTTTCTTGCCCATTCCTCAAAGGCCCTTGATAGGAAGCGGTTGTGCGCCAGGGCAAAATCAAAGGGTCCAAGGTTAATGCTGATGGCTACCTCTTTGAATTCCCACAACTGTTTTCGCGACTCGTTCCCTGGAAGTCTCACTCCATCAAGTGAACGGTCGTATTCCTCTTTACGATATACAAAGAGGTCCTCATGAGGATAATAGGTCCGCAAACAGTCCTCATCTTCGTCTTCGTCATCCCAGTCCATTCCTTGGAAGTACAGACAGCCATTGTCATCTGTCCAGCCTTCACCAGTTGCAAGAGCATCCTTAGCCTCTTGGATGATGTGTTGGAAGGTGAGAGGGTCAAGAACTTTGTTTGCAAGGTACTGGTGATGCGCGATGGTGAACTCTGGGATGAAAGCAATCTTTCTTGTTGGATGGCCGTTCAGCGGCACATACACAACATTGTCGTTTTTGATGCCCATTCTCGCAGCAATCTCCCGCGACTCGTGGTTGACATGCATTATACTAAGATAATGAGAGAAGGCGGTGTCAAAAAGAACCTTGTCGTCAGGCTTATCATTCATTCTAGCCCGAATGATTATCTTGGTTTCGAAGGCCTTCTTCCATATGGCCGTACGGAGCTCCAGTGGTAGTTTTGGAAATTAGAATATGTGGGAGTCTTGTAGAGGCTGCGAAATTTGCGTTTGGACTGCCAACCAGATGTCAGTACATGTCTCTGGCATTTGCATTCCATAGGGCTACATACCAGGAGAGCCTATGGCAACATGCGATCTACCAGCAGAGAAATGAGGACTGGCTAGACCGCTCCTGTCTGTTTCGTTGTTTCTGTCTATCATTGGAGGATTGGGGGGCAAGTTCGTGCCGCAGGAGCCTCATCACCTGGAAGGGTAACCGTTGGCTCATGATGACCGCCAGTATGAGCAGCAAGAGGATCTCCAACCTCCTGAGACTGTTGGGCTTCGGCTTCTGTGGTCACAGCTTCTTGTCTTAGACAGTCTGCTTGATCTTCAGGACTAGAGCCTATGTCCATCGAGGCTGAATCATCTTCGCCTTGTTGTTGGCCGTCTTCTGGGATTCGATCGTTGGGAGATGTCAACTTGCTCTCGTCGTCACTCAGACTGTCTGCTTGGTTCTCAGGACTGGGAGCTATATCCGTCGAAGCTGGTACATCGTCGCCTTCTTGTTGGCTATCTTCTGGATCTTGGTCGTTGCGAGACGGCAAATTGCTCTCGTCTTCACTGCGATTGACGACATCTGAGGTGCTGTTAGTAATTGCTATCTTTCAAAGAATAGTGAAGACTTACCTGTATCGTACACGGCGTTCTCGATTTCCTGACCTCTGGCTTTGCGGGCCATTCCTATGAAAGCCAGCGAGGTGCCTTTGCACTGGATGTTTGACAAAGAACTTGATGAAACAAGAGATAGGCTTCCGGAAACTGCTCTCCTTCATCCAAAGTTGCTTTCACCAGTCCTTGACACTCAGTTCTTCCTTTGGTAGCTGAGGAATCCGCGCCCTGCCCGACCTAGGACGGTAGATTGGGGTTTATGGTCAAATTGGAAGCTTACTTTCACGATATGCCCTATTATAATCAACACCCGTATCAGCCAAATGTGATTGACTGGCCTCCATTGTCAGAGTTGCGAAAAGTCGTGTCCATCTTCGAAAAGGGGTAGGAGGGGTTGTCGCCTTTGTCGCCAAAAGCGAGAGTTTGGTCAAATACTTTGGCTATCTGGGCTTTGGCTAGGAAAGCAGTAACTCCGTTCATGCCGCGTAGTCAAGAGAGGCGGTGTCTTTGATTATCTGCGTGTGGCGTCGTCAGACTCGTTCGAAAAGCTGGAGGACGGCGAGCAGGTGGGAAGTGATCTGAAAAATCCGCGCTAGTCAGTCTAGGCAAACAAACACCATCTGTATCTGGACTTTCAGGGGCTATTGATAGATGTGCTGGTGCTTTATCCAAAAATTCTAGCCCCAGCAACAAACCATGCTGAAATGGGAGCGTACCTGAATTCGACGACGTCGTTCGCACGAGGATCCCTGCGATCGGAAGCGCCGACCGTGGCTGTATCAAAATGAAGGCTTTGTCAGATTGATCTCAACAGTCAGATTGGATGTCCTCCATAAAGTCTGGGCCACAGGGGACAGTGGTTTTATTGTGGTTTCTTTGAGGTTTTTGTTTTGGTGGGGAGATTCTCCCAAACCCGCAAAGGCCTCCATGAAATGCCGACCCACAAAAACAAGGCTACTCGATACTCAGTCAACGAACGTATGTTTTCGATTGGGTCGAATATCTCTCTCGAGTCCAGCAATTTAGATTTACTCGTCAGATTAGCTGGGCTCAAAACTAGTGGATAATTGTCACATTCGGAGTCGAATTTTGATAGAAAGTCTCCTATTGCTCTCACAGGATTGGAGAGGAAATCCTCAACTCAGGCTATTTCCAATACCTGATTGGTACATCAAATTCCTAATTCTGGGTCTTATGAGAAACATATCAACCGGCACCTCGTAGTGGCACCGCAACAGCATAACACAAGCATTGTCCTGCAACCTCGTATCCCCCACAATATGGCCCCATAAACATCCACCACGCTCTCCAAAACCACAACTGTATGTCCTGATTCCGCTTAGCCAAGTCCAGTGTAATCAGGCTGGCTCGTTTGGTGTCAATGGGACGAGTTTGTTGCTCTTGGGTGAAGACTTATTGCTGAGCCTGGTCGTCCTCGTCGTCGTCCTCGCGGTAGCCGACGAACCTAATATCCGTAGAGGTTGTAGGAATTGGTACTCCGAAGTCTATGCTAGATATCAACACCTGCCTACAATTTTCGTCTGAATCCAAGCCCTGGAAGACCTACAGAGATAATTGAGCAGTTGGTACCGAGCCTTATACCGCTGCATGGAATCTGCGTTCTTTTTCGCGTCTCCTTTTGAACCACGCACCGCCTCACATTGCGCTGCTGATTGAAGAGCCAGAAGGATACTATCCGTCATCGCCACATGCCACATGGATTGAGGACGCTGGTTGTTTCCGCCCTGGTTGTGGGTGCTGGACTGGGAGGCCATTTTTGAGGTAGCGCGCTTGTTGGAGGAAGACCGGGTTCGAAACAAAAAAGAAGCTATTAGTTTTCATCAGCGGTTGTCAGGGAATTACCGTCACTCAAATTGTGCTTTGAGACAGGCGGAAAAAAAGTATAGTGCGTCAAATCGGTATGCCAAATCTAGGCCGAGATGCCACAGCGCCAGACGGGTTTGGGAGGCTCTTACCTGGACAACTGTCAGTCTGAGCTAGCTACAGGCTTTCTACTGTTGGGTTTCATGTAACCATCAATCCTACTCGTGCTATTCGCATGGAGCGCAGCCAAAGCGTTGAAATGGGGTTGAGGGATGGCTTACCTTGAATTTACAAGTCGCTTTGTAGGTGCAGCGTTATTCTGCTCTAGAAATACTTGAGTAGTGGGTTTGTCCGAGAAAAGGCAAATTGGCAAAAAGCAAGAGTGACGGGGCAACTTGGTGATGGTTTTACGTGATTCTGATGGGCAGATGCTGTTGGGTTGCCAGAAAGTCAACATCTAAAGAAACGATTTGTGAACACGCGCTTAATTTCGATTCGCCTAGACGACCCCTAGACTACGCAGTTTACTTCAGCATTGGCGTTGAAAATGCGTCTTTCACGCAATTGAGCAAAGAAAGCCACGGAATGATTTTGTCACGCTTGGAGAAAAAGTATGAGCAATCATTTATTGTAATCCTGAGCTCCGATGAATCACCAAGAAAGGTGTGTTTGGCTCTCGCTATGTACAATAGCCAAATACTGCCTCAAGTAACTACAAGTACATTGGTCCTGGAGATCAAATGACAACCTCCTCAGACTCCTCAATCGCCAACCTAAACGTTGGCAAATTGGGGTAATTGCCTGGCCATAACCGCGTCTCCGCTTTGAAAGGCTTCAGGACAGTCTGCTCGTGTATATACTGCCATGCCTTGGTATTTCTTTTCCTGATTTGCTCGGCTTGCTGCTTGTCGACCTCAACTCGTTTGACTCTTTTCAGGAGAGTCGGAACCTGTGACATAGACCCCCGCCTTGATCGTCTGCCGTTGCCTTGTATTACTAGCTTGTCCTCTCAGCTTACGAGCTGCTTCGACCTATCGAGGAAAGGCCCAAACCCCTCTCCTTTATAATGGGATACAGACCTCTCTACCGGAACAACTAATAAGGTCCACGGTCTCTACCAAGCCGAATTAACTGCCCAGGTGGACTCAAACTACGGACTGGATGACCATCGGGAGTTATTATCTATTCCCATGCATCAAGGAAACCCTCGGTTCACTCATAACCGCAGCAATCTTTCAATTATATGGGGCGAGCTCATTGGGGCACTGGCATCTACTGAGCTATTGGCAACCGCCATATCCATGCAGGAATTCTATAAATGCAGTTTTAGATCTTCGGTCACGTTGCTTTCGAGCATCTGACTACGTCTTCGGGTGTCAATCGCTAACCCCTTGACTTCAGTTGTGTACTGTTGCTACTCTAGAAGCTGCAGGAGACCCCCCGACTATTTTCATCGAAATCCAGGCCCCTAGTCTTGGAATGTGTTTTCTTCAACGACCATTTCAATTATCAGCTTCGTCTAATCTGCCTTACGCCATCGTTGAAGTGCTTCGTCAAGTACAACGAGAGTCCTCCTATCATGAATCCACTTCCATTCTCGGTTCCACATTGCCTCGAGAGCAGCATTCCGCCCCGTCGTTAACTTTGCCGTGATCTTACGTCCCATTGCTTTGATCTTCGCAATCTTAGCATCGACCCTGACGTATCGTGTCGCAACAGGGTACCCTCCGTCCCTTCTTCCAAACGACCATTTGCCATCCCAGTTGTCTGAATAATGAGCGCTTGCAAATCGTTCAGGAACTACAAGTTGCAGCGTCTGGAGCCCAGTGGTAAATGGTTGTATGTGCTCTTTTACGAATGCCATGAGCTCAGCTATGGCTACATTAGCCCAAGCAACCGGAGCTTCGTCCCGGCCTTCGCGAGTCTCCATATCATAACCATACGGGAGTACCAATAGCATTATAGCTCCATGCTTGATTCTTCCAAGTACCTGCTTTGCACATGGACACATAGCCACCCATGTTGAGGTAGATTTTGCCTCAGCTACTTGCGTGGCAAGCTCCAGCCCAGTCCTGTGGCCGGAAGGGGGACTCAGCAGACCCGGGAAACACGATTGCCTTTCTCCGTTGGATTTCGTCTTGGAAATGGCGAGGATTCGGCACCTGTCTATGTGGTAATGCAATTTCAAAAGTTGCAACGTCCAGGTTCACAATAAGTCGGTAATCGCCATGGTTATCTGCGAGTAGACCCAGGTAGAAGTGTCTCATCATATCGAGGGCCAACTTCGAGGTGCTTAATACTGCTGAGATTGGCATCTTGGGAATGGGAGAAACGCCTTCAACAATCCTCATGAGATAGTCTGGCATCATTCTGTTTGGAATGTTCCTGAGAAAGATAGTTGTTCTGACATCAATGTTGTTGTCTGCAATTTCTGTGCCATTGGTGCTGGACATGGAAGCGGGCGTCTTGGTATCTTTAACGCAAGGTTTGAACTTGTGGTCAAGCATGTTTCGGTATTGTATGGTATAGCAATGCTGTAGATCATTGGGATCGATCCACAACTTGTAGTTTCGACGAGGAAGATCTGATTCTGCAGCAGCGAAGCTTAGGATCATTTTCTGGATCTCGTATGGAAAGTCCAGAAACCCGAAGAACGTATTCAGAGGCTTAAATGGTGTCGGTCGAAGTATCGGAATTATCTCGGATTCAGAGCCAGCGTCATCTGCTGAACGATTATTTTGGTTCTTCTTTGCCGTGGCATTCATCTTGGCCGGCTGCTTCTTCCGTTGGTTCCTCGACTCTGAAGATTGGCGATCGTTCAAGAATGCGCTATTTTCTGCTTCTTCCTGGCAGGAGGCTGAGCCTTGCGTTGCGGTGGGTACAGGGATGTGCTTGGCCTTCGGAGGAGGTTGGTTTCGGGGCTTAGGGGTAGCGCTATCTAAAAGCTGGTCAGTGATCAAAGCCCATGCCGGCCGGAAGCGTGCCAGAAGGAAGATTGAGACATACGATCATCTGCTGGCTTCTCGTCTCCCAAGGTCAGCCAAACAGGCAAACGGGTTGACGGACGCAAATTTGCTTTTTGCGGAACTGCCTCGATAATCATCATCTGAAGCACTGTCAGTCTTGGTCCACACGCCGCAGATCTCGATATTTAGATCCTTTTTGGGGGTAGGAAAAAGGGAGCTGAGACATACCGTCGGGTTCTTTTAGGTGGGCACCTTCGTCACCTTCGCCGGCCAAACACGAGAACGAATTCCATGAAGCAAATTTACTTCCATTGCTGGAGTTTACCATTGTAACTGCAAAGCACCGAGGTTTCCAAGCCTTGGAGTGTGTTACAAGTTTGCGGCCCTCGCTGGATGTTGATGTTGGGGTTGCTGTGGGAGCTCGGCCTCAATGCCGGAAAATAAAAAATAAAAACTCGAGCATCGAACAGCGAGCATCAAGGTTTAGTCATCAGGTTCAAATGAGAGGGGTAGAAAGCCCCCTTTTTTCATAACAGCATTTTCACAAGAGTGGTATTGCATTGAAGGGCTTGGTTCACGTTATTTTGATCAAAGAAGGCAGATGGTCATGGGTGTCAATTCTGTCCATGTCCACGCTGAATATGCAGTCCCGCATGATTGCTGCTGCCCCAGAACACCCCTGAATTTGTTCCTCTGTATGAATATTCCTGCCCGGTCTGCCTAGACAATTTCGCCATCGCTGCGTATTGGAGAAGCGGCAGCAAGTTGAAGGAATGTGCTAATTGCCCGGAAAAGCCGCAGCAGAGAATATTCATCCCCATCTGCTTAAGTACCACCTCTGTCTAGTCACACAGTCAGTACCCAGCCACCTACTCAGAGGAGGGGGATCGAAGAGGATCAGACATACAGTCACGGATAGTACGACAGACTAGGTAATACATTGTTCACACTAGAGCAGGGATAGCCATATACAACATGGCCTTGCAGACATTCAGGGAGGCGACGAGAGTCTGCATAGAGATTGATCTGGCTATTTACCATTAGCAATGAGGATGAAAGCGGAGCACAGGAGAAATTACGTGGCATTTTGGTGGTGTCAAGCTCTGAGTTCGTGGTTTCTGGTGTTGCTTGAAGGTGGATTGCAAGTTGCTTGTTTTCGTGGGGATATTTCAATCGGGAGACGGCGCTAGAACCTCGCCTGGGCACGCCCCAAAACAATCCAACATTCACAAAAACAACTGTCATATCCTACGGAGGCTCTGGGAAAGCGTCTAGAAAGGATGGGCCTTGCTTCGACTTTTCCTGGGTTATCACTTCAGGTCAGAACTGCACCGGAAGACTCATATCTTGCATGATATCCATGCTATTGCCAATGGTGCAAATCTTGCTTCGAATCAGTGGAATGGTCATTTGAGGACGCTCTTCGTTCTCAATTGCGAGAATTTAAATCTGGCTGTGGCATTTTCACCGCAATTATCAGCACGGAACGGGTTTGAGCACCAAATTATTACACAATGTTTGCTGCTATAAGCTACATCTCGATCCAAGGATTGCTAAATACAAGTAATGCCGCCGAAAGTGTCTTGATAAAAAGCTCATGACCGTCGTTCGACGACAAACAAGGTTTCTGGGAACCATGTTTGGAAACCATCCACTCCAGCAAGACCCTTGGCTTTGACCTGCTCAATGGGTTCTGCCAATGCCTCCTCAATAGACAAAGTACCACGGGTGGGTATGCCCAGAGTCACTTCTTCTCCCAAGGATTTGCGATTCTGATGCTTTCTCCGCCTGATGGGCACCCGTATTATAAATACGCCTGACCTTTTCGATAATGTGACCTTAAACCACCTTCCAGTCCTCGTAACCATCCTCCATACCCAGGTTGTTGTCATCCGCGGCTCCCTCTGCGAACATCCAGAACTCTCTACACTACTTCGGAATAATCAACTTCAGGGTCTTAAGTTTCTCTTGAGCGAAATACTTCAGAGCGCTAGCCTCCTGTCGAATGCAGACTTCCATGAGTTCGAAGATGGCGTAATGTGCGTGGGCAAGTAGGTGACGGCGATAGTTATGGCGAGTGATGTCTGCATGCTCGAAGTTGAAACGGGATAGAGTCGATGATACACCGCTCGACTCCCATAGACGTCTGCCAGCAGTAGCATTGACACGTCTGAAGTCTGACAATGGTGACTGACCTCTCCTGATGCTGCCAGGAGCTTGACCAAAGATGGTGTTGCCAGCGCCTTGAGAACTGACACCCTGGTCCTCGGATTATGAGTGGAAGGATTGGAAGATTAGGGCGGAGTGATGCTACATTGCTCGATTCGCGTGCCTTTCGTGTGGAAGTATCAGAATGTGAAAACACCAGGTGTGATATGCATATCGCCGGTGAGTTCGGCGATACAGATGTCTTGCTAATCTAAAATGAACTGGACTTGGGATGAAGCGACAGATAAGCCTGGAGAAGTAGATGGATCAAGCGGCCACGTTGAGGGATAGCGCCCGGGAGACCTGCTGCAGCACCTGGACCTGGACCTAAACCCGGCGTACAGTATTGAAAGCACAAAGGCGCTGAAGGAGATTTTATAAGGAGTACGGGTGTAAGCGGAGGCAATTGAAGGCACAACCACGATACCGGTACTGAGAATCCAGAATGCTCTCCACACCATTGCCAGATCCCATTTCGTGGCGCTATCGATATTGATTATGTGTTCTCCATGAAAGCCATCCACGGTACATGGTAATCAGGGCAGTGGTTTTGGCCCCCCAGTAGTGGCAGAGCCTCGTGCTACGGCCAACATCGAGGATGTTCGAGGGCGACAGCTTTTGCTATTTGAACGAGAGCTCCATATGTCGGCGAATTTATAAGTACGGTTCCCAGGGTGTGAGTCGGATCGGCAAGCTATCAGCGTTGGAGTTGTTGACGGAGCGAGGTTGACGACTCGTGGGATGGGACTCCCAATGAGGGATTGCAGGGATCGGACGACGGACTCTTGAAAGATAATATCCATCATAGAGCCCAGCGACTGCGAAGCTGGCTCTGCTCGCGGGACATCTACCTCTGGGTCAGCACGGTCAATGATTGACCGTGAAGGGCGTACCTGTGACAGCTTTCTTGCCGTTTCTCCTACCCAAAAATGAAATCGTCCTGAGTAGGGTATCTGCTAGGAGCCGCTATGGAGCTTAATCTGAAGGCATGATCTGGCGGCGTTCTTTGACGGGTTGGCTTGCGGATCGGTATGGGCAAACTCGCGTTCAAAATGTCGACGAGAAATAGGAAACACGCTACAGCATCGAGCGGCCGCCCAAATTCACAAAGGAAGCGCAAACATCAGATGAATCACCAATTGGAAAGCGCGATTCGAACGAGGATCACACGAGATAGGCTCAGGCTTAAGCTCATTTCGAAGTCGTCACTGCATAGAATGCTCTAGTATGTGCTTGATATGCAGGCCATTGCCTTTGTGTATTGAACTACGTCTGGAACTGAGTGGCGCCTCGAACAACGAGGATACGGACCGACAGGAAGTTTTGATGCCTCTAGCGGGGATATGGAGCTGCTTGGGAGTGTTGCCATTGCCATTCGATCTCAACGACGGAGAAGCTGGCATAGAATCGATTATTGCCATCCTGTTTGTCGCGCTAGTGGTGTCTGTGTAGCCTTTCCGAGACTGTTGTACGCCGTGGTAGTCTCTGTAGAATTTGGCCGGTTCTCCTTCACTCTCAGCCCATCCATATATCCACATATCCACATATCCATTCGTCGCCGCCGCGTGTAGATTCGAAGTCGTGAGGTAGGGGAGCTTCGGCGGCAATTGAGGGTGAGTTGATCTCGCCCCCTTTGTTGGGTTTGACAGGAAGAGTGGCCTACTTATGTTCAGCATATGAACCTCAACTCAAAGCGGACCGGTTTGCGATCAGAACTTATTGATGATGCTTGAGTGACACCGACCTATTCATCAATAGAGTACCAGAATACCATCACCAATATTTCGCAGAAGAGCAGTAAGAAAGCGTGGCCGCCAAAAGTTAACAAAGCATCCGCTTCGAGAGCGTATATGCAAAAGATACCGCAATTCAAGACCCAGTAGAGCATGAGGGTGAAAGCTAGACCAATTAAAGCCATTGCGATTCGGGTTGAAGAGTTAGAAGTGCGTGGAAGAGGACGAAGTGCTTTATCCAAGGGGTGCTTTTCGATGTTGTTTTTACTTCTGGTTTATCAACCGCGCCTACAAATTCACTCGCTCACCGGAATACCGCCTTGAACTATAGCGCTATATATTGCCTGGTTACTCCACTTCCAGCCCCTACGAAGACGGACTCTATAGGGCAACATCACGGATCTATTTTCTCTTGAACAGCCTCAACTTTTTACGGTTACTCAAGTCGGCGCGGGTTTAGCTGAAGCTTCACGTTGCCAAACTGAATGATCTAACTCTACCCATGATCATGTCGTGCAACTCACAAGACGGCTTTAGAATTGACAGTTGCATGATTGGCCGTTTGGTTCATTTTGAAAGTCTCGAGTTTAAGTACGTCTAAGAATACAAAGTGAGAAAACTTTGGTTCGAGCTTTCTCGTAAAGTCCAATATTATCAGACAGTATCCGACTCGGTATCCTAGCCTCCTGAGCAGCCTGCTCTCTCTCAAGCCAAAAGAACCCGCACAACTCTTACGGAATGCCCTATGATATTAGCAAGTTTTGGAGCTTTAAAGCCTATAAACTTAACGAACGCCCACCGGACTATGGCAGCTCAGCGCCACTGTCCACACTCCAATATCCAGTCCTGTAAAAAGACAAGAAATCTTGTTCCTTGATTCTAGGACTTTCTCGGCTGATATTTGACTCGTAATACAATTTACTGGCCACTATTTTCGAACCTGGGACATTTGGAGGGAAAAGTGTGGGAATTCTAACGTCGTCGAAACTTGCAAATTGTCTCACTACTCTCAGAGGCAGATTCACTCTCGCCGGCGAAGAATTTTTGAATTTGAAGATAATGTCTCACTCCTAGTAGCACATTCACTCAGAAGAATGAAGAATCGGTGCTTGGACTAGTACTATAATGTCTCATTCTCTGTGGTAGATTGACTACGGCAACTGAAGAAAGAATTGGGTGTATTGTTGAATATTGATGTCTCAATTGCAGATTATCATGGATATAAATACTGATATGGTGAATTTCCGGTAAGTTCATCCCATGATAGTTTCTCTCTGGGAATCAGATATCTAAACATTGGCCATATGCTGTACATTAAGGTTGAGTATGAAGCCTTAGGGTAATGTCACATTAACAGATTTGCAGGTTTGAGTCCTTTCTGCGGGCCAGAGTCGACGACACATGCAAAGAATCAAAGGTATTGTCTATCATATCTACATGTATTCATGACATTCTGATATTGGTACTAATCTACAGTATCTTGCAACTACAGCTCGAATCCGCAGGAGGCAAATTTTGCTCCATCTTACTGTAGCACCTTATCACAAAGGAAATATGGGACAACCACTTCGGGCTAGGTAGTCCCAAATCGATGTACCCCCGCCTACGGCCATCAGCCCAGAGCCTCAAATGTTGCTCGATGACTCGAAGTGTCGCCGGCGAATGGACACACTCCCAAAAGCCGTACTGGTACCATAACTTTTCAGTATAACGAGCTACCTTCCTTCCTGAAGTCAATTCCCACAAACGAGATGCTGCCACCTTTTCGGAGGCAGCCATCGCGCTTCTTGAAGTCATTGCTAGCCTCCTAGCCCTGGCCCTGGTCTTGATATCATCCTCCCATTCCTGGAGCATTCTTTCCTGATCTTGCCACTTCCTATATCCCGTGACCTTACCTGAACGCGGGGTATGGGGATAAAGGCACCCTGATTCATGATTTTCGCCGTCACATTGCCACGTCGACTTCGCTTCCTCCGAAAATATGAGCTCCAATGTTTCCATTCGAGGGTCCGCTAGTTGCTCATACTTTCGAGCAATTGCGTTTAAATACATTTCGACGTCCGGCCATGCATTGGCGGACACACGGTTGCAGAAATCGTCAAAGCCCTCAGGAGTCTTCATAAGTTTTGCCAACTCCTTTTTGTCGAAATAGTATGATGGAGATAGAAGCGGAAGATAGCATGCCCCATGCCTGGCTGCTGCCAGCAGTAAACCCGATTGAGAGTCTCGTGGATAGGACTTGAACGGCGGGTATTCTATAGTCGAGTCTCTCACATTGACGCATGCTCCCTTTTTGTAGACGAAGTAGTGGCTGGTAGCAATATCCCATGATTCCTTCATGGTCAAGGCTTCCCGTGGCATTCCACTCTTTGTCGCACCCAGGTTTGTGAGATGATTTCTCTTCCTGCGGGATTTCAGCTCGAATATACCGCCATATTTAGAGAACACGAGTTTCCATATAGTGAGTCGGAGTTCCGTAGGTAATTTCTGATATGGACTTTCAGTCTTATTCTCTTTGTTCTTTATGTTGCGGCTATTGTCTTCTAACATTTTCGTGGCGGGTGGGTATACATCAGGGGTTCGGTTGGTGTGTTCCTGCTTTCGCTTGCGAGTTGACTTGGCCGACATCTTCTTGCGAGGGGTTTCGTTGAGAGAACTGGATGCTTTGTTTTCGGGGTGGCGTATTGGCTTTGCGATGACTAGATACGCTGTCAGTATTCATACTGGGCAAGGTATGGGGGAAATTCAGTACTACCTCTGACGCGCAGGCTGTCTTCCTGGTCTTCTCGGTCTTCTCGGTCTTCTCGGTCTTCTCGGTCTTCTTGATCTCCTTGATTTTCTTGGGCTTCGAGCCCGCAATCTAGGCAAGCATATCGGTTGGGTGATGTAAACTTCCTCGCCGCTGTTCCAGCAGTCAAGCTCGCCGTACCTTTGTGTGTTAGCAATGGAGTAAGAGGAACTATGTCAGGGAGGAATACCTTCAAGGGTTTCCCCATAGTTAGTCATAGCGAGAGCCGACTTGAGGCTGCGTCGACGTCTAGTCATTCTGTCTCTGTTTCTTGGAAAGTATGGCTGTATGGTATCCCCGAAAAATTCAAAGAAAAGAAGAATATTTTGGAGAGGCTATGTCTAGCGTTGTCTGGTTAAATTTTTTGGAATCAGAGGCTTGGGAATTTTTATGGATTGGACAAAGTTTGTGGACAAAAGAAATCGGTCAACAAAGCTCGATCCTCAGGTTGGCGACGAGGTCAATCAATATACAAGCACAGAAGGGGAATTTGCTGTTTCACGTGACGAGAGCAAATTCCAAAGGTTCTTTTGCTGGGTTAGAAGGGAAAATAATAGAAGAATTTTGGTATCAGGCTTCTTTATATATAACATTCAAAGTCTCTTTATAGTTTAAATTTCCAATACATATTGCGGAGACTGGCATTGGCCCTAGCAACCATTGATGTGCCCACATTGATGCATCGTCGCTTCCTCCCCAGCTCTCCTCCTTCATAGAAAAACACAAAACCCCAACCCAACGGATTCCGCGTCCGCACTTCTTCAAAGCCTTATGAAACCATTTAAAAGTCTAAAGCAACGGTAATCTTCACGATGGCAACCCCACTCGCGTCCGCAGCGGCTGAAACGGACCCCGCAAACCCCCTTGCAGCTTCTGCAGAGCCGCAGCACCCCGGCACTCAGTCAACTATCGAGAACACCCCAAGAGATCCCATCGACTACGCTTTCAAAGAGAATCATCAAGCACCGGATGCCTCGCAAACACAATCCCAAACCCAAGAGAACACCGCGCCAAGGGAGTGGGGTCCCGTGACAGTGGAGGAACCAGAGCTGCCCGCCATCAGCAAATCGGCGTCGGAAAGCAGGACCAGTGTCACAGCTGGAAGAACGGAGATTCCTGATAGTGAAGAGGCTATGGATTACAGCCCTGTCACGTTGAGCCAAATAGCCAGGCTTGACGCCCTTCGTGCCCCGCAGTCTTCTCCTACAAACGCCGGCCTCCGTGCCAATGTTCCTGAGATTGACTTTGAACACGCCGAAGATGAGGATGTTTTGATTGACGCAATTGATGATCATGAACATGCGACCTCTTCGCGATTGGTCTCTTCTGTGGGCGCTGTGGCCGTTCCGAGCGAGACTTTAACGCGAGGTGAAGGTGGGGAAGCCACGACTGCATCGACATTTCCTGACATGGCCATTCGAAGCAGTCAAAGCGGAATGGAATCACTGGATGTAACTGCAGAGAGAGCCATGAAAGCTTTAAAGGGTTCTACCGTTATGCCTAGCGATGCTGAAGCTGAAGCTGGGCCTGCCATTGGTGGTACCAGCAGAAATGCTCCTCACCTTTCTCATCCCCGTCCAAGCCCCCGGACAGAAATTCCAGACAGCGATGATGAGAGCTCTGAGGATATGGAAATCGGTGCTCAGGCAGTGGTGGGCCAGCTATCTGGAGGTGAGACTACTGGCTCTGGCCTTGCCGGAGTTCAGAGTGGTCTGAAAACGACGGATGAAGTCTTCAATAAGAGCACCCAGTATCCGCCAAAGAAATCAACAGCCGCAAACGGATACGACAGTACCCAAGATGAGACCCAATCGCAATCGGTGCAAAAGGCACAGGACTTAGGAGTCATATCGAACGGAGACGAAAGCACCCAAGATGAGACCCAGGCGCAATCATGGCCGCATGCACAGAACACAGGTGTCACATCGAACCGAAATGATAGCACCCAATCTGGGAGCGAAGAATGGTCACACGCACAGAAGTTTGCTGAAACAAATGAGTATGAGAACACTCAATACAGGTGCGAACCGCAATCTCTGAAGTCATGGCCCACGGTGTCAGCACCCCCTTCAGCCCAGCCTCATCTGCCCGACGAAGTCGATGACAGAACCCCTGGTAGTACCAGAGGCCCAACGCCTATGGAGATTGATGAACCAGTTACATTGCCGTCACAGTCATTTCATACGCAAGATACACAAGTCCTCAATAGCCAGGAGATGGAAGAGAGGATCAGGTATGTTCGCAATAAGACGACAACTGGTGGAGAATATCAGTCTTCCGATGACACTGACAATGATCTACAATCCAGTGTCGATGATCCTTCCCAAGGCCCTACTGAGAATCGCCTTCGCCTTGCACTTCAGTATTCTGCGTCTGCAGATACTGATGGACAGGATGAACAATTGCCGACTGGTCAAGCACTTTCAACCAGGTATGGCCTTGGGAACAAGACAGAGATCAAAGACTCTCAAGACACCCAATCCTCTGGGTTTACTGACCAAGAGTCATCAAATAGTCCGAACCCATCCTACTCAAATTTACCTGGTGCCCAGCCAGTGCAGCCTCCGGTTCTGCCAGATACCCAAGCTCTGCAGCCTCCAACCTTGCTAGCTCCCCAACCTATATCCCCAAACATCCCACCGCCTGCGGTCTCCCTCAAGAGATCTGCACCAGTGGATGTTGATGAGAAGGGCGAGGACTTGGCAGAGGCTGAACATCCGTCAAAGAGGTATGCTATTGGGAACAAGACGGAAATCAAAGACTCTCAATCTTTCAGCACTGACGAAGACTCTTTCTAGCGTCATTGAGTCTTCCAAAATCACAGGACCCGAATCTCCTCGTTTACAGCCGGCTGACCAAGAAGAACTTCCCGATGCTCCGCCTTCTTCAAACAGCATTCAAAATCTCAGCACAGTAGCCGACATCCCTCCATCTCCGACGCCAGTTGAAGACCCACTTACAGCTGCTGTTCAATACCAGCCTAAAGAAAATTATTCCTCCCATCCACTTTCTTCCCCGACAAAACATGCAGCTTCCAGCCCTCCTGCAGCAAAGCCAGCGCAAGCACCAGCAGGATCTCAGAGTAAAGATATCCTGATGGCAGAGTTGAAGGCTATGAAGATTGTAAGTGCCAAAACAGAAAATCGAAGCATGGAGGCAACGCTAACATTTATGCTCCTAGTCTTCTCTCCAAGCCCGAAATGCAGCGTTAGAAGCTGAGATTGCCAGTAGACGGGCAAAGCTGGAGGCAGTAACGAAAGAGTTGACGTAAGCTTTCCCCTAGTTACACACCCTGGAGAAATAGTTGTATACTGACATGAACATTTTAATAGGGCCCCCGCTTCACAGACGGTCAAAAAACACATCAAACTTCTTCACGATTACAACGACATCCGCGACGTCGGCCAGGGGCTTCTTGGTATGATTGCCGACAATAGAGGAGGCATCCGCGTTGGAGACCTCTATGAGGAATTTGGAGTTGATGTGAAGGACTAAATAATTTCGTGTCCCCTATTTGTTTCTTATTTTCCTGTTTTCCTAGGGCGGATTTGTACGACATCACGAATGTACGAGGATGAGCTATGAAGCATTGCTAGGCGTTGCATGGCGGGAAGGATCAAGATACCCATTTGCTTTACTTTACTAGCTTATCATGGCACAGCAGAGGCGTTTGGGGCGGAAATTTCTTTGTCAAACATCAATTGAGCAAAATGGTATCGAGCAAAAAAGCTATCAGAAATCCAAAAGTTCACTCCCCTCATATCCCCCCCCACTTCCTCCCCACAACACCAAAACCCCTCTCAGTCTCCCTTCACTTTTCATTCTCTTTCTCATCAAGACAAACACAAATAGCCGCCATGAGCGCCAAATCTACACCCGGAGCCACAGTCACATAATACGTCTGTGTCCCGCCAAAGATTTCCCGCACGTTGAAAAAAGATCGCGAGATTTGCGCTACGACTGTGCTGCCCATAGTTATGGTTGCAGATCGATCCAGCCAGTCGCCTTTCACGAGGAGTTCGATGGGCGCCCGATTCGAGGCGTTCTGGAACGTTGCTATCATTTTCGATGTTCCGACTTTGATTTTCGTTAGTCTCAAGTCCCTCCCCATCCCAGAAGCAACGGGGGAACTCACTAGAAAACTTCCCTTTCACCTCAAAAAGCACCTCTCCGCCCGGCGCCTCGGCATAAAAACTCTTATGAATACTCAACAGCTTCGTCCGCAACGAAAATAGCGGATTGCCAGCTCGGTCTGCGAATTCCTTGCGGTCGGAGAGCGAGAATGCTTGGCCGCGGCATTGGACGACTTCTTGGCCGTTCTCGTCGACGATGTGGAAGGTGTCGCCGGAGAGAGACCAGACTTTTTCTTTCATGGCCAGCGTGGTTTGTTTGGGAAGGCAGTATGCGGCGTGGACGCCCAGGGGAGGGGTGATAGGGGCGAGGTTTATGGGAGGCATTTTTGGTGGGTTGGTGGGGGTTGAGCTAGGAAGGATTTAAGGTTTTTCGATACTTGGAAATTTCAATGTCGAGAGTATACGTGTAGATGGCCGGAAAGAATGAGCGATGGATGCTGAAGTTTATATGTTCTGACATTCCAGCCTGTTATCGCAGCAACCCCGCCAAGACAAAGCTGAGTTCCTGATGCCCCTCCATGGCGCAGCACAGTCAGACTGTGGAATCAGTGTGGATGCTTTTAGTACGTGAGTTTCAGATCCTTAACTCAGCCTTGTCGGCTACAGTGCCACTGGACCCGTCGTTCGATCCTTTTGGTCTCTTGTGCCGCTGGATGTCGTTCAATGGCCCCGAATTGGAAATTATTTGGTGGTTGGATGACTTGGATGCATGTACGAAATGCACTAGACGTCACAAAAGCTCCCAGGCTGTGGGGTTTGACAGGCGGGCAGGTGGATCGTTCTTGGCAGGTCAGTTTAGGACCGGATCTGCGGACCTGAGCGCTAGACTGAGCAAAGTGCGAAGCGAGGGGGGCTGTGGGGGCCATCCGCTCGAAGATTCTCCATCTAAACCAACGACGTGCAAGAAGTAGGCTCTGGTTTAGAGCCCGGACGTCGGCCGCCAGTGGCGAGTTACTTGCAAGGCTGAGGGTTCACGGATTTAGTCTGCTTTCTCAATCATCGGTATCTATCATTTCAGAATCGCGGCCGCTAAAAGCGCTGTCTGATGGAGTGCTGGAAATTTGTCTCTCTGGCCAAAGAAATGCCTCTGCAGCATGGAGGATACCTTCTGCATCTTCCAGCTTTCGGATCATCAGGATCTTGGCAGCGTGACTCGAGAAGAAACGTTTGTCCCTGTCGTCTGCAATGCGGCCACAGACGAACATCTGCCAGAGAAATAGATCGTTGAATGTTGCCAGAAGAACATTCAGATCTGAGCAAGATTCCAGACACGATTTGATCCGCCCAGCCAGCATGGTATTCATGCCCAGTTCCTTCGGTAGCTCCCTCAGTTCAATGTAGATGTAGATGACACAAGTCCATCCGAAAGTCCGAAATATCGCATGCTGCTCATTTTCGGGATCTTCAACATACCAGAGCTGATGGACCAGTCTCTCCAGAACCTCCACTCTGTCAGTAAACTGGATATCAGTGGACAATGCTGTATCCGGAGAAGCATTGCCATCGTGGAAATCATCCCTGAACTGCGTCAAATTCCGAAGCCCCCATAACGCCGTTGCCGCCAGGTCTGACAAAGGAGAGTTCGTGAAATTATACAATCGCGTACGAAACGTTTGCGCGTAAGAAACAGTAGCAGAGCTCGGTTGCCCGAAGTAAGTCTTGAAATCAGAAATATCTATAGTAGGTTCCAGAATTGGTTTTGTTGAAAGAGTAATTGCGCCCGCGAGGTCCGTACTGGAATGTGTCAGTCAACGGGAATTGACCGAAGACATGGAAAAAGCTCACAAGTATACATGCCGTCTAGTCTTAGGGTCATATGCGAGACCCCCTACGCCTCCTGAAGCTGTGACTAGTTGGAGTAGCCCAGTAATGTGCGTTTTCGCCGTACGAGGACGACCTTCAAAGGCCTTTTGCTACCATCAGCTATGTTGTATGTTGAGGAATGTGCTTCTGTACCTCCTGTTGCGCAAAAACACACACAGTATTGATTGTCCCCACATCGTGGTCGCCTCTTTCTAGCCTTTCGTTCAGAAGCCGGATAGCTATCCCTCGATGATGGTAAAAATTGCGGGGTAAATCGACCTGCTGCAGGTAGGCGGCGTGGGAAGAGGTTGACGACATCAGAGAATGGAAGAATGCCTCATCTCTAACCGCCAAAGGATACCATTCGAATCTCGGTCCGACGCATGTCAAAGTTTGTACACAGACTACGGTGACATCTGGTCTGTCAGCATTGAGCTTGCAGATAGCAAAAAGGAGAACGTACAGTGGTATATAAGAAACCGCAGATACGAGTCCTCTAGATCTGATCTAGGGGAATATGGAGCCACCGCTTTCGAAGCTGGATTCCGGGGGAGGCTAGGTATTGGTTCCACATCCTCGTTGCCCCCAGCCTTGGGTTTCCGACGTTGCTTGCGCCGGCCGCCGCGTGGACCTATGGATGCTTTGAATTGTCGCGGGCTTCCGACACCCACTTTGGTAATCATCGTATTTGATCATTGAGCATAGGCTCTAGTCGCCATGCAACGGCCGCCTGCATGAGATGCCATTTCCTATCGCGACTGCTGTGCGACTGCTGTGCGACAGCTGCTCGGCGTTTACACTTCGTGCATGGCGGGCAGAATCCTTGCTCCTGCAGCCTGCCATCTCAGCCGCTCCATTGATAGGCGGTTCTGTGTCACCAGCGAGAGCTTAACATGCACTACATATTTGAGAAGCTGGATGGACCTGAAAAGGCTTTAAAGGAGAAACTTTTCTGCTTCTATTTATCTTCACGCAATATCGAAACACGAAGGCATGTCTCGAGAAGTCGAAATCAAAGTTCGCAGCCAAGTTTTTAGCTTGCCCCTAACCGAGTCTCTAGGAAGGAACCTTCAGCTGACTCCTGACTCCTGAATCCTGACTCCTGACTACCTAGGTGCCTAGGTACCTTTGTTGATTCATTTCTTTGGTATTTGATTGAATTCTTTAACTTTTAAATTTTCAAACGCAAGTCCAAGCTTCATATCAAGAGAAGTCTCTTGGGAGAGAAAAATCAGATGCATTTTGCTCACACATGGTCTGATCGTTTCGGTGCATTTGCTGCCGACATCAAGCTTCCAAGTTTGGCGTAGCATTTCTCCTCACCGGATTAACATTGAACAACCTCTGCTCTACTCAATTAGCCGCATGAATTCTTCCGCAATGCGCTTAATTCAAGCGCTAGCCGTCAATACGAATTCGTCTGCTCTCCTGATTGCTGGAAATGGAGATGGCTAGTGCCATCCAATTCGCGGGGTGAGGGGTCTTTGCAGCCCGCATGTAGAACCCCTGAGGCAATATACGTCAGATCATTTTGCTATAAATTTTATTTGTTGCTATATAACCAATGTCTAGGTACCTCACCGTCTGTTCGAGTGGCAGACGCGTTGAAGATTTCTGTCGTTGCAATAATGCGGTTTCTACGGCTCGTGAGCGCGTTGACAGCACTGCTGTTGACGTGTAATGCTACTAATAACGGGCTCATGGATATTGTATCCTGGGACCCTTACAGCTTGGTTGTTAATGGGAACAGAACATTCATTTTGTAGGTAATATGAAGAGACAGAAGCTCTGAACTGACGCGTCTAGCGCTGCTGAGTTCCACTACCAAAGAATGCCAGTTCCTGAGATGTGGCTGGTCAGTTCAGCTATCAATTGAAGCTCGCAGAAGCTAACTTGCCAGGACATCTTTCACAAATTCAAAGCCAATGGTTTCAATACCATCAGGTTGGCTCCTCCATTACATTCAAGGAGCACAGCTAACTTCTCTAGTGTCTATTTCTTCTGGTCGTACCACTCCCCTTCTAAAGGCGTCTACGATTTCGAAACCTCGGGAAAGAACATACAACGTCTATTCGATTATGCTAAAGAGGCAGGCCTTTGGGTAATTGCTAGGTCAGGGCCATATTGTAATGCTGAGACAAATGGTGGAGGGCTTGCTCTGTGGGGTTCCGATGGAAGCATGGGTAATTTGAGGACAAGCGATGAGACCTACCATCAAGCATGGCTACCTTGGGTCTCCAAAGTTGGGGCGATAATCGCGGCCAACGAAATCACGAAAGGAGGAGTAAGAAATCCAAGAATTGCTGAGTGGAAAATTCTGACAGGTAATTAGCCCGTCATTCTGAATCAAATCGAAAACGAACTTCAGGAGACTGTTCATTCGCCTACAAATACTCTCGTTATATACATGGAGCAACTCGAAACCGCTTTCCGAGCTGCAGGAGTAACTGTGCCCTCAACACACAACGAGAAGGGAATGAGGAGCATGTCTTGGAGCACGGATTACCAGAATGTTGGAGGAGCTGTCAATATCTATGGATTGGACAGTTATCCTGGCGGTTTCTCTTGCACAAATCCCAACAGCGGATTCAAGGTGGTTCGAAACTACTATCAATGGTTTTCAAACTATTCTTTTACTCAGCCCGAATACTTCCCTGAGTTCGAGAGCGGTTATTTCACACCATGGGGAGGAAGCTTCTACGACGATTGCACCGCCGAGCATGATCCTGCTTTTGCGGATGTTTATTACAAGAATAATATTGGGCAGAGGACAACTCTTTTGAGTTTATATATGGCATGGGGAGGCACAAATTGGGGACACTGTAAGACAGATGCGCAGGGCTTTGGTCTCTTACTAATGGACATCAGCTGCCGCTCCCGTTGTTTACACTTCCTACGATTATTCGGCTCCATTGCGAGAAACGAGGCAGATCCAAGGCAAGATGTATCAGACGAAGCTCATTGCGTTATTCACAAGAGTCTCGACCGATCTTTTGAAGACTTACATGGTTGGAAACGGTACTGGATATGCTGTGAGTGAAAACCCGTCAATGGATTCGTCGTATGCTAACAGCTTCAAGACCGACTCGACAGGAATATGGACTTGGGAAATACGAAATCCAGATACTAATGCTGGATTCTACACCGTGCAACAAGCAACATCAAGCTCTAGGGACGCCGTATCATTTTCAGCGAATCTCAACACATCTCAAGGTGTCATAACTGTTCCGAATGTCAGTCTCAACGGTCGACAAAGCAAAATTCTAGTTACCGACTACAATTTCGGCAACAACACGCTCCTATATTCTTCCGCGGATGTGCTTACCTACGGAACCTTCGGCGTCGACGTTATAGTACTCTATCTGGAAGAAGGCCAAAGTGGGCAATTCGCACTCAAGGGTCCCTCAACTCGTAGCACGCGTAGTGTCGTTGGAACCACGGAATTTGTAGCTACTCCTGCTGCTGGTAGCACAACGATAATGTATACCCAGGGTTCTGGAAGAACTGTGCTGCAGACTGATGGGGTGTTGGTTTATCTTCTCGAGCAGAAGGCAGCTTGGAAATTCTGGGCGCCATCGACAACTACTGATCCAGATGTCAAGCCCAATCAGCAAATATTTGTCTTTGGGCCGTATTTGGTGCGAAGTGCCTATGTATCACATGGCGTGGTTCATGTTTCGGGCGACAATGACAACGCTACAACGATCGAAGTCTATACAGGAAATTCGGATATTCAAACTATTGATTGGAACGGCATCCGCCTCGATGCAACTCAGACAGGGTACGGCTCGGTCATTGCTCAGATCCCTGGCGCAGCAGACCGTACTATTTCGTTCCCACCACTCCAGAACTGGCGCAATGCGGATTCGCTACCCGAGAAGCTTTCCACTTACGATGATTCGAAATGGACTGTTTGCAACAAAACTTCTACCTTGAGTCCAGTCGCGCCTCTTACCAAGCCTGTGTTATTCTCCAGCGACTATGACTACTATACAGGGACGAAAATCTATCGTGGCTACTTCGATGGCAATGCCACCGCTGTGAACCTCACCTGTTCCGGTGGGTTGGCATTTGGCTGGACCGCTTGGCTTAACGGGGCTCTGATCGGCGGGAACGTTGGCAATGCTTCTCTTACAACAACAAGTGCTGTATTATCTCTCCCCAGCTCTTCTCTAAAGCCAAGCAACAACCTCGTCACGGTAGTTGTGGACTATCACGGCCACGACGAGACATCCACAGCAAAAGGCGTCGAAAACCCTCGCGGCATCCTAGGCGCCTCTTTAGTCTCAAACAATGCCACAGGCACCGGCTTCAAGACGTGGAAAATCCAAGGCAACGCCGGCGGCTCCTCAAACCTCGACCCAGTCCGCGGTCCCATGAATGAAGGTGGTCTCTACGGCGAGCGACTAGGGTGGCACCTTCCGTCCTTTACACCTTCTTCTCCACAATTCGGTCGCTCCTCCCCTTTCATAGGGATCAAGTCCTCCGGCATAGAATTCTATACTACGACGTTTCACCTCAACATCGACTCCGATCTCGACGTTCCTCTTGGTATCGAACTCGCCGCCCCCGCAGGAACTGTGGCAAGAATCATGATTTGGGTCAATGGATATCAGTACGGGAAATACGTACCGCATATTGGTCCACAGACGAGATTCCCGATTCCGCCGGGAGTGATAAATAATAGGGGTCTGAATACGGTGGCGCTAAGTCTTTGGGCGATGACAGATGAGGGGGCGAGGTTGGATACTGTGAGGATGTTTGATTATGGACGATATCAGACAGATTTCAAGTTTAATTCGGATTGGAGCTATTTGCAGCCGGGGTGGGATAAGGAGAGGTCGGCTTATGCTTGAGTAATTAATGTGATTAATGTGAAGGGTGGGGGTCCGCATTCTTGAATGTCAAAAAATTCCACAGTACAATTCTCCCTACTTGTGTGCCTAGTCAACTTCATTGCAAGTAACCTCTTTCCAAAACGTATCAGAGCTTGAAACCCAGCCAAACTTCGGGTCTAATAGATCTGGGGCCCAAACAGCCTGAAACTTGGTGCCCTTCATATTTATTACACTTTCAAGCGAGTCAGAAGTAACAGTGAAATGAGCCCGCACTATTTTTCAACGGTTTCTGAGATACTATGATATCTAAATAAAGATTCAACTTCTATGGAGGGAATTACACTAACGAAAACAAGAGGTGACTTAGAAAAAACTTTGTATAATCAATCCCGTGAGATCTGCATCAATCTCGATTCAACGTTCGAAAATTCAACGTCTAACTCGGTGCTGGTCTTGAGCTCTGAGTGCGAAAGCGCGCTAATCATAAATAATTTCCGAGGAAGAGGAAGAGTGAGCATCACTCCCAGATTTGGGGCTGTCCGAAGGACTTGGCACGTATGGGGGAGTGCGGTGCAATTTGCGAGCAACGCCGCAGCCTTTTGGTCCGAGCCTGAAAACTGTTAGCATGGCTCCAAGTTGCAACGGCAAGCATACATACGCAAAGATATTATTCCCGGCTTCTCGTAGATCGGGTCGCTAGCCATCCAATTTACCAAGCGCTCAACCATGGATAATGGAGGGATATACGCCCCCTCTCGACCGTCCGGTGTTGTGATTTCTGTTTCTGTTTTGAGGAGTAGCTCATTAAATTTGTCTATGTCCATATCATAGGGCACCTCGGCGTTAAGCTCCCTAAATGAAATTCTAGCGAGTTCTACGGCGCTCGCATACCACTGTAGAGCTATGTTGTTAGGCCTTTTAGGAGGATCTTTTGGTGCCGATGGCGCTGACTTTGCGGGCCATCCAGCATCAATCCTTCGGAGATATCCATGAGTTGCCCCGGGCGGAACGCCAGTCTCCCGCCAACTAAAATTATTAGGATCCAGAAACTTGGTTCGAAGTGCAGTTGAAAGAGACCTGGTGCTTACCTAAACAGTGTTTGATGTTCTTCCTGACAAGATATCAAGAAGGCTCGCCACTCATCAACTTCGAGGTCGAAATTACCCTGTTTCAAGATGTATTTTCGGAATACATTCTCCGTCAACTCAAGCTCCGGGTCCATCAAGTCGATGGCGAGATCTTCACAGTTATCTATCAGATATTGCTTGATCTCGTCGTATCTTTGAGCAGTAAGCTTCTTGGGCCGGTAATACGGGATATTTACGACATCTTGGCTTGGCGTTGATTGTGTCTTTGGGTCATTGGGCATCTCGATACCTCTGCTTCTCTGGGAATCTTGCCACTTCTCCAACTCAGATTGGTGGTGTTGCAAAACATTGAAGATGTCGTTCGCCTGCTGCCGCCGCAAATTCTCGTATTGGATAGCGGTAACCTCGTCCGAGCTCATCTTTCCGACATCAACGACTTCCATCTTCTGAGGAAACCGACCTGCAAGGTCGTGAAGAGATGCGATGCGAATTCTCTTCGGATTTTCGTCCCTGTGGTCCCATATGAGTGTTCTTTGAGCCATTTCTGGAAGGTTATCAGAATCGAAGACCATGGCAAAATGTGCTCGAGGTGGCTTCTTACTTTTTAACGTAAATATCCCAAAACCCGCGGTCTTGGAGATTGAAAAAGTAGTGCAACGGCACAGGAAAATGATGCGACTTAAACCACCCAGGGGGCTTGTTCATTAGAATGGGCACCGGAGATCCCATCACACAACCTGATGTATTCCACTACAAATGGTCAGTATAACATTTCCTTGAGGGAGTAGAATCAGAAGAATTTAAAGCAGAGGTCCAAAGATCTCATATGACACCCAAGGAATCGACACAAAGAGATGGGTTGATTACAGACGACCTAAACCCCCAATTAGTGAGTAATACGACTGAAGGCTAATAGTCACTCACTGCATAACGCCCACTAGAGGAGTACTTCCAGCTTCGTCGTTGATCATGACTGACAACCGCCAAAAACCTATCTAGCTATCAATATAAACTCGTCGTTCGTTGAGGGACGGAACTTACAGCATTCTCCATAGAAAACCCACTTTGGCAATTAGCAAACGTCAAAAAGTTAATGGAAAACTTACATTTCGGCAATGCACTCATCTTCAAAAAATGCTTCCTCGCGGGTGTTGCCAGACGCCAACGTACCCGGCTCGCGATGAATTCGTACAGCTAGTATGAGAACAGAAATTAGCTTCGCAATATAACGCTGAACGATTTCAGAGCATTTCCTTAGACAGCTGCCACAGAATCCAGAACAAAGCTGCACGAATGAAAGTGGGCGGCGCAGTTGTCTCACTTAAAGCATGCTATTGAGAGGTTAACATCAGATTTTATCATGAAAATTTACTTCAAAACTAAGAGCAAATAAGTCTCTCTGGCGACTTACGGCAAACTCATGCACTAGTGTTACTGCAAAATGAAAACGGCCCAACATCCGAGAGGCGTCGGTTATTCTGTCATCCAACAAAGCTTCGAGGGATTCGTATCTGGAGCAAGAAGGCGTCAGTCTTGTTTTCGTTCCAAATTCCTCAAGTACAAGGGATAAATCAACTCCACTTTTGAGCAAAGGATATGAAAAATTCCAACGCCTGAAATGTAAATGCGAGTAAGGGTGACTTCTATTGATGTTATCATAACTTACTGGACCGTTACTAGGATTTTTTTAGGTAGACGATTGATGTAAGTGCTTCCTAGAGCACGATACGCCCCGGTGGCCTCAACACCCGTTCTCAGGTCTACAAAGCAGGAACTCAACGTCAATTCGATTGTGTCCACGTGCGCTTTTAGCTGCTCCTGTACCTTTGCTCGAGCATAGTCCGAGTTAGCTATTTCCGGATCTCGGCAAAAAAATCTGTGAAAATATACGGCCCAGTCTCCCGAAGGTATGTCTGACAAGTCGACCCTTTTGTACTAGCCGGAAATAAGGGCATCCCACCTATCACCCTCAATTAGACTCGTATGCTATTGTTGGAACTCTAGCACTGGGACCTACCAAAGCTACGTTTCAGCGTTCGTAAGAATGAGGCTTGCCATTCTTAAACTTGGTAACATGAGTTCCCAAACAACTGGATTCGAGGCTTCCCAAAACCCTTCTCGTCCTTTCCCCAGAGGTTGTGGGGCTACATGGTTCGGCCAGGCATAGTCCCATTTGTCTCTGGCAAAAGCAGGGTGAAGAGGCACGTCGCTAAGGTCATAATCATGAACTTGCACTAGTTTGGATACTGGTGCGAAGGCTTCCATCTTGATCATTTCGTCAATTGTGAAGGCTGTTCAACGATATACGGTCAGTGATGTGTGTTCAGAGCAGCTTAGAGTTTTCGGCTTACTCATGAATCTGCGTTTTTGGTATGCCTCCAAGTTTTGATATTTGATCCATTCATTCTGTGTGGAAAATGGTCCAGGTTCCAACGGCGTCAGCCCACTCTTCAGCGGCACGTAACCCGATAGAGCATCATATTTCTGGTCGTCGAACCACTCTCTATCGTAATTTCCACCGCGCCACTACAGATTCTCTGTGTCAGCATTGCTTCATTAAGGAGTACCCAAATATCTCGCGAGATTCGATAGTATTTTCGAGTATCTCGGGACCCTGAGACAGCTCAAGAGGGTACTAAGCCTTGCAAAATATGCGAACAAGAGAATAAAACTATCTAGAACTTTCCATACCGGTGGATGGGAATATATTGATGCGAACTCCGTAAGTGGTACGTTCTGCGCAGGTGACAGGTCCAAATCCTCCGCTTTCCGCTTCAACGATTCTATTTTTGAAGGCATTTGTGAGAAAAGACGACAAGATCACTATGAGATTCCAGAGAAGGAATGTTCTTGATGTTCTGATTGATTTATTCAGCTTTTGGGGGTGGAATAAAAATGTCTTTGTTAATGCAAGTGCATAGCCAGAACAGGAAACCACAACCACCTGCAAGCAATATTTGCCAATAAGGAGACAGCTGCTGCGATTCCTTTGTCCTACTGCATAGGAATCTGCAACATCTAAAGACTAGTAAAATGCACCAAAAAGAAAGGATGGCATGAGACTGATTTATAAAATGGCTTTCAGCGGACGAGCTCAAAGATGAACAGCGAGTTACCAGCACTCAAAAAAGGCTAGTAAAAACAATGCATATGTAAAGGGAAACACCCACAAACATAGAAATGGGACTCTGCAAATTTAAATTTCATGCAAATTACTCGCATCTGGTCTGGTATACAGCAACGACCCCATTTGGATTGCCGATCTCCATGTACACCGCTAGATGTACATGAAAAGCGTGCGACAGACAGCCAATCCCAACACATAGGAAGGTGATATAAATTGGCTCGAGTGATTTGAATCCCCTCACCAGCTAAAAGACTTTCTAGTGTGAACGAACAGCTATCAACTTTCACTGAAGCCAAAGTTTTCAAGTTCCCGCGTGACCCCACTTTTGACCACCATGGATTCTTCAACAGAAATTCCAATGAGAAATATCTCTAACGAGCGAGAAGAGCTCGGAACCGGAAGCTTAGATGACCAGCATGGTCACGAATTCTCATTGCCGCAAGCAGATGGCGGGAAAGATGCGTGGTTGTTCCTCGCGGCTTGCTTCATCGTCGAGGCGTTAGTATGGGGTAAGCTTTTCATAGCTGCTCCACGAAGCACCTCTCTAACAGATGATGTGTCCAGGTTTCCCGTTCTCATTTGGTGTATTCCAAGAATACTATAGTACCCATGAACCGTTTTCTGCTGATCCGAAAGGCATTGCTGTTATTGGCACCACAGCAACTGTACCTCTCATCCTGCACCCTTTTCTGACCAAATGACTGACGGTGAAAGGGTATCATGTATGTAATGGGCGTACCTTTATCACCAGCATTCAAGCGCTGGCCTCGTCTAGCCAACATCACAAAATGGGCTGGCATCCCAATAATGGCCATCTCCCTCATCGCCGCCTCATTCGCCAATGAGATCAAAGTCTTGACCATAACCCAAGGAGCTTTGTACGCAGTCGGAGGATCGATCGTATACTACCCAACGCTGATCTTCCTCGACGAGTGGTTCATCCGTAGGAAAGGTATGGCGTACGGCGTGATGTGGGCTGGCACAGGAGTAGCGGGCTTGATCATTCCTTTTATCATGAACGCCCTATTGGAGAAGTACGGTTTCAGAACTGCCCTCCGTATCTGGGCGGTAGCGCTCGTCATCATCTCTTCGCCACTGATTTATTTCCTTCGTCCCCGCTTGCCGATTTCAACCGTCTCGCACTCTCCTCGCCATGGATTAGGATTCTTGCGTACATCGACGTTTTGGGTCTTGACGATTGGGCTGACGGCTGAGAGCTTGGGGTATTTCATTCCAGGTATCTACCTTCCCTCATTTGCGAGCTCGATGGGCTTTAGTCCGGCAATTGGCACTATGCTGGTAGCACTTGTCAATGCTTCGGGGGTGGTGAGCACGATTGGGATGGGCATGATGATTGATAGGTTTCATGTCACTACTGTGATTTTGCTTAGCAGTGTCGGAGCAGCCGTATCGGTATTTCTGTTCTGGGGCTTGTCTGGAGCGTTGCCGCTGCTCTGCGTTTTCAGTATCTTTTATGGCTTCTTTGCCGGGGGATTTGTGAGCACGAATGCTGGCGTTATCAAACTTGTGAAGCAGCGAGATGAGAATGCTGATGTTGGGACTTTGCTTGGTGTCATTTCTGCTGGGCGAGGGATTGGTGCTGTGGTCTCTGGGCCGTTGAGTGAAGCCTTGCTGAGAGGAAAGCCATGGAAGGCAGACTTGGGATATGGTTCGGAATATGGAAGTTTGATTGTTTTCACGGGGATTACGGCGACAGTTGGCGGTGTAGGATTCGTGGGAAGGAGACTTGGTTGGGTGTAGGTCATCGTATTGAAGAAGATGGCCAATCTGGGTATCCTTCAAAGCAAAACCTCCAACGCCCAATGCAAATCCATTTTTGTACGCCATTGGCCCTTTATGCTGTGATTTAAAGTAATCACGCAATCTCATCAACCTCCATTTTATCTTCTGTCTCTTTCTTGCCCTTGGATTTCGTGGTCTTGGGTGCATCTACCCAGCATTAGAAAATGTTTGTAAAACGCGTGAAAGCTTCTCACCAGTCATCTCAACCTCTCCTGCTTCCTCCATAGCCTTCTCAATTGCTCTCCGTCTAGCCTTGTTCTGCGCTCTTTCCAATTTCCTGGCCTTCTTCCCCGAAACTGGTGCAAGGGGTCCGCTGGTTGGGGCGAGAACGCTGCTCTTCGCGGTACCTCGAGGATTTTTTGAGATTTTGTTGACGGAATTGCGCTTTTGAACTTTTGCACGGCTAGCAATTCGTCGCTGCTTGTTGGGAACGTTGGGGTTTCCTCTAGACGGCATGGTGGATGATGTTCCTGGGTATGGTGTTATTTGTAAATGCTCGTGAATGATTTTCTTCGAAATATTTAGGTTGTGGCGGGGTCGATTCACGGTGTGGCTGAGCCGACGTCGTCACTTCCAACTCTTTGACCAACGCATCTTGACATACTGTATAACCCAAGTTGAATACCCTCGCTTTACGACTCAAACGATTTCCGACGACCCTCAGAGCACATATCATTTATCAATCTCCCCAGGAAAGAACGACGCCGCCATCATGTCTTGGGCAGGTACGTCGCGCTGCTACAAGCGCCTGACTTTGCGCTGACCATGAACAGGCTTCAAGAAGAATGTCAACCGCGCAACAACGCAGGTTATGATGAAGACTGGTATGGAGAGTGATCTCTTGATAGCTTGGATATTCTGACAGCCTGCAGGTCATGTCGAGAAGACCAATGACAGAGATTATGAGGTTGAAGAGAGGTAAGCTGGGACCTGGAGGATTGGGAAACCTAAATTTGACACGAAGAATAGACGGTACCGAACAATGGAGGCGGCTTCAATGCGATTACAGAAGGAGGCGAAGGGATATTTGGATTCTCTACGAGGTGGGCATACTTATTCGTGGAACCGAACAATCACTGATCCGCATAGCCATGACTGCTTCCCAGATGCGAATCGCAGAGACAATAGACGCGTTCTACGGCGATGCAGGTGCAAAGGACGGAGTTAGCAGGAGTTACAAGCAGGCAGTGGAGGATCTTGATGCGGAAACAATCAAAGCTCTTGATGGTCCATATCGGTAGGCATTGAAGTTGTTGGGAGCTGGGCTCAGCTAATAATAGGCAGCACGACTGTCCTCGAACCAATCTCTCGATTCTGCGCATACTTCCCTGATATCAACGAGTGTAAGTATAGATTGAAATATCTTGGCGCTGGCAGCTGACAATTCCCAGGCATCAAGAAGCGCAACCACAAACTATTAGACTACGATGCGATGCGAGCGAAGGTTAAGAAGCTCGTGGAGAAGCCCGACAAGGATGTCACAAAGCTCCCGCGCGCCGAGAAGGAGACTGAGATGGCAAAGGCAGCATATGAGCAACTGAATGAGCAACTCTTCACCGAACTACCCCAACTAATCGATCTCCGGGTTCCCTACCTCGACCCAAGTTTCGAAGCATTGGTAAAGATTCAACTACGATTCTGCGCAGAGGCGTATTCCCGGATGGCGCAGGTACAGCAATACTTAGACGCAGACACAAGAGAGCAATATGCGCAAGGACATCTGGATACCAGGGTGGAGAATGTCTTGCAGGAGATTCGGGAATTGAGCATCAGCGGTACAGTTTGAGGGAATTGGAAGATGCAATCGTATACCAGGATGGGGAACACGGCGTCATGGCTAATGCATGCAAGGGGATTATTGTTGGCTATAGCAATTTTAGATGTATGCCTTTCAACTTGGTTCTTGAGAGCTGGTGGACTGCATGTTCAGTCACGATGTTCCGCAGCCATACGGCTGGCCTGCGCCACACTTTGCCCGATGACTCTTCACAAAGGAACGGCATGACAAAGCTAGGTTGGAACATGATTTACTCAGTCCAAATCAATACAATATGATCATGACTACGCTATTATTATATAATTATTTTCCTTCTTCTCTTGTTATCTTATTCTTCATCACTTTTACGACGATTCTGGCGTACAAGTATTTTTCAGCCTCACGCAGATCCCCGCCGATCATGTCTTCGCCAACCGAAGAAATTCTTTCGTCAGACCTCGAATCTCTCAGCCTTTCGCCCTCGCCCAAAAAATCAAAAACCAAAAAACAACAGAAGTCCCTCCCACATCCAAAAAACGATGCCAAGGTAGCAATCCCCCTCTCCCTCGAAATGGCAACCCCCTTCCGTCTCCTCGTTTGCTCAATAGGCAACCCAGCACCCTACACCAACACCCTCCACTCAGCAGGCCACACCGTCCTCTCCGCCCTCGCGCAATCCCTCTCCTACCCACCCTTCGCCAAATCCGGCAACGGTCTCCTATCCTCTGGTCCAGATTTCACGCTCTGGCAATCCCGTTCCAGTATGAATATTTCCGGCGCCGGGGTATCTGCTGCATGGAAGAAGTTCCAGAGGGATAATGGAGCGGAGGGAAGCAGGTTGGTGGTTGTGCATGATGAGTTGGAGTTGGGGATGGGGGAGGTGAAGGTTAGGAGTGGAGAGAGTAGCGCGAAGGGTCATAATGGATTGAAGGATATTAAGAGACTTGTACAGGGCAAGTGGGTGCGGATTGGGGTGGGTATTGGGAGGCCGGAGAGTAGGGAGCCGGGGGTTGTGGCGGCGTATGTATTGAGGAAGATGAGTGCGGGGGAGAGGGCGAAGATTGAAGGGGCTGCGGGGAGGGTTGAGGGGGAATTGAGGAGGTTGGGTGGTGTGTAAGGGAGTGGTGCTTTGAGAAGATTGTTGCATTGAGGAAACGAGCAGCTGCTCTGGATATCCCTCTATCAATGGGCACACTCGGCGACTGTGTCAACTTGCTATGAAGCCTGGAGAAATGCTGTGGCTTGAAGGGTGGGTAGCTGAAATCGATTCCATACCTTCGACTTCGAGCTGAACACTGTCGACGCCTCGACCACACCACTACGACCTTGACGAATGGCTGAGATATGGAGGAATTCTTCGACAAAACGGATGGATAATACACGAGAGTCAGTCAACCAGACAAGGCTCGGGTTCTCAAGAGGTCCCGGATCCTTCGACATGACTTAAAGGATGGCTTTTGGCGTGGCCATTGGATCTCCCTATTTTGCTCCAGGCATGTACACCTTATTGTATATTATATGTATTATCTTAGATTCGGAGTTTGCAACTCATGATACCCGCCATAGATTAATTTGAGGCACATTTGCCTTCCAATTTCAAACTCATCGAGGTTAAGAGCCCTGATATAAGCAACGCTATCCCAAAAGCACGAGACACGTATACTAGTCCAGCCACCAAACCTTTGTCCCCCAGCATCTGTCCCAAAACATACTGTATAGCTGTTCTAAAAGCTTACACGCTATTAGCATGCACCTGCTAATTAATTCCACTATAACAAAACCCACCATAATCACCCCAAAAATTCTTTTTAACAGGAACCGTATATGTTCTCCCTTGAGAACCAAATCATAACATCTTCAGATCAAAGTTCCAAGAAATACTTGCATGATGCAGCGATATACATCGTGTGCCGCAATCTTCAACTCTACGAACAAGGCTGAAGAGCTACTCCGCCGGAATCAGTCGGCAAATGGAGTTTTTCACCCAACGAACGCTTTGAAAATCCTAGCACCAAGAACTTGCAATACTAAGAAGAATTTGACACGTAGGGTATTTGAGACACAAGCCCTTAGCCCTTCTCACAAAGTTTACACAGTGAAAGCAACTACGCGCAGTATCCCGGAACTTAGCTCGGCTAGAACTATGGACAATTATTTTGAAGCATAGAAAACTCAACTGGAACAACAGAAGTCCGATCAAGTTTATTTCCTTTGAAAAGGGTGGCAATATACAAATAAACGGCGGAAGAAACCTAGCAAAAGAAAGTGTATTTCTATTATTAGATAACCTTAGTGAAAACTACCAAATTCCTGCTAAGACAGGAGAGGAAATCAACGAGGCACACTAGTGCTCTGCTCGTGCTTGAAAGAGAATCCTGAGAATAATCAAAGCAGCCCCCACAGGAGTCGAAATAATAACAAGGCTGATAAGGTCTCCGTCAGATCATCATCTTCCGCCAGGAGGAGAATGGAATTTCTCCCAACAATCAGCCCTTCGGCCGTTGTCGTTGTCCTGAGGATTAAGCTACGCGATGCTACCCACAAGCAGTTAGGTTGAGGCTGCGGACAGAAAGAGCGGACAAATATCACACCGGAAAAAAGCTTCTCTCATTGGATCATCGGACAATGGCTTCGCATGCGGCGCAGGATTTGGGGGCCACATCGTTTCAAAGACATCCCGTCGCCGTTTTCTACGGCCGCATAACTTTGGTGCCGCAGATCAGGAGCACGAGGAATATGAGGAGGGGTAAGTAGTTCCTGGAAATACATATATCACTCCATAGTCCCCTTTTGAAAATGAAAAGAATATACTCATCCACAAGATTCCATTCCATCTCACTTCACTGAATCGAGAGAAAATTCGTCTCATGTCATCTCCTCCCCCTTACTCAGAATATATATCCTCAACACCACCCAAAATGGCAACCCCAACCAAAACCTACCTCATAATCGGCGCAACCGGCACCCAGGGCTCCTCCGTCATCAAAGCCCTGCTCGCAACTCCCACAACCACGGATTTCAAGATTTTGGCTCTCACACGCGACATCACTTCCAAACGCGCGCAATCTTTGGCCTCTCTATCTCCCAAAATCCGCCTCCTACAAGGCGATCCCACCGCCCCCGAAGCAATCTTCTCCACAGCAAACACACACATCGATTCCCTCTTCTGCGTAACAGTCCACGGCCCCCCCGGCTCCGAAGAATCCCAAGCCTCTGGCCTCATAACCGCCGCGCTCTCCCACGCCGTCTCGCACTTCGTCTTCACGTCCGCCGACCGCGGCGGCGATATCATTTCCGACACCACCCCTACCCCAGCCGCACACATCGCGTCAAAATACCGTATCGAGCTTGAGTTGAAGCGGAGATGTGAGGGCACGAGCATGAAATGGACGATTCTTCGTCCCGTGACGTTTATGGATAATCTGACGCCTGATTTTGCGGGCAAGGGCTTCGCGGCTATGTGGCGGCAGGTAGGCGCGAAGCCGATTCAGCTTGTGGCAGCGAGTGATATAGGGGCGTTTGGGGCGAAGGCGCTGCTGGAGCCCGAGAGGTTTGTGGGGCAGAGTGTGGGGATTGCGGGGGATAGTTTGAATTTTGAGGAGGCGAGTGAGAGGTTTAAGGAGGTGATTGGGGTCGAGATGCCGACTACGTTTTGTGCGGTGGGGAGTGTGCTTAGGTTGGCGATGAAGGATATTGGGGTTATGTTTAAGTGGTTTGAAACGGGCGGGTATGGGGTTGATATTGAGAAGGCGAGGAGGGAGGTCCCGGAGTTGATGGATTTTGGGACGTGGTTGGAGAAGAGTAGTGGGTTTAGGGAGTATAAGACTGTGAAGCATGTTTGAGGGTAGAGAGGATTGGGCTTGGGCTGGGATGGATTTCAGAGCGGGTGTTTTGGGTATTCAAAGTAACATATTCTGCATATGGGAATAAATTTCAAATTATATTCATCTGATACGCACCTTATTGACGTGAGTTATTCTCAAAGGAATCTGTCAAGCCTAATTTTGACTAAGTTTTAGCCAAGAAAAGTGTTCGATCTAAATATTTTAAATTGTTTTGTCATCAGAAGTTACGTTTAAACATTAATCTATCATCCAGCTCACAATATACAAATTCCCAGTATACCCAATAACGCAGCAAATCCCACCCCCCAAACACTCCTCCCTATCGACGCCGCACTTCCCAAAAACATCGTCGTCCCATTGCTCGACCCATTATTCGTCCCACTCGAACCAGCACTGCTCATCGTACTGGGTGTATCGAAGCCACCTATACTAGCAATGATCCCAGCAACACCACTGCTTCCAGCCGGTGCTCCCACAGGCGAATTCGGCGCTTGCGTCTGTCCCCCAGCTATCGCACTGGTAGGCACGGCTAGGTATTGGCTCAAAGGCGCAGTAGTACCGCCGACTACGACGCTTGAACCTCCAGCTTGCAAACTCACTACTGTCCCTGAAATTGTGGCCGCTGATCCTGCTACCAGCGTTTGTGAGCCAATGACATAAGCAGATGGTGATGAAGGCGCAGGTGAAGGCGCAATATTCTGAGTACTGCTTCCTGCTACCACAAGCGCGGCGCCGTCGGAAGCAAGGGAGTACACCGAGTTGGAATGTGTGATTTGTCCTCCTGGCGTAAGGGTCTGAGAAGCGATAACAAATGCTGAAGAGGGATTCGCTGTGATGGTTGAGCCCGCTATAGTGATTTTTGCTGGGGTTGTGGCTGGGGTTCCGGGGTTGACGAGGACTTGGGTGCTGCTTGCGGCGACGACGAGAGCGCTGCCGTCGGTTGCGAGGGAGAAGACTGAGTTTGCGTGCGTTACTTGGCCGCCTGCTGCTAAGGTCTGCGAGGCGATGACGAAGGCGGAGGAGGGGTCTGCAATGATAGTTGAGGAGCCGACGGTGATTTGCGCTGGGGCCTGAGTAGTTGGCGCTGCATGCGTAACGGGAGTGAGGATGATTGGGTTTGCAGAGGTAACGGGGGCCGGGGCTTGGCTTGTTACTGCGGGAACATTTTGAACTGATGTAGCTGGGTTGTTGACAACGGGAGGAGCAGGTGGGGGCTTTGAATCGCTTGTAGCAGGGGGGTCGCTTTTGACTGGAACAGGGGCCGGAATGTCTACCGAACTAGAAACCCCTTTCGTACCCGGGGAGAGAACTTCATTACTCTCAGCTTTAGGGGTTTGTGTAGGCTGTGGTTGCGCAGTCACAGCTGGAGTAGTAGGGACGGGCGTTGAGCCTGGCTGAACGGATGATGTTGCGGGCGCTTTAATGCCATTGAGGTCCGGGGCCGCAGAAGTAGCCACTGGTGGTGCTTCGGAAGTAAACCCTGAGCCCCGTGTCAAGGCGATTGGGGGGTCATAGAATCCAAAGTGGCCAGTACAGAAGGTCAACTTAGAGTTCACCTTGTTTGTCAACGTGAACCTCGAGTTAGGTATTTCCAACGTGGGAAAGCACGGATCATGCGAAACAGTGTACTGCTCGACAAGGGCTGTCATATCCATGTTGTATGTCCTGAGTGATGCCGGAAATGAAGCCTCGTACCACGAAGAATGCGAGGAAGCCGCCTCGGCCGCATCGGCATACTTAGAGAACTGGGTTTGATTACCATGAAGTTGCCAAAAGGTGGAAGTGACCATGCCACATTTCCTATGCCAATGTCAGTTGCTACGAAAGAAGCGGGATTAAAGAACACCTACGCGGCTCCCCATTTTGCCTCGGTATATTGGGCTGGATAGGGCGTAATTGGTGTTGAGGCGTACTTTGCTGAGTCGTACCAGAAGCCATTAGAAGTAGACAATTCTCCTGGGTTGAAAGCTAGTGTTGGAGCAGTGTTCATCAACGCGAGATCTCCGCAGTAATTGGAGGCCCGTATTGATGAGAATGCTACATAGATGGAGGGCGATGTACTAAGATTCGTCAGCACGTCGCAAATGTATGGAACCATGAAGCATACAATGTGAAGCCTTTGGCATCAACCAGTGTGGAGACAGGCGGGTTCTGAGTCGCCGTAGGCCAGTAGAAGACATCAACACTTCCTCCGGATATATAACATGATTGACAGCAAGGTTCAGAGGCTGTCCAAGTGAAGACTCTTGCTTGCCCTGAGTATGTCTGGGTAAAAGTCTTCGGAGCTGCCATTTCGGCCACCTCCATAGCTTGGCTTGAATTTGAATTTGCTTTTCCCGTTGGAACCGCCGCCGAAGTGGTCGTGACGGCCCGTTTTGTGACGCTTGCTACAGTTGGAGAAAAGACGGCCGTTTTGGCCCAAACAGACTTGTCGGATTCCCATAACGCTGAACAATAGGTAAACTGGCTGTGCATCGCACTGACCACGGGATCAGATAGGTTCCTGGGATCGGTGCCATTCGCGACTGGAATGTAATCGAGAACCAGCCACATGAAGGGGTTTCGGAAGTAGGTATCACTGTCGTCCGGCACCGGACCAGTTATCCCAGTTATTTTCATAGTCGAAGCTGTCGAAACTTTTGAAGATGTCGAAATAGTAGTCGACGAACTTGACGACTTTCCCGAACTCGAAGACCTCAATGAACTCGATAGACTCGATGAACTAGATGAAACCGTCGAACTCGATGAACTCGAGTTGGTAAAGACGGCTGCGGCATCTGCGCAAGCCACAAAAAGAGTGAAAAAGAGCAACATTTTCAGGGTTGTAAAGACAGTGTAAAATCCCATTTCCATCGGTCTCAAACTACCAAATTGACGCGATACATTTCAAAAGAACGCCAAAGGCCGAGAAGCCTCACTTAAGAACTTCAGAAGTGGGCCTGCCATCTTTTCTTCCGCCGCTAGCTCAGGGCGAGAATCAATGCGACTGCGCCGCACCACAGATTAAAGTTGTCGGATATCCACGTTTACCGCAAGGTACAGCGGTTAAACGTGCAGATTGGGGCTGGGAACGCTGCCTCTCAGGCTTCTGATTGCTTGCAGGTTGCGAGGCTGCCCTGACCCCTGGACAACGGTGGACCCAGATCGTCGGGCCCAAATATAGCAATTGGTGAGTGAGAGCTCTGGGAACGATGAAAGAACACAAGAAGGACCCACAGACTTCGGTCTCATGTTTGCTTGTACAATTCCCCTTGTTTCGCGGCCACTTCGCCAAGAATCGCGATAAGCACGTTTTGCTAGGGATGTGAACGTGGCGATTGACGCACGCAGCGATGATTCGCGCCTTCGACAGAGGGAAGAAAACAGCTCATGCGAAATGCCTTGCTACCGCAATTAATAATGCCTCGAGCTATCGAGGGCAGTGATCAAAAGAAGGTGTGAGATTTCTGCCAAGTCCTTAGAGTCCACAAGAGATCCACCCTATCTCGTTCAACAAAGTCATTTATTGGCGGCACCGTGTATAGTCTGAATTTAGGTCTTGGGTGCTGGCCGCACCCACCTTTCATAGTTACGCGTTCCGGGGATGAGCCGTGCCGCACTCGCGATGCATGAACTTGTGAGAACAACGGTAGGCCATAGAGTGAAGATATACTTGTGCTTGTAAGTCGCGCGTCAGAACAAAAAAAGCCGAATCTTGCGGGTAAGGTGGTGCAATAAGCGCTGGTGGTGTTGGAATCAGGGAATGAACGGGGGAAGTTGAAGCGCGCAGGGCTGAAACTGGCTTGGAAATTAGCGTTCGTCAGCCTGGACCTTTAGCGGGCGGTGACTTAAGTTTACCCCTATCTAAGCGAAATAGGGCATGAAAGCCAATCTTGCGGGGTAGGAGACATCGGCGAAGACTTTTATGTCCGCGAGGAAGTTTTAAGCTTGATCATCCGCAACAACACCGGAAGCTCCTGCCGGCGACCAGTCTCCCGATGGGATGGCGAAGACAATGCTTTTACCGGAACGGGCCGCAGCTTCGTGAAGTCCGCCCTTATCCACCAGCGTTCGGAACTATTCCAGGAGAGCTGGATTCCATAGAACTAGTGTCATTCGGCACAGCGCTGGAGTTTGCTGGAAGTGAAAACCGGCTTGATCAAGGGCAATCTGTGGTCACCGGTTAATAAGTACTCAAATCATAATTGCTGCTTGTGTTCTAGAATTATCGGAGCGAAAACAAAACCCAGTTCATATATCTGCTTCCCAAAGATCCTTGCCCCTTGCATGCACCCAAGCTCGACCAGTGTCGGTGTGGGGAGATGAAATTTTGAAGTTTATGGCGCGTCCAGTCACATCTCAAAGCTCATGATGTGGCAAACTGCGTTCATACCAAGTGAAGGAGTTTTCTGGGATCTATGAGCTGAGAAGTGGTAGCTTGCTGGCATGTTTGTCCTTTGTCTCTCGTGTTGGTGTATCACAGACCAACTTTCGACGCAGATGGCCAAGATGGGCAAACTTTGCAAGTGGATGTTCACACGTCCTTTTGAGTCAGAGCTATCTCACTGTATTTCAAATCTCGTATACTGGAATATATATATTCTTGAATATGCGTCGAATTGGACACTCGACACCCGAACTGGAATCTGCAGAGCTAGATATATCCTCGTCAGAAGAAAGCTGGATCCTCAAATGAGACCTTCGTTCCTCTATTCTAGCCTTTCTAATCACTTTCGCTTCCCGATAATGGCTTTTTGACAGTTAGCTTCCCCTCCTATGTCGATTCGCTTAGAGTCGAGTGAGATCAGTGAAGAGATATATGCGGATGAGTATCCGTACAGGAATCTTTGCGCTCTTCTACTACTATGGGATGAAGACGATGGCGGCGCTAGTTGTCAATTGGGGCTTCTTCGAAGAGTTCTTGCACGAAATTACAATTTCGATGTGGAGGTTTATCGCATCCCAAGTGAGAATCCGTTGCGGAGCATTACTGAAAAGATTGATAAGTACGAGCGACGTTGCTCGGCAACAGAGAGCCTTTTGCTTGTTTATTACGTGGGCCACAGTTCTGTTAACAAATACGGGGATTTCATAATGTCTGCTTTCAACGAGTATAGCAACCCCTGACCATAAGAGTTCATGTCCGCTAACATGCAAGAAGTCCACAAGATGTATGGTTTCGTCGAGCCTCCCCAGAGCTTAACTGGGGCATGATACAGCCACTCCTCGAAGTTATGAGTGCAGATGTTGTGATATTTCTGAATTCTTGCACCGCAGCGGCTGCAATAACTGCAGGCGGTGGTGGGGATTCTGGAAGCCGCACAGAACTCATTGTCGCGTCAGGGGTACCAGCCCCCGCTTTTGGCGATAAGTTGACACAATTTGTGGTCGAGGAACTTCGCCGAAGAGCAGAGAAAGCCGGTAGCAATGCGTTAACGATTTCATCCTTATTCAATGGCATCTCTAAGTACTATGTCAAGAGTGGCGAGGGCGTCTGTAGTCTACGAGAACCCGACACCGATTTATTTTACTCTCAATGAAGGACCTGGAGTAACCAGCATCCTCTTAAAGCCAGTAGATTTTGGTTTTACCTTTGAGCATTCCGAGTCAAACCGCCGAGACGAGACGGAGGGCGTGGCTGATCTCGAGGACTCGGAAAGTACAAGTTCCACAGATGAATCTTCTCACGCAATACTGTAAATCTCTGGCTTGGTATCTCTTTCGAATTAGATGATTGTCAGAGCCATAAGCTTTGGGAGAGAGCCGTTAAATTGCCTGAGTTTTGGGTGCGCTTTTGGATTTATTGCGATGTACTTAGACATTTAAACCGCTGATTTACAATGAATTTTCCCCCACTATGTTTCTAAAGCTATAGTTTAAGTACAGTAGCTATCATAGCAAAGGATAATTAACGTAGATACGTTTTAAAAGCCCTAGAGGTATCCTTGCTTTACGAAATAACCAAGTGACTGATTCTTGTAGCATGCCAGTGCTTCTCGACTTCCGCGTCAACGACTGTTTTGCTGTAAAATGGTGATAGTACGTAATCCTTGACATACTGATTGGATTAGACAGATTTACAGCAGAGAGTGAGTCGAAGTTCTGCTGGAATGGCACAATCCATTGACTCAAGATGATTTCATTTTGACACCCACATGTGTTCGACTAGTGGGTGAAAAGTCTATATATTTCTCGAGGCAGCGTCTCAAAATGTTCATACTCGACCTCAACATTCTAGAAACTCATCACATCTCTTTATTACTCCCAATTATATAGTATACCGGTGTGATATCACTTCGAAAGTTGGAGTCTTTTGTTACCCCTACCATGTCTAGTCAAACAAGTGTGCCCTCACGTCAGCTCCGCGACGCAGACCGTTACGCCAAGAGACTATTGCTCCAGCGGAAGCTTGAAGCTTTTGAGGATGAAGGCAAACAAACAACATATCCGTATCGCAGAGTCATTATTCTGATGCTCACATGGAAGGATGGGGATCGTGCGCCTGAGGATTTGCAAAAGCTCAGAGAGTGGGAAGACTTATACCGTAATCAATACAGATTCGATGTTTTTCGATGCAGAATTTCTACCAGCGACTCCCAGCAAAGTACGGAGGAGATTTTTGAGAGGTATAGACACTATTTTGATGACCCAAGCAACCTCTTGATTGTTTATTATTTGGGCCACGGGGGTGTTGAAAGCGGGTTAGATCTCCAAACAAGTAACCAGAAGGAGGGACAATCTTCTGAGACGCCTGTGGGGCAGGAAATTGGACTGAGGTTCATGTTGTCTGCGTGGAATTTGTAAGTTAACTCGATCTAACAGCGGGGTTTTATGCTGACCGAGTGCAGGAAGAATAAACAAAAGGCTCAAACGAAGCAGTCTCCAGAGCTGGACTGGATCAGAATAAGTTCTCGTCTTCAGGGACTAAAGAGCGACGTTATTGTGTTGATGGAATCGTGTGACTCTGTAGCAGCCTTTCACCCCTCTGAGCGTCAAGGCTTGAGTGACCATCGTATGGAGATCATTTCAGCTTGTGGTTATCGCGGCACAGCATCTAATACTCGCTTCGGAGATGCAATCGCATTTGAATTGAGCTTGAAAGCGAAAGAAGCTGAAGCGAAACCTTTCACACTGGCCAGCTTCTATCGCTGTATTTTGGGGGACTATATTCAACAACACTCAGGGCAGCCGCAAGAGCATATGACTAAGAACTTGAAGTTATATCCGACGCCGATTTACATCAATATGGGCGGGGAGCTGGGCAGCACTAGTATCCCTCTAAAGGCTTTCAAGAGAGACAGACGAGTGCATGCAATTCCCCTACAACACTTCCTAGTCGATCTTCCAGGAATAAGGGAGTCAGGAAATAACAACGGCGAGACTTCTAACAAACCTGAACCTTTGAATGCCAACGATCAGCAGAAATTGGATTAGATATCGAATCGAGAGCCAGGAAAGGAAAGGCTGTCTAGAGCACATCTAGTGCGGGGTATACAACTTTTACTTCGCAGTTTGAGTTCCAAAAATCAATCGTTGATTTCCATATACAATTCCTACTTCTCAGTAAAAGCCCTTCCTTACATTCAAAAGGCCTTCCCCAAGACCTTCTACCCCTTTTCCGTGATACAGCCCCTCATGCTCACGTGCCCCGCGTCTCCTTTCCCCCACCCTTGTCAGCCCCGCAGCACCAATCACTGCCCACCACGGATCAGATAAGATATCGCGATCGACCTCCTTCGCACGAATACACTTTCTCACCGCAGCGAACTTTCTTTCGACCGCAGTCCTTTTTTCGCGCTCACATTCTCATCACCAATGACCCGCAATGGCTGGAAAATACGAGCCCTTCGAACCTCGCCCGCAGCGATGGATTAAAGGCTGGAAACGCTTCTGTAAATTCATTTTCTGCTGTGGGGTGCTGATTACGGCGTTGAAATTATGCGGTGAGAATGGGTATTTTGGATTCGAGCTTCCTGATCATTCATTACCTTTTGGCCATATAATGCGGAAGACATATTTTCACGGAAAGCAGGAAGCGGTGTCCAAGAGGTTCAGATGGAGCGATGTAAGTACAATCCTGGCAAATGATAGGAAGACAGAGTTAACCGGGAGCAGATTGAAGCAAATCGTGAACTGGTGTGGCAACCTTGTTTTGAGAAGTACGATTGTGCAAAGCTTGATGTGAGTTTGAAATTTGAAATTGACAAATCGAAATTTGACGGGCAGAAGGTTCCACTCGACTGGCTGGATCCGTCTGATGAGTTGAGGGCTTCGATTGCGGTTATCCGACTCAATGCCACAGACATGGAAAATTATAAAGGGCCTGTGTTTATCAATCCCGGTATGTACCTCTTTTAAATTTACACATATATACTCATAATACAATACAAGGTGGACCCGGAGGGTCCGGTATATACTACGTAAAGCACTTGGGTCCATACTACCAATCCGTTGTTGGAAAAAACCATGTGAGTTTCTTCAAAACAAACATCTCTCGTACTAAGGTTTCAGGATATCATTAGCTTCGATCCACGAGGCGGCAAGTGTTCCTCTTCTTGCACTCGTACATGACTGATCCCTCTAGTCGGTGCCTCGACACCCCAGATCTCATGTTGGGACACCCCCCAGAATTCGAAGATCTGGAATTTCAAGGACGTGGACGTAATCGATGCCCACCCTGGAGTCCTCTATGATGCCTATGCGCATGCCGCCGCATTCTCCCAGCAGTGCGCCGCTACCATAGGTCCTTCCGGGGTAGGGAGATTCGTCTCCACCGCATCTGTTGCCAGAGACATGCTGGAAATCGCAACAAAAGCCGGCCAAGAGAAGCTGAAGTATTGGGGCTTCAGTTATGGAACGTATATTGGAGCCACTTTTGCCGCAATGTTCCCGGACAGAGTCGGACGCATGGTCAATGATGGGAATGTAGATGCCGTAGAATTTGCTTCCAATCGCGGCATACATTTCCTTCAGGACACTGATAAAATTATGGATGCATTCTACCATTATTGCCACAAGGCTGGACCGAAGCTGTGCGCTTATTACCTGGATTCGGAGAAGGCGATCGAAGCTAGGCTTGACGGGCTGTTGAGAAATATCAGGAAGCATCCTGTTATTGTGCCAAGCTCGGCATCGAACGAAAGACCACAAATCGTCTCATATTCGAGCGTAAGAAAGATGATTGCTAGTACTCTGTATCGACCTGTCGTCATGTTTACCGCCCTAGCAGACGCCCTCGCGGCACTTGAAATTGGGGACGGGAGCATCTTCGTGGATCTAGCTACCCAGGTTTCTGACGACCCATTTGTCTGCGATACCGGAGACGATCATGGAGACGGTGCATTCGAGACTCCAGAATTGGAAGACAGTCATGATGGCGGAATTGCGATTCTCTGCTCGGATGGTGAGCGAATGAATGACACTGCTGATGAGTTTGGTGTATACGTGGACGAGCTTGTGGCTCTGAGTAAGAGTGCCGGTGCGACAATGGCTAACATGAGGCTGGCATGCGTTCAATGGAGTATGCAAGCCAAGTGGAGATTTGCTGGTAGCCACGCCGGAATTACTCGAAAGTAAACATGGTGCTGACAAGAACAGGCCCATTTGGAGGCAACACAAGCCACCCAATCCTCTTCATTGCCAACAAAGCAGACAATGTCACACCACTTCGAAGCGCAATCGCCAACGCAAAAGGTTTCCCTGGTTCTGTGATCCTTGTTCAGAATGGATATGGGGTAGGTCGCGTAATGTCCTATTCAATACTTGCAGCTGACCAGTCTAGCACACTTCACTCTCAGCCCCCTCGGAATGTACAGCTACGACTGTCCGAGACTATTTCCAGACTGGTGCCCTTCCTGCTCCTAGGACGGTTTGCGAACCAGATCTGGTGCCCTTTCAGCCGTACAACACCACCAGCTCCACCACGGAAAGCTGTGATGATAATCAGCTAAGTGTTGCTCTTCTCGAGCTGATGAAAGCTCCGGTGTTAGGGGCATGAAGCTAGATCTGTTTCCATTAGCATTTTGGTCTTCGTGGTTTGAAAAACTTACCTTCAATTTATATACCCATTTCGCGATTACGGCAGCCTTAATCACCCGAAAAGCCATACTAGTTCCACAACTTTGTCTTCCCCCACTTTCTCGTCATTGACCTCCTCGGCCCTTTCCACATAGGTCTGTCTCATACCCTCCTCAGTCACATTTGTCCCCACCATCCCATACGTTATTTTCCGATCCCTATCCAACTTCTCCCTCAGTGGGCCAATCCTGTGAATAAATCTTTCCTTCTTCCCTTCCCAAGTCTTTTCCACAGCCGCCAATTCCGAGTCTGTGATTCCCTGTGGATATTCCGTAATCGAGTACCCATTGCTCAACACCACATCTCCGGCAAACTTCCATCTCATGAGCACACCCTCGAATCCACATGCTTTCGAGACAGATCCAACAGCAGGCATATCCACGTGATACCAGGTCCGCCAATGATGAATCGATAGCATTTGTCTCCCGCTCTCAAAGTAGCCTGCCGGCTCGTGGAAACCGCCCGATATGTCCATCTGATTTAGTCCTTGATCAAAGGTTGGCCGAACGGGAGAATGAGCATATAAACACTCATTAACAATTTGGTCCCCCTCTCTCGTCGAGCTGTTCATGCAACTTTCCCAAATTTCAGGCTGCACTAAAAAGGCAGCGAGTGGAACAGAAATGAAGATCCCACCGCCGCCAAAGGGTAGTAGTCCGAAAGTATGGATCTGATCTATACTATCTGATGCAGCTGAAATGAGCATTTCTTGTGTCGAATCGTAAGTCGTATTCAGGTGCTTGATAAGGGTTGGGAGCGACGGCATGAACGTGTCGTCATCTATGAGAACAATCCATTGCGTATCCGGAGTTCTCGAATCGTATTGTTCTTTGATGAGTGAGAAGTATGCTTTTGAGCCGGGTAGAGTCGTTGGCTTGATTGTGCCGTTTATTGAGAGATCGTCAAGCTGAGCTTGTAGGTCCTGGAGCTGGTCGTCGTTGTCTAAACCAGAGAGGGCGACATGGAGGGTTGAGGAAGTGTTGGAGAGCCAGTGCTTGAAGTTCGGGAAGGCGGAGGGAAGACGTTCAGCGCTTGTAGAGACTCCAAAGGAAATTATTGAGGTGTCGACTTTAGGGGAGTATGGGGCGCGAAGGGTGAGTGGTGGTGGCACCACAATTGTTGTATTCCCTAGTTCTTCTCTATCTAGTGTATGCTCGGTAGGGAAAAGAGTCGCGTTGATCGTTGTAATTTCCTCACGCTTCCCGTCAAAAAACTCCGTCTTGATCGTTCGTCTGCTGTAGCTGAAGTTCGGCGTCAAATCGAGCTTCTTGAGGTGAGTAAGGTCCAAGGATTGGTTCTTGCTTTCAGTCCCAGATTCCGGTCGAATATGGTGGAGATCAAGCCCCCACCTTGCCGGCCGAAGCAACTCATCGTCTCTTCGCAGTAAAGACAGTACAGCAAATATACAGAAGACTGTAAGAGCGAGCGAGGCACTCCTCCTCCGCCGGGAGAGATCGAAAAAAGACGTCGCACCCATGATAACGAGAGTGTCAAAAATTGAAAAACTTCAATCCCGACTTTTTTGCGTCTCGCACGTCACTTAAGTTAGCAGACAGACCGCCAAGAACGGCCGTGCAACGATCGCCGGTACAGTAGGCTACGGCACAGTCAGCTTCGCTCGATCCTACTGAACTAAAATATCCGAGGACGCCATTTTCATTTCTTCTATCTTGCTGAGAATTTGCCAAACAGGTATTTGCAATGCCAACAATAGCAAATGACTTCCAAGGGAAAAGCGAAATATAAAAGTCTTGTCGCCAACTTTTTACTTGCAGCAGAGAAGAGATCGTCGATGTACTCATCAGGCTGTTTGGCATCTGTTACAGTCTAATGTAACTCGTAAGCCGGCCGCGCGCCGCAGCAGCCACAGGGTTGCATTGAGGCTCAGGTACCCTGTAGCTGAACGGAATGTGGCTAAACGTTTGCGAGCTGATGATGATTCGAGGCCCGCCACGCAGGCACTAAATATAATACATTCCCCTAAGCTTGAAACCGTTCGGAGAAACTGATGCCAGGGTTGAAATTGTTCGTTGTTCTGTGGATCAGATAAAAGTGAGGTAGGCCGAGATGAACACTTCACACTCATTCCTTTCGAGGAAGATAACGTTCCTGCTAGAAACTTGAAACGCCGTCTGAGCTTTCGCATGAAAATATTGATGATCGCTGAAGCGGATGGATTCGGGCTTAGTGTTCCTGCAGCGGGCTCTACGGGTAGCGAAAAAGTGGCCGAAAGTTGACCTACGTGTCTTTGCAAGGCAAAAATCAAAACACCAACAAATTGGTAGCGAACAATTCCAAGAAAATTCCTAGAAGCTTATTGGTTCATTTCCAAGAATTTGGATCAAATACTTTTCATTTCAAAGTTGTGTTGTCGTAGTAGTATTGAATATCGAGGCATGTTAAATCCGGCCACTTTTTCGCTACCCGTAGAGAGCGGGAACTGACAGCCCTGTCAGCCTAGAAGCGAGCCCCTGAGAGAACCCCTATTTCGGCGGAATGGACGAAACCCACATTAGCGAAGAGCATTACGTTACCATGGTAAAGAGACAATGGACATCCTCTATCTGCGAACACTCACCTACCAGAGCCTAATCATAAATCTGATCGACGTACTCTCAGCGTTTGAATTTTGCTAGCTCCACCTATGGAAGAGATCACAGCCCACAGAGTACAAGTTTCCGGCAGTTCCACGGAGCCAAGATTTGTAGGTCTTGACTGCCTCACAGGTAATATGTCTATGGATCAGCCAAAGTCTCACGCAACTTATCGTATGTATCCGCTGCGGCAGCTCGATAATCAATACATCACGAGCAAACGCAGAGGCGGCATGCCAGAGACTTTGGCGTCTTCAATCAACAACGTGTCTGCACTGAAGCAAGCAAGAACTCAGTTCTCGTCACATGTCCCTCTCACTCAAAGATCCAATCCGCCCCGCACACTCAATATGCAGTCCATGTGGTATAAGGTTCTGTTCCACTCTGGCCACATTTTTGTTTTAGGGATAGCCCTCCGATATCAGGAGATCGCAGGCGAGCCTGGTTATGGGTGATCTCCTCCTCTCTGAAGGACCTGAAAGCAGGGGAACGTGGGGGTTCTGTCTGTATCTTACAGCTTGGCGAAGTTTGTGGCTTCGCATTACCTCAGATTCTACTCGGGAGCAGGAGACCTCCGTGGGAAATGATGGGAGTGAGGTGGTGGTTGTAGCAGAGGAGAGACTGCATCAGGTAAGCTGAGCGTGTCGGTCGGGGGACATGACCTGAAAACTGGGACCGAAAAGAACATCACAGGCCTGAAAGAATCGTAATTCTCGTTGAGACGTATGCCAAAGTATGAATTCTTAAGTGGACATTGGCTTGGTAGGTATATGGTTCAGTGGAGTCCCCAGATCCCAAGTCTCGTTATCCGCAGCGGCGATGGAGAAGCTTGAGATGGGCTTTCGCGGACAGTGCGCGCACAAAGGATACACCTTACAACCTGCCATCTGTGCCGATAATTGCGCATAATAGGTTTCTCGATTCTAGCATGTTTTAGACACAAAAGCCGTACAAATAGATCAAGAAGATAGTAGGAAAGCCTGACCAGAGCAAGCCTTCCTCCCCAGATCAACGAATGTCTTTTGTGGATATAGCGGTGAGCTGAACTGAGACGATTCCAACAGCGAGGTGCTGGACAGCCGCCTTGGCGCTTTTCCCCTCATTTTGGGGCTGGTGGATCTTATGGCTGGCGCCTAGCAAATCCAGCAGCCTGGTTCTCGTCTTGGGGAGAGGCGGAGAGGGGTGTCCCCGTATTCCAATTCTTCCAGTAATTACCCTTCCGCGTTGTTTTGGACTGTAGACATGCATGTTAGCCAATGTATTTAATAGCTTGCTGTTTGTATCAGTTCCCTCCAAGCAGCGATTCGGTACCGGTACAGTAGATATGCCGCGGGATTCTCGCTGACTTTCAAAATCGATCTTACAGCAATCTTCTCGGCATCTCCCGGCAGAAGCATTTTTTCTGGTTTCCTGGCACTTGGGATCGCGAGAGGTATGCAGAAATGAGGAGAGAGTGAAGAGGGGAATCTGAGGCGGTTCTGAGGTTGGAAGTCGGTAGCGAGACCCATATGAGTTCCATTGCATGAGGTGGCGCTATGGACGATTCGAAATTGTTCAGCGTCGAAATCAAATATTCTGTCAAGGGAGGGTCAAACAAAAGCGAATTGATGGGGATGAACGAAAGAAGAGCATGGATGGAAGAAATGGCAGGATCGAAGCGCGAGCATCTGCGTAAGAAAGAGCCACAGACATTCACTTCCCCTAAACTCAACCCCATGCTGTGGGAGCCCTTTTGGATCGTAGTATTCATATTATTCATATTCATTATGGAGGTGAAACTTTTTCGCAGTACGCCAAACAGATCCCATATTTCCCCACTCACGCCAACCACTGATATCTAACAGCCATAAATTATACAAGAGGATCACTGCGGCTTCTACGAACCTTTCTGCCGGAAGAGCCATCCACAACAGGCGGAGTTTGACAGGATACCTCGATGCCACCGGCTTTTACGATGGAGGCAATGGTACAACTATCAGCGACGGCGGGCTTATCTACGACGGCGTGCTTATCTGCGACAAGGCGCTTTTCACTGCAGCCACTAGGTCGTAATACTTCCTTCTTCTCAACCTTTTTCGGTGAGCTTGATGACTTATGCTGTGACCGCGATGGGGCAGGCGTATCACGGCAGGCATCTTCTCGCCGGGCATTCCTGGGACGTGCTCCCTCCTTTGCGAAGCGGACTTGGATTCGACGGCCCCGATATACCGATCCATTCAGCGAGTCTACCACTCTCCTGGCAGAAGTAGCATCCTCAAAGATGGCAAACGCGTGGCCCTTGGGTGCGCCATCAGCGTGATACGCCAACTCCAGAGCCTGGATGCGACCTTGACTACCTGGTCCAGTGTGCTGCGAAGCTGTACTGTGGAGCAGAACATAGAGAGCCGCTTCATCAGTTCCATGGGGAAGTTTGGTAATAATGATCTTCCTGGCTTCCGTCCTTACGACTGGGTCCGGCGAACTTCGATACTCCAAAGGCTGCGGGCTTGTATACACCTCTGACAGCACTGGGGTAGGTGGAGGTACCATGTATGTCATGACTGGGATGGGTGGAGAGGCATAGATGGGTGTCGCCGGAGCTAAATCCCCGGCAAAAATTTGCACTGGGGGCGGATGGCGATATTCGGGTTGGCGAACGGCATAGTTGCTTAGGGGTACTTCGTAGACCGGGCCGCTTTGCTGAGAGTAAGCTCCTGCCGATAATGCAGGGGAAGCGGGAGGATAATGCTGTGGATGGGCCCATTGCTGCCGGAAAGTTAGTCGAGATCGGATATATCAGATGTGGAGCACTACCTCCGGGTGCGTCTCAGGTCCAGAGTACACCGATGAAACTCTTGCTCCCCCATCATAGGAATAAACAGACGATCCGCGGGAGAAGCTCCGGACCGAGCTGGCTTGGACGGAGCAGCTGCTGTTGGTGCGTTGCTTCTTGGGTGGGGAAGCTTGCAGGTCCTTGAGTCTGGTCCATTGTGTTTCGTTGCGATCATCTGCCAGCAGTGAGCGCCCTCCGAGTACACCGCCGTTCAAGCGATCTGGGAAAGATTAGTCAAGATCCCCTGGAGAGGAGTTTTGAGTGTACCGAAAGCTTTTTTGAAGTTGCCCTTTCCTTTCACTCTAACCCAGCCATCTGTGGACTTTGGATAAACCATGGCATGGTCGATGTTGATGTAAGATCCATCATGTCGTTGAGCTCTCGCGAAGTCTTTCAAGTCCTGCCATGAACAATTCCACGGAAGTCCAGCGACGATGATGTAGTAGATGCCAGTCTCGCATCCCGGCTGAACTGGAGACTTGGGTTGTTCGAATGCTATTGGCGACATTCTTGAGGTGGTAGCAGTGAGAGAAAGTGTCTAATGAGTTCTGTCTGACGATTGATGACCCATAGGTAAGTGCGAGCTGCACTTTTATAAGGACTAGTGTCAACGACCAACTGCCCACACGACGGAGATGCTTCCGGTGTAGGCAGGCAATCGTGCTTTGAAAACGGTGGAAAGTAAAATGTGATAGGTTTCAGCTATAATCGCATTTAAAATCTTCGAGATGCAGCAAGCCTAACACCGCGGCTTGTCTCGAGCAACTGCAAAGCGAACGGGACACCTGCAAGTAGGCAGAGCTTGGCATGGACGAGGATAGATATATATACGTCTATTGTGGCCTGATGTTGCATTTATGAAAACTTCTTGGTTCCTAATGACTGGCTCACAGAGAGCGCTCTCTATTGGGATCTCAGCAGCAAATGAATACCCAGGATCCAACCCCGAGTCGTCTGTGCTCAGAGATGCGTCCCAAGTGTAACAAGAATTCATTGGGGACCAAGCTGTTGTAATCCATTGACGTTGAAGATGGATTTGCCTTGGCCGGGATAGATCAGCGCGCCCACTAATCCTTGTGCAACTCATGGTTGAAGGTCTAGAACTTAGACTCCCACGTTTGGTGCTACTAACGCCTTGCACGGAAGCGTGAAGGTGGGCTGCAGAATACAGCTAGACTGGGAAGTTGGGATGTCTCAACCCGGTTCTCGGTGCCCAAGGATTTCCTCTCGACCAGTCATTATAGAAAAAGCAAGAAAAAGCAGCGTCTATATCATGCACCCCGCAGGACACAAACAAAACTAGGCGTGCAAACATTACCAATGGTCTGCAGTACCAGCATTCAGCACCGGATAGTCTTCCCCGGCTGGGAACAGGCAACTTTTGCCATTACACAATCGGATGGAGAAGCCTTGAAAAGGTACATGTGAGCGGTCCTTGATACCAAGGGAAATGGCTAACTGCAATTCTGGCCAGTTCTGAGCTTTGAACAGATTTGCTTGCAGTGAGTCAATACTGAAGGAAACTTGACACATCATATATCTCTGTAAGCGATGCAGGAAATACGGCAAACAAGGGTAAGTTAATTTGCTACAGGGCCAGAAAGTACAAAGATGAAGGAGGTAGGGCCTAGAAGGTGTAAGGCCTATGCATAGAGGAAGTGATAGCGAACGGATCACAATCCGACTCCGCGTCGCTTATTACCTACTACCCCTTTCGGCCTCTTGCACCAGGAGTTCCCCACTACCCCTCATCTGGAGAACGCACCATATGCATGAAAGAGATAATGCACCTCTCACGGCAGACTCTGAATGAGGCTCGGGCTCCTCTGCCTTTCTTTGCCTCGGAGACCATACTGTTGATCACGTTTATTGCCGTTTTGGTCCACCGACTCGGCTGAGTGTCAGGGGGCTCGGGCCGTGTGCTCTTGTGACCATCGTGCTCCAATGGGTTTGCAGCCTGCTACACGCATTGGCATCGGAGATCGTCGTCCCTCGATCGTGTCTCGATCGCGTTCTCAGATCTCTCAGATCTGGTTTCTAAAAGACATGGCGGCAAGCAGAACGCACCCGTAATATTGTGGTGCCATATGCAGCCACCAACCGCTCACCATGTATGCGGGGTCCAAGGGTCCTACGCTCTCACTAGGGTTGTAACCGCCATACGCTCCTCTTTTGCGCCCCATAATCTTCCACAAAAGTGTCACTCGAAGCTTAAAACTCGCACGATAACAGCGATAAATCGGGCCATTCTGCAAAAAGAGATATATCACAAATGATCTTCGAAACTCGGGAAGTTTCTGAGACCTTTTCATCCGGACCTGGGGTATTGAGAAGATGGGAATCAATCCTCCAAAATGCAGGGACCATCCCGCGAAAAAGAAAAGCCAGGCAAGCAAGAACCAAACATTTCAAGTTACTGTGACTGGCTCCCACTTTCCAAATATTAAGCCACCAACAAGTGACAAGAACAATTACATCCTTAACACGAGTTTCCAACAATATGTTTGCTTGCTACTGTTCTGCTAGAATCTCCCACGCACCAATTATCGGACGCCATACCAAACAATATGGAATTGCTGTTGCAGCTTTTCTTCAGCACTGATGCAAGGCGGCACCAAAGGCAGTACGTGCTCAAATGGACGTGCAGCGAGGCATCTCCAGTAATTGACCACGCAAAAGCACATATCATTCCGGGGTATTTTAAGCAGAGATTCCCAAGTCCCAACGTAGCAACCAGAGGCATTCCTAACCAACATATTTTCCATTCCTAGGATACCGCATCCCTCATCCATACTCCCTCGAAGCAAACCAACGCACCAACCTCAAAACGATAGAACCCAACGCGAACACATGCTATTCCAAAGCATCAAACATCTCCACCGACGCCACTCGCTCCGACACGATTCTAACTCATCTCTAATCCTCAATTCATATACCATCGTCGCCCCGCCTTGAACAATGAGTAATAACACCTCGTGCTTTAGGTACGTCACGTCACACTGCTTGCTCCTGCCACAGACGCTGCGGGTTTAGGCAGGAGGATCCGGACCCTCAATATCGATAAAAGAAAAACTTTAGGCAGCTAGATCGATAGGATGAGAAAATAGTGGAAACTCCCTTTTCACGCGTCTTCACGGTTCGTAGTCACCTCGTCTCGATTAGAAGGAATCAGGGGATAAGAACTATTGTTTGCAGATAGCTACTTGTGCTTTCAACTACTCCTATAACTGGAACAAGCGAGTCAAGAACTAGACCACAAGGTTAGATTTTGCAAGAGATGGATATCTCAACATCGGAGAATTCGAAATTGCCATATTTGGTTAAAGAAAAGCTACTGTAAGAACAACACTACCCCGCTAAGTGGAAGACGGATATCTCCGAGCTATGACTCCCCTCCATCTATCCCATTCCATAATTCAGATATCAAGGAATAAAGCACCAGCCCTATCACAATAGACATTACTAACCCCCTTCTAACAGTCACACAACATACCTTCCGCGTGCAAATGCCATCCATCCATCAGCCCTAAAGTCCCCTGCTCCACTATGAGCAATAAGCAACGCGGCTCGTGCAACGCTGCTTGTTGCCGCTTCCCGCTCCGAATGCCCACTTCTCTTAGGCATAGACCCTCCTTTGGACCCTTGAATGACAAGGAGGGAAGGATCGGCCTACGACGAGGAGGGTTGAAGAGGAAAAGGAAAAGCAAATGTGCGGCATAGGCTTCCGGTTCCGCGATGTTATAATATTGTGAAAATGATGGAGATGGGGAGCTAGTGCGTGAAAATTGGTGAAGGACGTAAGTAGATGGAAGAGGGCGCGGACTTGGGAATAGGGCCGAGGGTGCGTGGATATGAGATGAGATGAGATGAGAAGCATGCCGATGAAATGTTTGCTGCGTGGATATGATATGGGAGGATTGTTTTCTGAAGAAGAGGCTCGAGAACTTCTCGAGTCATCGTTTCCAATTGAGGCGATGCAGATGTAAATGCAAATACAAAGAAAAGAAAAGAAAAGAATGCCTGCCCTCACGTAGCCCGCTCGGCTTGAAGATTGAAAAGTATATTTATTGATTTATATTCTATTTCAATGGTACATTCTGAAAGGTCGTGGAAAATACAGTAAACATTTATATCCGTTGCCGGTGAGATAGACGCCCATTTTTCTAACCCAAATGCCAATACCATGCCAAACGCCCGAGTTCCGCGTAATTTCGTTGTTCATACAGATTCTTCCCTTCTGTTTCCATTATCCCCAATCCCCCCCTATCAAACTTG